>Ga0068856_100004821_pt1 | contig 13369 bp, 11 predicted proteins | sample KBSCornC62_FD_66595 | JGI IMG/M metagenome (GOLD analysis project Ga0068856, IMG submission 66595) | Corn rhizosphere microbial communities from Kellogg Biological Station, Michigan, USA - KBS Corn C6-2 | ecosystem: Host-associated > Plants > Roots > Rhizosphere > Soil ...
GCGGGAGCTCGATCATCGTCCCGATCGTGTAGTCGTCTCGCTCCTTCAGGCCCTCGGCGTTGCCGACGTTAACGACGAGGTCTCGCATGATTTTGAGTTCGGTCTCGTAGCCGACGAGCGGGATCATGATTTCCACGCTCGGCGGCCTGGCGGCGTTCTTGGCTGCGCGGAAGATCGCGTGGACCTGCATCTCGTAGATCTCCGGGTAGAGGATCCCGAGACGACATCCGCGGGTGCCGAGCATCGGATTCTCTTCAGAGATGTCCTGAACCCGCGCCCGCAATCGCTCAAGCTGCTCGAGCTCGGGGCGATTCTCGATTCTGGCGCGTTCGACCTGTGCGGCTAGGTCAGCGAGATTGGGGAGGAACTCGTGGAGCGGTGGGTCGAGCAGTCGGATCGTGACGGGTAGTCCGGCCATCGCATCGAACAGTCCCTCGAAGTCCGCCTGCTGCAGTGGCAATAGCTCTGCGAGCGCGGCCTGGCGCGACTCGCGGTCGGTGGCCACGATCATTGCGCGCATCTTTGGTTGGCGGTCCGTTGCCATGAACATGTGCTCTGTGCGACAGAGCCCGATGCCTTGGGCCCCGAGCTCGCGGGCTTTGCGCGCATCCTCTGGCGTGTCGGCGTTCGCGCGGACCTCCAGCGCGCGGATCTCGTCGGCCCAGCGGAGCACCTGCTCGAAGTACTCATTGACCGCGGGCGGGCTCAGCGGTACATCGTCAGATGTGACGATGCCTTTGCTGCCGTCGATGGCGATCAGATCGCCCTGCTTGAGCGTCTGGCCGTCAACGGCGACCGTGCGAGCCTTCAAGTCGATCTGAAGCGCTTGAGCCCCAACCACCGCTGGGCGACCCATCCCGCGGGCTACAAGCGCCGCGTGTGATGCTTTGCCGCCCTCGCTGGTGACGATTCCTTTGGCAGCATGAAAGCCGGCGACGTCTTCAGCGTCGGTGAACGGCCGCACGAGAATCACACTGCGTCCTTGACGTGCTGCTTCAACAGCCTCGGGGGCCGTGAACACGATGTGACCCTTAGCGGCGCCAGGAGAGGCGTTGACCCCCCTGGCCAGCACCCGGAATTCCGCTGCTGGGTCGAACGTTTGGTGTAGCAGCGTATCGAGCGTCGAGCTGTCGATTGTCTCGAGCGCTTCGGCCTTGCTGAGAAGGCCTTCGCCGACTGCGTCGACCGCGAAGCGAACCGCGGCTTGGGCCGGCCGTTTTGCGTTTCGGGTCTGCAGCATGAAGAGTCGGCCCTCTTCGACGGTGAATTCGCTGTCCTGCATGTCTTTGTAGTGGGCCTCGAGCTTCCGGAGAATCTCCGTCAGTTGATCATGGGCGTCCGGGAGCCACTCCTTCATTTCGCTGATATCGCGCGGTGTCCGCACGCCGGACACCACGTCTTCGCCCTGGGCGTTGGGCAGGAAGTCACCCGAGAGATCAGGCGCACCGGTGATCTCATTGCGAGAGAACGCGACGCCTGAGCCTGATGTGTCGCCCTTATTTCCGAATACCATTTGTTGGACGTTGACCGCTGTGCCCCAGTCATCGGGGATTTGGTTCAGGCGGCGGTAGGTGATTGCGCGCTCGCCGAGCCATGAGTCGAATACGGCCCTGATGGCCACGCTGAGCTGCTTCTGGGGGTCCTGAGGAAACCGCTCGCCGGTGTGTTGGACGTAGAGCTGCTTAAATTCGTTCGTGAGCTCCTTCAGTGCGTCGACGTCGAGTTCAGTGTCCTCTCGGATTCCGCGCTGTTGTTTTGCTCGGGCGATCAGGGTTTCGAAGAGTTCGCCTGGGATACCCTTGGCGACGTTGCCGAGCATCTGCACGAACCGGCGATAGGAGTCCCACGCGAACCTTTCGTTGTTTGTCTTCGCCGCAAGCCCTAGAACTGAGGCGTCACTCAAACCGAGGTTCAGAACCGTGTCCAACATGCCGGGCATCGATTCGCGTGCTCCGGATCTAACGGATACAAGCAGCGGATCGTCGACAGAGCCAAGGCGCCTGCCGGTTCGTTCCTCGAGGCGCCGGAGGGCTGACGCGACTTGCTCAGCGAATGCTTCTGGCTCACGTTGCCCCGCGCGCATGTACTCAACGCATGCTTCGGTGGTGATAGTGAAGCCGGCCGGCACGCGGTCGGAACCAAGCACGCGCGTCATCTCTGCCACATTCGCACCCTTGCCGCCAAGTAGCTCGCGCATGTCGCGCGAACCCTCGGAGAAGTCGTAAACCCACTTTGCCGACTGCTTCATCACCAGTCCCCCAATTCGACGTTCAGCTGACCGACTCGGTGCGTCCAACGGTCAATGCACCTCCAGGAGGATTGCGTCGCCTTGTCCGCCTCCTGAGCAGATCGCGGCGCAACCGATGCCTCCGCCACGGCGCCTGAGTTCGTGAACAAGCACGCCGAGGATCCGGGCACCTGAGGCGCCGATCGGATGGCCGAGCGCGACGGCGCCACCGTTGACGTTGACGCGATTCTCGTCGATCTCAAGCATGCGGATGCTGTTCAGCGTGACCGAGGCGAACGCTTCGTTGATCTCCCAGAGATCCACCTCCTCTGGAGTGAGCCCGACCTTCTTCAGCGCTTTCAGTGCGGCGTTGGCCGGGGTGCGGGCCAGGTAGGCAAAGTCATCGGCGACCTGAGCCTGGCTGATAACGGTCGCCATTGGGCGACGGAAGTGGTTGCGGGCCCACTCGTCGCTGGCAAGCACGAGTGCGCCGGCGCCGTCGTTGACACCCGGCGAGTTCCCGGCAGTGTGCGAGCCCTCCTTGCCGACCAGACCTGGCAGCTTCGCGAGCGCCGCGAGCGAGCTATCGCGACGCGGAGCCTCGTCAACCGCCAGCTCGGTGTCGCCCTGTTTGGAGCTGACCGTGACCGGCGCGATCTCCTCGGCAAGGCGGCCGTCGTCTGTGGCCTTGATCGCCAACTGATGCGACCGCAACGCCCACCTATCAAGGTCGGGCCGAGTGATCTCGAGGGTGTCGCCGACCTCAGTGGCCTCGTCGAACATCTGACGGTCGCTGAACGGATTGGTGAGGCCGTCATGGACCATCGCGTCGAGCGCCCGCGCATCGCCCATCCGGTATCCGAAACGAGCCTGCTTGAGAAGGTACGGGGCGTTGGACATGGACTCCATCCCGCCCGCAACCGCGACGCTCACGTCTCCGGCGCGGATAGACGCGTCGAGGATCCCGACCGCGCGAACGCTCGAGGCGCAGACCTTGTTGACCGTCTCCGACGAGACCTCCTTCGGGATCCCGCCCTTGATCTGCGCCTGTCGGGAGGGGATCTGTCCCTGCCCGGCTTGGAGCACCTGTCCCATGACGATGTGCTCCACCTGCTGGGGTCTGACCTCGGCGCGCTCCAGCGCAGCACCGATTGCCGTACCACCCAAAGATGTGGCATCAAGGGCCGCTAAACCGCCGCCGAGCTTTCCGATTGGTGTACGAACGGCGGACAGAATCACGGTCTTCGGCATCGCTCTCCTCTCAAGACACGCCTGCAGGCGTGACCAACACTTAGACTGATCAGTCGGTATATTATGCTGCCAGGTGAGAGAGGGCGCGTAGAGCGCTAGGCCGCCATGACGGTTGAGCGGGGACGAGTTGCCAATACATCACGAGGAACGACGGAATCGGGGGCGGTTGGTTCGCCACGATGTAGCCATCTGGTTCGCGGTGATCGAGTCGTCCGAACGCTGGTGGTTCCTTGATTAGCGTTGCCGAATCCGTCCGCGCCGGTTATCCCGACGTGTACAGCCCCGAGGCTCTGGCCGCGTTAGAAGTGCTCGCGCCGCTCGACGCTCGGCGCTACGACCTGATGGCGGCGCGCATCGCGAGACGTGCGCAGCGTGCACGGGACCACGAGCCGATTGAGTTCCTGCCGGAGGATGCGCTGATCGAGGGCACTCGGATCACCGTCGCCGACGCCCGCGCGGGACGGTTCGAAGGCGCCGCCATCCCGCCCGACTTGGAGCGGCAGTGGATCCAAGGAACGGGGCCGGCGACCAAACCGCACGCGAGCACGCCGTCGGGGCTGCGCAACGTCGCCTACGCGATGCTGTCGGGCGCTGATGGCTGGATGTTCGACGGCGAGGACGCAGTCGGGCAGATCGAGACCATGTCGCTCGACAACCAGCGCAATCTGAAGCTGATGATCAGCGCCAGTCAGCAGTTTCTGCTGGTGGCCGCACAGGTCTCCAGGGAAGTGAATGCGTGGGCCAGCGGCTTCCTAGGTTGGGCGACGATTTCGGATTGGCGTGAGCAGATCAACGTCACCACACGGATCTTCAGAGCGCGTGGATTACATCTCGACGATCGCCACATAGTCCATTCGGACGGGCGCGGCTTCTCCGCGTCGATTGTCGACTTGGCTCTGTACGTCGCAAACAACCATGCGGAGCTCTCGGCGCAGGGACGCTCGATCGTTCTCTATTTGCCGAAGATCCAGACGGCGGCCGAGGCGGCATATTGGAATCTGCTGCTCGACGGGCTCGAGGACCATCTTGGCCTGGAGCGCGGAACGCTCCTGTGTTACGTGCTGGTCGAGCAGATAGAGGCGTGCTTCCAACTGATGGAGATCCGCGCGGCGCTCGGACGTCACTTTGTCGGTTTCAACACGGGTCGCTGGGACTACATCAACTCGGTCTCAGATGCCTACGCTTGGGACCCGGATTTCATCAATCCGAATATCGACGCGATCACGATGACCTACGGGTACATGCGCGTGTACGAGGACCGTGTCAGGCGTGCCGTCAATACGCCCGACGCCAACGGCAACTTCGCGCTCTGGCAGGGTGGGATGGAACCGAACATCCCTGTCGGCAGTCAGGCCGGTGTTAAAGCCGCGATGAGGAAGGCTGTCGCCGGCGGCGAGCGCGAGCAACGCGAAGGTGCGTCCGGCAAGTGGGTCGCTCACTGGAAGATGGTTCACATCATGCGTCCGGTCTGGGAGCGCGTCGGCCAAGACAACCAGCTGGGACGGCAATTCCCGCCTCTCACCTACACAGAGGCCGACGCCCGAGCGCTCACTTTGCTCGAGGACGCGCCGCGCACCGTGCGTGGCGCCCGCGACCTTCTAAGTGTTGGGTTGCAGTACGGCAACGCGTTCGGGAGGGGTTACCAGGCGGCCGCACTCAAGCCCGCCGATTCGTTCGGCGACGACGATGTGCTCTACCTGATGGAGGACGCCGCTACCGGTGAGATCCGGCTGTCCGTCCTCTGGGAATGGCTACACAAACCCGGGCGCTTCACCGCAGATGACGAGGAAACCGGCGTCCGCGCCGGCGATCAGCTGACCGAGAAATTGTTCATCCGCCTGCTCGATGAGGAGTACGCGAAGTTACTCGCGGCCTCCGACCAAGACGTTCATGAGGAGTCGAAGGCCACGACGCTGCCGCTCGCGCGGGCAATCATCAGCGCGTACGTCCGCGAGCGGGTCAAACCCCCTTGGTACATCGACATTCTCAATATCAACCTAAACAACACGGACCTAGCGATCTGCCAGGACCGGATCCGCAAATACCTCGATGCGTTTCGCCAGGACGGGGCGCGCATTACCCGAAATCTTGACCTCGACCCCGACTGCACAGCGAGATAGAGCATCCCATGACAGCCTTTGACGACACCGTTGCAGACGTCCAGCAGTTCATCGACTCGGAGCGTTTCGCCGACGTCACTCGGCTGTACTCGGCTCGCCAGGTCGCCGAGCAGCGCGGCACGATCGCAACCGACTATCGAGTGGCCCGCGAGAACTCGGCAGCCTTCTACACGCGTCTGCGTGAACTGTTCGCCCAGCGGAAGTCGATCACGACGTTTGGCCCCTACTCACCGAGCCAGGCGGTGACGATGAAGCGGATGGGCATCGAGGGGATCTACCTCGGTGGCTGGGCGACGTCCGCCAAGGGCAGCATCACCGAGGATCCCGGGGCCGACCTCGCCAGCTACCCGCTCTCACAGGTCCCTGACGAGGCCGCCTCGATCGTCCGGGCGCTCCTGACAGCCGACCGCAACCAGACCTACCTACGTTCGCGGATGACGCCGGAACAGCTCGAAGCCGCGCCCGAGCCCGTCGACTACCGGCCATTCATCATCGCCGACGCCGACACCGGTCACGGCGGCGACGCTCACGTGCGCAACCTGATCCGGCGGTTCGTCGAGGTCGGTGTTACCGGCTACCACATCGAGGACCAGCGTCCCGGCACGAAGAAGTGTGGCCATCAGGGCGGAAAGGTGCTTGTCGGAGTCGATGAGCAGATAAAGCGACTCACGGCTGCGCGGTTCCAGCTGGACATCATGGGCGTGGCGGGCATCATCGTCGCGCGCACCGACTCGGAGGCCGCGAACCTGCTCGATAACAGCGGCGATGAACGTGACCACCCGTTCATTCTGGGAGCGACGTCGCGCAACGTACCGTCCTACAAGCTCGTGACGCTCGCGCTGATGCGCATCTTCCACGGCGCCGGTCATCAATCGTTCAACGGCTTCAAGCTCTACCGAGTGAGCGACGAGGAGTACCGGGCCGCCTACGATTGGCTTGCAAGAACCAGCCTGCGGCAGATGGCCGAGGGCGCCGCGGCCAGCGCCGCCGGCCAGCCGGAGCCGCGCGTTGAGGAGGCCTACGACCGTGTTCTCAGCACCTTGGTCGAGAGCTGGGAGGCCGACGCTGGCCTGATGACGATCGGGGAGGCCGTGCTTGCCGCGCTACGCACCCAGGAGGAGGACGGCACCGATCTGCCGATCAGTCCAGGAAACTGGAAGACCTTCGCTAAGACTGCATCGTTCTGGGCCGTGCGGCAGAAGGCCCGTGAGTTGGGCATCGACTTTCATTGGGACGCCGAGATCGCTCGCACGCCCGAGGGCTTCTACCAGGTGCGCGGCGGCCTTCAGTATGCGATCCGCAAGTCGCTCTCCGTAGCCCCTTACGCGGACCTCATCTGGATGGAGACCGCCTCGGCCGACATTTACGAAGCCCAGGAGTTCGCCGAGGCGATCCATGCCGAGTTCCCCAATCAACTGCTCGCCTACAACCTGTCGCCGTCGTTCAACTGGGACTCAACCGGCATGTCGGATGACCAGATGCGCGAGTTCCCCAAGCAGCTCGGCGAGGCCGGGTTCGTGTTCAACTTCATCACCTACGGCGGGCACCAGATCGACGGCGTCGCGGCTGAAGAGTTCGCCACCGCCCTGATCCACGACGGCATGCTGGCGCTGGCGCAGGTGCAGCGCAGGCTGCGGCTGCTGGAGTCCCCCTACCGCACGCCGCAGACCCACGTCGGCGGGCCGCGGCTGGACGCTGCGCTCGCGGCTTCAACCGGCCGCACCGCCACGACAAAGGCGATGGGCAAGGGCTCAACTCAGGTGCAGCATCTAAAGCAAACTGAGCTTCCAAAGAAGGTGCTCGAGGACTGGCTGGCTGAGTGGTCGGAGGCGAACGACGTCGACGAGCAGCTCACGGTGCGTCTGCGCCCGAGCCGCGAGGGGACCGATGTCCTAGACCTCGACATCCTGGGAGCCGACGGTGAAAAGCGCGCCGACGTGGTATTCGCGCCCATACACGATCGCAAAGGCCGGACGATCCTGTCTGTGCGGGACCAAAACACCTTCGACCCCGCACTGCGCCGCAGGCGTCTGCAGACCTTGATGCATCTCTACCTATTCAGTCGGTACAAGGTTGATGCGGTGCATTACGTCGCCCCAACCGAGGACAACGCTGCGCAGTGCCAGCGCATGAAATCCTGGGGGATCTACACGGCTGTCTCCAACGAAGTCGGCGCGATCATCGTCACTCAAGTCGACCAAACTAAGGTCGCGGCGCTCACAGCGCCAGATGCGATCACCGAGCTGATCAGTGGCCCGAATGTCGTCCGCTCGGCTTCCTAAGAATGATGTGCTGGCAGGTTGCTTGATGCACCGGTTCATTCGCATCCGGCAGCACCGAAGCGTCCGAGAGCGCCCGTCGCCAGCGCCGCGCTGGTCATGCGTCAGGCCGGCAAGCGAAGCATCTCCGCGGCCAGTTCTCGTGATGAGCCCACGAACAGCAAGGACCCGAGCATGATCGGCGACATCCTTCAACCAACCCATCTACTCATTGTTCTCGCCGTCGCACTCCTGGTACTCGGACCGAAGCGGCTGCCAGATGTCGGTCGATCACTTGGGCGCTCGATACACGACTTCCGAGGTGGCCTAGCAGGGGCTGACCCGCGGGCAACAGAGCTCCAGGAGGCCCCGGCATCCGTCGAAGCGGAGAGCAGCGCTCAGGCGGCTGTAGCACCCGTTTTGCTCGAAAGCACCGAACTGTGACAAAAGCCCTCTACACGGCGTTCGCACACGTAGTAGGAGGACGCGACGGACATGGCGCGAGCGATGACGGAGCGCTTGACGTCCTCTTGAGAAGGCCGACCGATCTGGGCGGCGAGGGAGGTGGTACCAATCCCGAGCAGCTCTTCGCGGTTGGCTACGCCGCCTGCTTCGAGAGCGCGCTCGGTGCCGTCAGTCGCCGCCAGCGGATCAAGGTCGGCGAGATCACAATCGATTCGAGCGTGAGTCTTCATGCTCGCGAAGGCGGGACGTTCGTGATCAGCGTTGAGCTCAACGTGACGCTCTCAGACATCGACGGCATCGATGTCGCCAAGCAACTGGTCCGCGCCGCCCATAACGTCTGTCCATACTCCAACGCGATCCGTGGGAACGTTGACGTGGCGCTCATGGTGAACGGCGAGCCGGCCTGAGCCCGCCCCTCGAATCAAAAAGAGCCGACGGTATCGACTTTCCCTAGCGCATGGCTTTGGCTCCGCGAACCGCCAGAGGACGCGCGACGCGCCAACGGATCCTCGACGCAGCCACAGATCTGATCTCCGAAAAGGGAGTGGCTGGAACGTCCCTGGACAACGTCCGCGAACTGGCGCAAGCCTCAAAGAGCCAACTCTATCTCTACTTCCCCGACCGCGAGACACTGCTACGCGAAGTCGCCAAATCGACCTGCGACAAATTCATCGAATCCGAAGCCGAAACGGTCGCAGGATTCGACTCGCTTGCCGGGATCAGGCGATACCTCGATGCGACCGTCGCACTCCAGGCCGAGCAGAAACACCCTTCAGGCTGCCCGATCGCGAAATTGGCCGGACAGCTCGCCGATCACGATGAGCAGGCACGCATGATCCTGGCAGACGGACTCGACCGCTGGGAAGAGGGGCTACGAACCGGCCTCGAAGCGATGGCCCGCCGAGGAGACCTCAAAGTCGGCGCCGACCCAACCACACTCGCAAGCCAGAGCCTTGCCCTAATCCAAGGCGGGCTGCTCCTCACGCAGGTACGTCGCGACGCTGGGCAGCTAAGACTCGCCGCCGACGCAGTCCTCGCACTGGTCAGCGCAGCGATCGTTGAGGCTTGACAAAGAATTGCTCAACGCCCTGCGCCGTAACGATGTCAATGGCCATCGGTTTCTCCCCACTGGCGGCCATCTTTTCTCCCCATAGATGGCCATGTTTTCTCCCCGCTGGTGGCCACGAAGCTCCCCACCGTCAGGGTCTTTGATGCTGGTGGCCACGAAGCTCCCCACCAGCCGGCGCGCATCGTTTAGGTCAGTGGCTTGACCCCCTTGCCGGCGGTTGCCTGGGCGAGCCGGTAGCTGTCAGCACCGTCGGTGATGAGGATGTGGGCGTGGTGCATGAGCCGGTCGACCGTTGCGGTTGCGATCGTTTTGGGCATTAGCTCGTCGAACCCGGACGGGTGGATGTTTGAGCTGATCGCGATCGAGCGTTTCTCGTAGGCGGCGTCGATCACCCGGAACAGCGCCTCTGCCGCGTCGGCTGACACCGGGAGCAGCCCAACGTCATCGATGAGGATCAGGTCGGCGCGGATCAGTTTCGCGATCGCCTTGTTGATCGAGTCGTCAGCGCGGTGGCGACGAACCAACACCGCGAGGGTCTCGAGCGTGTGCCACGCGACGGTGCGGCCCTTGTCGATCGCGAGGTGACCGAGCGCTTCGATCAGATGTGACTTCCCGGTCCCTGAGGGGCCGCAGACCACGAGCACTTCGTGACGGTCGACCCACTCGAGCGTGCGCAGCGCGTTCTGCGTCGCAGCTGGCACCGCGGAGGCCTCAGGGTCCCACGCGTCGAACGTTTTGCCGGCCGGCAACCCGGACTGCTTGCGACGCATCGAGGTGGTCGCCTGGTCGCGGCCGGCGGCCTCCTCGGTCAGCAGCACGCGGAGAACCTCCGCTGCTTCCCAGCGTTGTGAGGCGGCTGTGGCGATCACCTCCGGGGCGGCGCGACGCACATAGGGCAGCCTGAGGCGTCGCAGCAAGCCGAGCATCAACGATCAGCACTACCCGCCGAGGCCGGCGGGGGCGCTCGAGCGCCGACCGCGGGCACGCTCAAGTGAGGAGCAGGCGTTCCTGCGGATCGGTCCCGCGGCTGAGGGGTGGCTGGTGAAGGCCGCCGCCGCGGGCACTCAGCGGCTCGAGCGGGAGCGCGGGTGGAGTCGCCGCGCGTTGGTAGATCTGGAGATCGGGTTCGACGGGCAGCGGATCACCGTGCCGATCTGGCGGCTCGGGGAGGCCGGCCGGTCTGGGCATCGGCGGGCGGAACTGCAGGGGCTGCTGCGACTGCGGATCGACGGCGCGCAGCAGCCGAAGGTCATCGCAGCCCGCGGGAGCCGCCTCGGGCTCGTGCCGCTGCTCGCGTGGACGCGCGAACGCCGGGTGTGCCTGGTCGAGGGTCCAAGCGACATGCTCGCCGCCCGCTCCGCCGGGCTACCGGCGATCGCCGTGCCGGGAGCCAACGCGTGGCGGCCGCAGTGGGCTCGGGAGCTTGAGGGCCGGACGGTGGTCGTCGTGATGGACTGCGACCGCGCCGGCCGGCAGGCGGCCGGCAGGATCAAAGCGGATCTCGAGCGTCGCGGCATCGCCGCCGCGATCCACGACCTGGCACCGGCCCGCGATGACGGCTACGACCTGTCCGATTGGCTCAGGGAAGGCAACCCAGCCACACGACTGCTGGGCCCGCTGCAGACCCAGACGGCGAGCGTGTATCGGCGCCCGTCCGCACCGGGCCGGACCGCTCACCCCACACGCTCGTCCGCACCCGAGCGTCCAACCGCCACTACCGCCAGGGACCTCGCATGCACACCGTTCTGATCATCGAGGCCGAGGAGTGGCTGCTGCGGGAGCGCGCCTACCAGCTGACGCTGGACGGGTACGACGTGCACACTGCGCAGGCCGAACGGCAAGGCCGGCTGAAGCTCGCCGACAAGCCGGACGCGGTGGTGCTGTGCGACGTCGGCGGCGTCGCGGAGACGCTTCGGCTGCTGCGCGCGTTGCGCGTCGGAGAGATCGCCGGCGCCGATCCCCGCGTGCCGGTGCTCGCCGTCAGCGCCGTTGACGAGACCGCAGCGATTCGCCTGTATCGCGCCGGCGCTGATGTCGCGATCCCAACCCGAAGCTCGCCACTGCTCGTGTCAGCTGGGCTCGAGGCGCTCGCCGGACGTCTCGATGCCGAGCAGCAGCGCCGATCGGTGCGACGGATCGGGAACCTCACGATTGACTACAAGGCGCGCACCGTAGAGGCGAACAACCGCCCGATCAAGCTCGCACGTCGCGAATTTGACCTGCTGCAAGCGGCCAGCGCCCGGCCGGCGGAGGTACTCACCCGCTCGGAGCTCACACGCGAAGTGTGGGGGTTCGAACCCGACTGCGCCACCCCGCGACTCGTCGACAGCGCCGCACACCGCCTCAACCGCAAGCTCCAGGACGCCGGCGCCGAACCACGCCTCGAGGTCGTACGCGGAATCGGCTACCGCCTGATGCGATGACACACGCTTGCGACAAGACGGTGACGGTTCTGCACCAAACCCGGGATCCGCGCCTGATCCCGCACTCGCCGGAGGAACGATGGGAAGCATGACCGAGTTCCAGCAGATCGAATACAACGACCAGGTGGTCGCGGTCGTCGTCGGCGGCCAGGCGATCATCCCCGAGGGCCTGCCGGCCCCCGACCGCCAGACCGTGAAGGCGATGTGCCTATACGCCCTGGAGGTGATGGAGGGCGTCCAGCCCGGCCCGTACACGACCGAGCGCGCGCTCGAATACGCCGGACGCGCCGCGGCGGAGCGCTCACCGTGAACCAAGCCAGGCGCGGAACCGGAGAGCTAGGCGGCTTCGAGCTAGCCGTCCTGGCCGTTGCCGCGCTCACGGCGCTTGTCGGCGCGGTCGTGTGGACCTGGACCGGGGTCGCCGGCATCCTGCTCGGCGACGGCTGGCCACACCTGACCGCCAGCGCGCTGCAGCACGCGATCGTTCGTCTGCCCGCGCATCTCGGCAACCCGCGACTCGCGTTCCCACACACGACCCGCTCGCGACTGCCGGGCGCCTTCGGCTTCTACATCGCGCTCCTGCCGGTCCTGGTCACCCTCGGCGTTGCGGCGTGGCTGGCAGCGCGGCTCTGGCGCAGGTACGGCGGGCCAATCGCCGGCGCGAAGCGCACCGGCGCGCGGTGGGCCCACGGAGGTGATCTCGACCGGCTCCGTCGCCGGCGGCTCGCGAGGTCCGAGCGCGCGCCAGGCGCAACCGTGCTCGGCCTCTCGCTGGGCTACCAGGGCAACGGCGGGCGGCTTTTGCGGGCCGAGGATCGGCACGCGCTGGTCGTGTTCGGACCGACGCAGTCAGGCAAATCCGCCGGCATCGCGATCCCGAACATCCTCGAGTGGCCCGGCCCGGCGATCGTCGTCTCGATCAAACCCGACCTGCTCGACGCGACCCTCGCCGCGCGTGCCGCGCGCGGCAAGGTGCTCGTCTACGACCCCTTCGACCTCTGGCACGGCCGCTCGCACGCCTGGTCGCCGCTGGCGAGCTCCGGCACCTGGAACGGCGCGCTTGAGACCGCCCAGCGGATGGCCGCCGCCGGCGACACGGACATGAGCAGCGTCAAGGGCGGCAGCTTCTGGTCCAAAGCCGCCGAGCAGCGGATGGCACCGCTTCTCTATGTCGCCCGCCGCTCCAGCCGCAGCATGGCGGACGTGGTCAGCTGGGTGTACGGCGCCGGCGGCGGCGATCTTGACCGGCTCATGCACGAGTTGGTTGACCACGCTCGCAACGCCGACGAGCGCGCCGACGCGCAGCACGCGCTCGACGCGCACCTCGCGTTCGCCGCGCTGGCCGGCGAGACGAGGGGCGCGATCGAGGCGCCGCCCAAGTCCTGATGTCCGCCTACCGGTCACCGACCGTGGTGCGCTCAGCGAACGGGTCGGAGATCACCGGCGCGCAGCTGCTCGCCGGCGACAACACCGTCTACCTGATCTCCGACGCCCGCCGGTCCAAGCTGCTGCGGCCGCTGCTGATCGCGCTGCTCACCGAGCTACTGGACCACGCC
>Ga0068856_100004823_pt1 | contig 13367 bp, 12 predicted proteins | sample KBSCornC62_FD_66595 | JGI IMG/M metagenome (GOLD analysis project Ga0068856, IMG submission 66595) | Corn rhizosphere microbial communities from Kellogg Biological Station, Michigan, USA - KBS Corn C6-2 | ecosystem: Host-associated > Plants > Roots > Rhizosphere > Soil ...
CGCCCGGCGGCTCGGCACCGGACCGCCCGGTGCCATCCAGCCGTGGCGCCCCGCCGGCCCGCGGCTGCCGCCCGACGCCCGGCCGGCCCCTCTGTCCGACGTCGCGTGGGCCAAGAGTGGGCCGGCGTGGTGGGGTCGTTCAGGGGCGGCCGACGCCCACGGCGTGGCCCACCGAGCTCGCGTCGGGGAGAAGCTGGAGGATCGCGGTCGCGATGTCGGCCCGGCCGACCGACAGACCCGGCGCCGGCCGGTCCACGGTGAGCACCGGTCGCCCGGTCCCGGCCCGATCGGTGAGCCGCTCCGGCCTTACCGTCGTCCAGTCCAGCCCGGACTCCCGCAGCACCTTCTCCATCCGCTCCAGATCGGCGTAGTGCGTGCCGAACAGCGCCCACGCCACCCGCCGCAGCACCGCCCGGAACAGCAGCGGCCCGTCGGTGAACAGCGGCGCCGCGCTGACCGCGACGATCCGCGTGACCGCCGCCTCCTGCATCGCCATCGCCGCGGCTCGTACCCCCTGGGAGTTGACCGTCTGGTCGCCGGAACGCCCCTGCGGACCGAGCGCCGATACGACCGCGTCCCGCCCGCTCACCGCCCCGACCAGCGCGCCGGGCGAGAGCGAGTCGACGACCGCGATGTGCAGCCGCCCCGGGCCGCCGACAGGCACCCGTTCCCACTCCCGCAGCGCGGCGCTGCTGCGGGCGGAGTCCCGGATCACCGCGGTGACCTCGTGATCGGCCGCGGCCGCCTGCCGCACGAACTCGCGCCCGATTCCCCCGCTCGCGCCGATCACAGTCAACCGCATCCCGTCACACCTCCAGTGAGTGAATGTTCACTTACCAGTGAAGAGTGAGTGAGTACCCACTAACCTGTCAAGCGTGAACGAGAGCACGCGGGACCGGATCCTCGACGCGGCGGCCGAGGTGATGACCCGGCTCGGGCTGGCCAAGGCGACGACGAAGGAGATCGCCCGCGCGGCCGGCTGCTCGGAGGCGCTGCTCTACAAGCACTTCCGGGAGAAGGAGGAGATCTTCCTCGGCGTGCTCAAGGACCGCCTGCCCAACCTCACGGCCACCCTGGCCGCGCTGCCCGACCAGGCCGGCACCGGGTCCGTACGGGACCGGCTGGTCGAGGTCGTCGACCTCGCGGTCCGGTTCTACGAGGGGGGCCTGTCGATCGGCAGTTCGGTGCTCGGCGACCCCGAGCTGGTACGCCGGCACCGCGAGTGGATGCTCTCCCGCGGCGTCGGGCCGCACCTCGCCAACCGGATGCTGGCCGAGTACCTGCGAGCCGAGCAGAAGGCCGGTCGGGTGGACGCCGCGGCCGACGCCGACGCCGCGGCGGCGCTGCTGCTCGGCGCCAGCTACCAGCGGGCGTTCATGCTCCGGATGGTGGGTGACCAGCCACTCAGCCCGCCGCCGGCCGAGTACGCGCAGAGGGTCGTGGACGCGGCCCTGCGCGGCCTCGATCCCTGATCTGATGGCGCCCATGGAGCGCGCCGAGATCACCGACATCGTGCACCGTGCCGGCGACCTGGTCGCCGAGCACTACGTCTTCGCCGACGTCGGCGCGCGGCTGCGTGACCTGCTGTCCGACCGGGCCGGGGACGGCGCGTACGGGGCGCTCGTCGACCCGCCCGCGCTCGCCGGCGTGGTCACCGAGGACCTGCAGTCCCTCAACGGCGATCTGCACCTGCGGCTGCGGCACCATCCCGAGCCGCTGCCGGAGCAGTGGGACGAGGAGGCCGACCAGGCGGCACGGGCCCGGGCCGCAGCGCGGTCGCTCGACGGGATCGCGCGGATCGACCGGCTGGACGGCAACGTCGTACACCTCGCGCTGGCGCCGCAGCTGTTCCCGGTGCAGCTCGCCGGCGCGACGCTCAGCCTGGCGCTGCAGCTTGTGGCGAACGCCGACGCGCTGCTGCTCGACCTGCGGGAGAACCGCGGCGGCGACCCGCGCACGGTCGCGCTGGTCTGCGGCTACCTGCTGGACGAGCAGGCGCACCTGGTGACCATGCACCAGCGGGACACCGGCGAGACCGTGCAGTCGTGGTCGCCCGCGTACGTGCCGGGTCCGCGGTTCGGGGCCACCAAGCCGCTGTACGTGCTGGTCGGACCGACGACGTTCTCGGGCGCCGAGGAGCTCGCGTACGACCTGCAGCAGCTGCGGCCCGGCACGACCGTGGTCGGTGAGCCGACCCGCGGCGGCGCCCACCCGTGCGAGGGCTACCGCATGCACCCCCACCTCGAGCTGACCGTCCCGGTCGCCCGCGCGATCAGCTCCGTCACCGGTACCAACTGGGAAGGCACCGGCATCACCCCGGACGTTCCCGTCCCGGCCGCCGACGCTCTCGACGCCGCGTACCGCCTCGCCCTCACGGCCCTGGGTCGACTAGACTAAGTCGGACTAAGGAGGGCGGGTGTCCGAACCGGCGCAGGTCAACATGCACGAGGCCAAGACACACCTGTCGCGCCTGGTCGAGCGGGTGGAGGCGGGCGAGGAGATCGTCATCAGCCGGGCCGGGAAGCCGGTTGCCAGGATGGTCGCGGTCCGGGCGCCGGCCGGATCCCGGGCGCCAGGTCGGCTGCGAGGTCGGCTCCGGATCTCCGACGACTTCGACGCGCCGCTGCCGGACGAGCTCGCCGCGGCGTTCACCGGCGAGCGACCGTGAAACTGCTGCTCGACACGCACGTCCTGCTGTGGTGGCTCGCGGACGACGACCGCCTGCCCGCGGCGACCAGGGACGCGGTCAGCGTCGCCGCCGAGGCGCGGTTCAGCGCCGCGAGCGTCTGGGAGATCGCGATCAAGCGCACCCTGGGCCGGCTCGAGGTGCCGGAGGACTACCTGGAGGCGGTCGAGGCGAGCGACATCCAGCTGCTGTCCATCACCGGAGAGCACGCCGAGGCCGCGGGAGCGCTGCCGCGCCACCACGACGACCCTTTCGACCGAATGCTGATCGCCCAGGCACGGATCGACGAGCTGACCCTGGTGACCGCGGACCGTCGCCTTCCGGACTACGGCGTGCCGGTGCTGCTCGCGCGTCAGTAGGAGCGGGGGAGGCCGAGGGTGTGGGTGCTGACGAAGTTGAGGATCATCTCGCGGCTGATCGGGGCGGTACGGACGAGCCGGGTGGCACCCCAGAGCGTCGCCAGGCCGTACTCGGTGGCCATGCCGTTGCCGCCGTGCACCTGGATCGCCTGGTCGAGCGCGGCCATCGCGGCGTCGGCCGCCGCGTACTTGGCCATGTTCGCGGCCTCGCCCGCGGCCGGATCGTCGCCGGTGTCGTAGAGCCAGGCCGCCTTCGTCGTCATCAAGCGGGCCAGCTCGACCTGGATCGCCGCGTGCGCCAGCGGGTGCGCCAGTCCCTGGTGGCTGCCGATCGGCACGCCCCAGACCTGCCGGGTCTTCGCATACGCCGATGCCTTGCCCAGCGCGTACCGCCCGATCCCGTTGGCGAGCGCCGCCCCGGTGATCCGCTCCGGGTTGAGCCCGGCGAACAGCGCGGCCAGCGCCGCGTCCGCGCTCTCGCCGACCATCGCGTCGGCCGGCAGCCGCACCCCGTCCAGGAACAGTGCGAACTGCTTCTCCGGACCGGTGATCTCCACCGGGATCAGCGTCTTCTCGAAGCCGGGCGCGTCGGTGGGCACGACCGCGAGCGCCGGCCGCAGCGTCCCGGTCCTGGCGTCCTCGGCCCGCCCGACCACGAGCACCGCGTCCGCCTCGTCCACCCCGGAGATGTAGGTCTTCCGCCCGGACAGGACCCAGTCGGACCCGTCCCGCTTCGCGACCGTGGACAGCTTGTGGGAGTTGGACCCGGCGTCCGGCTCGGTGATCGCGAACGCCATCTTCACCGCGCCGCTGGCCAGGCCGGGCAGCCAGCGTTCCTTCTGGTCGGTCGTCCCGGACCGGGCGATGACGGTCGCGCAGATGGCGGGGGAGACGACGATGAGCAGCAGCGGGCATCCGGCCGCGGCGAGCTCCTCGGCGACGATCGCCAGCTCGAGGATGCCGTGGCCGCCCCCGCCGTACTCCTCCGGCACGTTGACGCCGAGGTAGCCGAGCCGGCCGACCTCGTCCCACAGCTCGTGGGTCTTCTCGCCGGCTCTGGCCTTGCCCAGCCAGTACGGATGGCCGTAGCGGGCGGCCACCTCGGCGACCGAGGAGCGCAGCAGCTGCTGCTCGGCGGTCTCGGCGAAGTCCATCAGGCCTCCTCGATCACGGCGACGACGTCACCAGTGTCCACTTGGGACCCGGTCGACACCCGTAGCTCGGCGACCACGCCGTCGGCCGGTGCCAGCACCGCGTGCTCCATCTTCATCGCCTCCAGCGCCAGCAGCTGCTGCCCGGCCGTGACCCGGTCGCCCTTGGCCACCCGTACCGCGACGACCTGGCCCGGCATCGGCGCGGTCAGCGAGCCGGCCGGCAGCGCCGTCGCCGGCTCCGGCAGCGGATCCACTTCGGACAGCGTCACCGTCCATCCCGGACCATCCACATAGGACGTTTCGTCGACCGCGTGCACCCGGTACGCGGCGCGCACGCCGTCGTCGACGAGCACGACCTCGTCCGGGGTCGCGATCGCGACGGTCACCGGCGCCGGCCGGTAGGTGACGGTCAGCTCACCGCCCGGTCCGGCGTACGTGGCGGTGGCCGGCTGGGACGGGTTGTTCCGCCAGCCGGCGGGCAGGCTCCGCTGCACCGGCGCGGTCGCCCGGCGCCGCGCCGACCCGGCCAGCGTCGCCACCAGAGCCGCGGTCGCCACCTCGGCCGGACCGGCGAGCGGCGCGATCAGTTCGGGCCGCTCGTCCAGGAAGCCGGTGTGCGGGCCGGCGGCGAACCCGTCCGACCGCAGCACCCGCACCAGCAGGTCACGGTTGGTCGCGATGCCGTGCAGCTCGGCGCCGGCCAGCGCGGCGGCGAGCGTGCGGGCGGCCGCGGCCCGGGTCGGTCCGTGCGCGACCACCTTGGCCAGCAGCGGATCGTAGTGCGCGGACACGACGTCACCGTCGACCACGCCGGCGTCGACGCGGACGTCGCCGGGCAGCGCGATCCGGTGCAGCGTCCCGGTGGACGGGCGCCAGCCGGCGGCCGGGTCCTCGGCGTAGAGCCTGGCCTCGATCGCGTGCCCGCGCACCGGCGGCGGCGCGTCGAACGGCAGCGGCGTGCCCTCCGCGATCGACAGTTGCAGCGCGACCAGGTCGAGCCCGGTCACCGCCTCGGTCACCGGGTGCTCGACCTGCAGCCTGGTGTTCATCTCCAGGAACGCCGGCTCGCCGTCGGCGTCGACGAGGAACTCCACGGTGCCCGCGCCGACATACCCGACCGAGCGCGCGGCCGCGACGGCGGCGTGGAACAGCCGCTGCCGCAGCGGCTCCGGGATCGCGGCCGGCGCCTCCTCGACGATCTTCTGGTGCCGGCGCTGCACCGAGCAGTCCCGCTCCCCGACCGCGACCACGGTCCCGTAGGTATCGGCGAGCACCTGCACCTCGACGTGCCGGGACCGCTCCAGCCAGCGCTCGACGAACACCAGCCCGTTGCCGAACGCGGCCGTCGCCTCCCGCCCGGCCGCCACCACCGCGTCGGCCAGCTCCTCGGGGCCCGGAACCACCCGCATGCCGCGCCCGCCGCCACCGTAGGACGCCTTGACCAGCAGCGGGTAGCGGGCGTCCGCCGGCACCTCGCCGGCCGCCCAGGACGGAAGGACCGGCACACCGGCCGCCGCGACCAGCGCCTTGGCGTCCACTTTGGACCCCATCGACGCGATCGCCGCGGGGGACGGCCCGACCCACACGAGCCCCGCTTCGAGCACGGCGCGGGCGAACCCGGCGTCCTCGGCCAGGAACCCGTAGCCGGGGTGCACCGCGTCGGCACCGGTCCGCCGGGCCGCGTCGACCAGCAGATCGGCCCGGAGGTACGTCTCCGCCGGTGCCGCGCCGGGCAGCTCGACCGCGGCGTCGGCCTCGGCGACCCAGGCGCCACGAGTGTCCACAGTGGAGTACACGGCGACCGGTGAGATCCCCAGCGACCGGCAGGTCCGGATGACCCGCCGGGCTATCTCCCCCCGGTTGGCGACGAGCAACCGGCGTATCACCGGAACACCCCGTAGCCGCGGGTCCCCTGCCAGGACGACGAGTGCACCGCCGACAGGCACAGCCCGAGCACCGTCCTGGTGTCCCGAGGGTCGATCACGCCGTCGTCGTAGAGCCGCCCGGACATCGCGAACGCGACCGACTGCGCCTCGATCTGCTCCTCGACCGCCCGCCGCATCGCCTCGTCGCCGGCCTCGTCGTAGTGCTGCCCGCGGGCGGCCGCCGCCTGTCTGGCCACAATGGACAGTACGCCGGCCAGCTGGGCCGGACCCATCACCGCCGAGCGCGCGCCCGGCCAGCTGAACAGGAACCGCGGGTCGTACGCCCGCCCGCACATGCCGTAGTTCCCGGCCCCGTACGACGCGCCCATGACCACGGTCAGGTGCGGCACCCGCGAGTTCGACACCGCGTTGATCATCAGCGCGCCGTCCCGGATGATCCCGGCCTGCTCGTACGCGGCGCCGACCATGTAGCCGGTCGTGTTCTGCAGGAACACCAGCGGCGTGTCGGTCTGGTTGGCCAGCTGGATGAACTGCTGTGCCTTCTGCGACTCCGCTCCGAACAGCACCCCGCGGACGTTGGCCAGGATCCCGACCGGGTAGCCGTGGATCGACGCCCAGCCCGTCAGCAGCGACGGCCCGTACGCCGGCTTGTGCTCGTCGAACCGGGAGCCGTCGACGACTCGGGCCAGCACGTCCCGCGGGTCGAACGGCACCCGCAGGTCGCCGCCGGCGATCCCGAGCAGCTCGTCCGGGTCGCACAGCGGCTCGTCCGGCGGCTCGGTCGGGACGGGGCCTGCCTTGCGCCAGTTGAGCCTGGCCACGATCCGTCGCCCTGTCCGCAGTGCGTCCCGCTCATCGGCGGCGAGGTGGTCGGCCAGACCGGAGACGCGGGCGTGCATCTCCGCGCCGCCGAGCGACTCGTCGTCGGCGTCCTCGCCGGTCGCCATCTTCACCAGCGGCGGGCCGCCGAGGAACACCTTCGACCGCTCCCTGATCATCACGACGTGGTCGCTCATCCCCGGCACGTACGCGCCGCCCGCGGTCGAGTTGCCGAAGACCAGCGCCACGGTCGGTATCCCGGCCGCGGACAGCTGGGTCAGGTCGCGGAACAGCCGCCCGCCGGGGATGAAGATCTCGGCCTGGCTCGGCAGGTCGGCGCCGCCGGACTCGACGAGGTTGACCAGCGGCAGCCGGTTCTCCCGGGCGATGTCGTGAGCGCGGAACGCCTTGCGCACCGTCCACGGGTTGCTCGCCCCGCCCCGCACGGTCGGGTCGTTGGCGGTGACCACACACTCCACTCCGGACACCACGCCGATGCCGCTGACCAGGGAGGCGCCGACCGCGTAGTCGCTGCCCCAGGCGGCGAGCGGGGACAGCTCCAGGAACGCCGAGTCGCGGTCGAGCAGCAGCTCGATCCGCTCCCGGGCCAGCAGCTTGCCCCGGCCCCGATGCCGCTCGACGTACTTGGGGCCGCCACCGGCGCGCGCCTTCGCCAGCTCGGCGTCGAGCGCCGCCAGCTGCGTCAGGCTGTTCTCGTACGCCTCCCGGTACGCCGGCGCGGAGGTGTCCACAGTGGACCGCAGGATCGTCATGCCCGCTCCTCGGACGGGTCGCGGCTCAGCAGCTCCTCCGGTACGTCGACCAGCCGCGAGCGCAGCCACTCGCCGAGCGCCTTGCCCTGCGGGTCGAACCGCGTGCTCGCGGCCACGCCCTCGCCGAGGATGCCGTCGACGACGACGTTCACCGCCAGCAGGTTGGGCAGCTGCACGACGAAGGAGCTCAGCCCGGCCGCCTCGGGCACCAGCTCGTGCAGCCGGTCCCGGGTCAGCCAGCGGGAGAACCAGCCGTACGCGGCCCCGGTGCGGAACCAGACCCCGATGTTGGCCCGGCCGCCCTTGTCGCCCGAGCGTGCGCCGGCGATCGTGCCGAGCGGCACCCGGCGGGTCGGCCCGGAGGCGACCGGCGACTGCCAGAACCCGCCAAGCGGCACCAGCGGCCGGGTCGGTGGAGCCGGCACCGCGACCCGGCCCCCGTCGGGCAGGACGGCGACGTGGTCCACGTCGGACTGCGGCACCGTCGAGGCCGTGAACACCCCGTACGGGCTGGCGTCCGCGGGCGGCGCCGTGACGTGGAAGCCCGGGTACGACGCCAGCGCAAGCTCGATCGGCACCCGGGAGAACGCCCGGCCGACGGTGTCCTTGTCCCGATCCTGTACGGACAGGTGCAGCAGCGCGCTGGCCGCCTCCTCGGTGTCCGCGTCGGGGTGGTCGGTCCGGGCGAGCGTCCACTCCAGACGTTCCGGTCGCCGGCCGGTCAGCGCCTGCTCGACCTGGGTCCGCACCAGCGCGGCTTTCTCCGGGATGTCCAGCCCGGTGAGCACGAACGTGGTCGCGTTGCGGAAGCCGGCCAGCCGCACGGTGCCGACCTTGAGCTCCGGCGGCGGCGGCGCGCCGACCACCCCGGACACCCGGACCCGATCCGGGCCGACCTGGTCGAGGTGGATCGTGTCGAATCGGGACACCACGTCCGGCCCGACGTACTCGGCCCGGTCGATCTCGTAGAGCAGCTGCGCGGTGACGGTCTCCACGGTCACCGCGCCGCCGGTGCCTGGATGCTTGGTGATCACCGCCGAGCCGTCGGCCTCGACCTCGGCGATCGGGAAGCCGGGGTGCCGCGGGTCGGCGAGCTCGCGGAAGAACGCGAAGTTGCCGCCGGTGGCCTGGGCGCCGCACTCCAGCACGTGCCCGGCCACGGTGGCGCCGGCCAGCGGGTCCCAGTCGTCCGGCGCCCAGTCGTGGTGCCACGCCGCCGGCCCGACCAGCAGCGAGGCGTCGGTCACCCGGCCGGTCACGACCACGTCCGCACCGCCACGCAGGCACTCGACGATCCCCCGGCAGCCGAGGTAAGCGGTCGCGACGCCGCCGTCGGCGGCCTGCTCGTCGCCCAGGACGTGACCGACCCTGGTCGGCACGCCGAGCACGTCCGCGAGCGTGCCGACCGCCTCCGCCAGGCCGGCCGGGTTGAGGCCGCCGGCGTTGACGACGATCTTCACCCCGCGGTCCATGGCCAGCCCGAGGCAGTCCTCCAGCTGGCGCAGGAACGTCCTCGCGTACCCGGCGGCGGGATCGCGCAGCCGGTCCCGGGCCAGGATGAGCATGGTCAGCTCGGCGAGGTAGTCGCCGGTGAGCACGTCGAGCGGGCCGCCCTCCAGCATCTCCCGCATCGCCGCCAGCCGGTCGCCGTAGAACCCGCTGCAGTTCCCGATCCTGATCACCGGAGCACCTCCGCCAGGTGGGTGGTCCAGTTGGCGAGCAGGCGGGTACGCCGGGCCGAGTCGTCGGTGAGCAGGCTCGCCACCCCGAGCCCGCGCAGCAGGTCGAGCGTGGTCTGCACGGCCTCGCGTACCCCGGGGCGGCCCTCGTCCGCGCCGAGCAGCTCGACCGTGAGCCGGTGCACCTCCCGGCCGAACCGCGCCTCGACCGGGACCAGCGCCGTCCGCAGCGCCCCGTCCGTGCGGGCGGCGACCCAGACCTCGATCGTGGCGGAGAACAGCGGCCCGGTGAACAGCGAGGCCAGCAGCCGGATCGTGGCCTCGACCCGGTCGCCGTCCGGGGGCAGCTTGGCGGCCTCGTCCCGCAGCTCGGCGCTGCGGCGTTCGGCCAGGTGCTCGACCGCGGCGATGAGCAGCGCCGACTTGGTTCGGTAGTGGTGCAGCTGGGCGCCGCGGGAGACGCCGGCACGGTCGGCGACCAGCGTGGTCGTGGTGCCGGTCCAGCCGCGCTCGACCAGGCACTCGACCGCGGCCTCCAGCAGCCGGTTCTGGGTCGACAGGCTGCGCTGCTGCTGGCGGGTTCCGGCGGGCGCGGTCACGCACCGCAGCCTCTCCGACAGCCCTACAAACAGTCAAGACTGTTTGTTTTGAGCGCCATTCGTAATTGGGTAAGGGCCGAACGGGTGAAACCGATGTTGGGGGGCAGCGGAATCGTGGGGGTTGTGCCCTATGCTTCACCCCTCCGGTTCCGATCCCCCCACGGCGCCGGAGACCCCACCAGAGGGCGGGGAACGCCTCACCGCGTTCCCCGCCCTCCCCCTTTGTCCCCACCTGGCCCCGGTTAGGCAGCCCGGACGCCGGCAACCTGCCCGCCGGCTGGCCGTCGCGGGCACGTCCAGTCAGGGGATGGTCGCTGTGTGCGGTGTGCGAGCGCCCGTCGGGTCCGTCGGCGGATCCGGGAAGTGGACGGTGACGACCAGACCGGGCGCGCCGTCGCCCAGAGTGACCGAACCGCCATGCGCGGCGACCAGCTCGCGGACGATCGCCAGACCGAGCCCAACGCCCCCCGACTCCCGGCCGCGATCCCAGGCGAGCCGGGTGAACCGGTCGAACACGCGGTTCCGGTCGGCCGGTGGGATGCCCGGTCCGTCGTCGGCCACGGTGATCGTGCGCGGCGCGACCGTGACCGTCACCCGGGACCGCGCGTGCCGGACCGCGTTGTCGACCAGGTTGACCAGCACCCGCCGGACCGCACCCCCCTCGGCCAGCACCGTGCAGTCGTCCTCGCAGGGCTCGAGCGTGACCGGGACGCGGGCCGCCGCGTACCGGCCGATCACGTCGCCGGCGAGCGTGTAGAGATCGAGGGGGGCACGGGGCCGGCGTGGCGCCTCGTCCAGCCGGGCCAGCAACAGCAGGTCGTCGACCAGCCGGCCGAGCCTCTCGACGTCCACCAGCACGTCGGTGGCCAGCTCGGCGGCCGGCGTGCCGGCGTCGACCGCCGCGGCCACCTCGAGCTGCGTCCGCGCGCTGGCCAGCGGCGAGCGCAGCTCGTGCGCCGCGTCCGAGACGAACGCCCGCTGCCGCGCGCCGGCCGCGTCCAGGCGGGCCAGCATGTCGTTGAGCGTCTCGGCGAGCCGGCGGATCTCGTCCTGGGCCGGCGGCACCGGCAGCCGGCCCGGCCCGCTGATCGCCAGCGCGCCCCGGCGCAGCTGCTCGACCGGTTGCAGCGCCCGGCCGGTCACCCACCACATCGCCAGCGCGACGACGGCCAGCAGCAGCGGCGCGCCGATGGCCAGCCCGACCAGCAGCACCCTGGTCCCGGACCGGGCGCCGCCGAAGTCGACCGCGACGATCACCGTCTGCGGGTCGGACGGCGCACCGGCCTCGATCCCGACCACCCGCAGCGGGCCGGACAGCCCCAGCCGGGAGCCGGGCACCACCAGCCGCTGCCCGGACCGTACGGCGGCGACCTCGGCCGGGCGCAGCACCGGGACCAGCTGGTCGGTGCCGGTGGAGGCGGCCCGGACCCGGTTCTGCGCGTCCACCACCTGGATCGCCGCTGTGCCCTCGCCGCCCTGCGGCACCGGATCGGGCAGCCGGTGGGCATTGACCAGCGCGGCCACCTCGCGGGCGCTCTGCAGCGCGCCGGAGTCGACCGCGGCCTGCAGCGTGCGCGAGCCGGTCACCACCAGCAGGACCGCCCCGGCGACGATCCCGACACCGAGCAGCGCGGTGGCGACGACCGTCAACCGTGCGCGCAGGCTCCAGTTGGGCGGGCCGCCCGGCCATCTGGCGGCGCGGGGCTGCCGACCGGCCACGTTGCCGGGGTCGGCCGGTACGACCACGGTGTCGGCCGCCTCCGCCGCCTTGCCGGACGACGCCTGGACGCCGCCCGCGTCCACCGACGACCGGGCGGGGCGCCTACCCACCATCGGCGGCGAGGCGGTAGCCGGCTCCGCGCACCGTCTGCACCGCCCGCCGGCCGAACGGAGTGTCGATCTTGCGGCGTAGGTAGCCCACGTAGACCTCGACCACGTTGAGGTCGCCGTCGTGGTGCGGGTCCCAGACGTTGCGCAGGATGTCGATCTTGGGTACGACCTCGCCTGCCCGCCGCAGCAGGTATTCCAGCAGCGAGAACTCCCGCGGCGTGAGCTCGATCTCGGTCTCCCCGCGGGTGACCTGATGCTTGGCCGGGTCGAGGGACAGGTCGCCGGCGGCGAGCACGGCCGGCCGGGGCGGTGCGCCGCGGCGCAGCAGCGCCCGCAGCCGGGCCACCAGCACCACGTACGAGAACGGCTTGGTCAGGTAGTCGTCGGCACCGACGTCGAGCCCGTCGGCCTCGTCGTACTCGCCGTCCTTGGCGGAGAGCATGAGCACCGGCACCCAGTTGCCCTCGGCGCGCAGCCGCTCGCACACCCGGTAGCCGGACAGCCCAGGCAGCATGATGTCCAGCACGATCGCCGCGTATCCGCCGTCGTGCGCTCCTTCACGCGCCTTGTGCAGGCCAGAGACGCCGTCGTGCGCGATGTCGACGGTGAACCCCTCGGCCTGCAGTCCGCGCTTGAGCGCGGCCGCGAGCCGCACCTCATCCTCGACCACCAGCAGGCGCACCGCTCACCTCCCCAGCACGGAACCTTCTCCCAGTCCGGCTGTGAGCGGGCTGAGCATCTGTTCGAGGGTCCCACTCCATGGTCTCGTAGTGGGCACACCGGCGCGGGCGGCGACGTTGCACGGATGTACGGCGACGAGGGGACTGGTACGCGTGGCGGAGCGAGCGAACGACTCCGGGGAGCAGGCGATCGCCGGTCGGGCGACCGAGGCGCCGCCCCGGCCGGGGAGCCCACTGCGCCCCAACGACCGGCCCGCGGACCGGGACGGGTCGGCCGACCGGCAGCCGTGGAAGGTCGAGGGCGGTCCGCCCCAGGGCACCGGCGGCTCGGATGCCAACAAGCCCAACTGGGGCCGGGTGATCCGGCGCACCTGGTGGCTCGTCCTGCTGGCCCTGGTCGTCAACTGGATCATCGCGTCGACGCTGATGGGCGCGTCCCGCACGACCGTGTCGTACACGTTCTTCCGCGACCAGGTGCAGGCCGGCAACGTCAGCGAGGTCACCTCGACCGGGGACACGATCGAGGGCCAGTTCAAGAATGCGGCCAAATACCCGCCGAACGACGGCAAGGCCAAGGACGTCACCGACTTCACCACCCAGCGCCCGACCTTCGGTGACGACGGGCTGACCCAGCTCCTGCTCGACCACGACGTCACGGTCAACGCGAAGCCGCCGGACCAGACCTCGCTGCTGACCCAGATCCTGGTCGGCTTCGGCCCGACGCTGCTGTTCGTCGGCCTGCTCATCTGGTTCATGCGGCGCGCGGCCGGCGGCGGCGGCCTCGGTGGTCTGGGCGGGATCGGCCGATCGCGGGCCAAGCGGTACGAGCCGGAGCAGGGTCCGCGGACCACGTTCGCCGACGTCGCCGGCATCGACGAGGTGAAGAACGAGCTCGCCGAGGT
>Ga0068856_100004831_pt1 | contig 13361 bp, 10 predicted proteins | sample KBSCornC62_FD_66595 | JGI IMG/M metagenome (GOLD analysis project Ga0068856, IMG submission 66595) | Corn rhizosphere microbial communities from Kellogg Biological Station, Michigan, USA - KBS Corn C6-2 | ecosystem: Host-associated > Plants > Roots > Rhizosphere > Soil ...
TTGCATGTTATATTTAGCATTTAGTTCCCAGCAGATTTTATTCCGAAAGTTTTTGAATTTATTTTGAATGCTTGGATGTTTATAATATATATATTATTCTATGCGTACATGTTTATATATACATATTATTCTTTATTATGCGTACAGTTCTATTTTTAACTTCTGGTTTTTTAAATTTTTTTCGTAAAGTACGTTTTAGTTTTAGTTTACTGTTTTTAAGTTTATTTTTATTAAGTGTATTGTTTTCCGTGTTTCAAATGGATGATGGCTGACTTGTTTCGCTTGTTGCCGGTTTGAGCGTTATAAAAATATCATTAGTATTTTTTCCGTTTATTCTTTTATGTTTATGTTATGTTTATATTTTAAAGCAAAATAATCCATTATTTATATTATTTATCTTAATAGCAATGGTATTAACAGTTGTTATTTGCTTTTTTTGTTTTGGTGTAGAGCTGTTATCTGTTTTATTTTTAATCATTTATGTAGGTGCCATAGCGATTTTATTTTTATTCGTTATTATGTTATTTGATATTCGAAAGGTTCCGTCTTATTCATGGCCTTTTTATTTGTGAAAAGGTTTTTTATTACTGCAAAAATTTGTTGTTTCGTTGTTCTTATATATTAGGATATTGTTTTTCTTTGTTTATGATTGCTTTATTCGCATATTATTGCAAAGCTCTATTCTTGTATCTTCTTTGTTTTTCCTTTTAATGTTAATATATGTTGTTTTTTTGTTTTATTCGAATCTTTTTCACCATTCTGTTAGTATTTGTTTGCAGGGAGGTTTTTATGGTGACCAGTTAGTTATTAGAGCACCCGGGAATGTTTTGTCCCATATTATGTCGCAAATGGCTTTTTTTCGCTCGGACTTTTTTATTTTTCATAACTTTTTTTTGATTACTCCTAGTTCTTTTATGCTAGGTCACGTTAATTTATTACTATCGGTTTTTTTAATTATATTTTTACCATATGTATTATTTTTTGCATTTGAAACCTTTGTATACGGTTTTCGTCAATTTTTAATAAATGCAGCTTTACAGTTAATGTTTAAGTTGGCGGATTTAGTGGTTAGTTATTATTGAATAGTTTTTGGGATTTCCTGTGTTATTTTGTTTTATTTTGATTTTATCGATATCGTGTTATTTTTCGTAGATCAGAAGCTTGGTAGTAATACGTTAGGATTGCAGTCTTTGGCGGAACCAGGTTTATCGTTTGCTACTTCTATTAGTGAAATAAATATAATTTTTACTAGTTTGTTTCAAGATAATGTTTTTTTTTTATTTATTATAATGTTTCTTTTATTAAGCAGTTTAATTTCAGCTGTGTTTATTTGTACCGTTTTTTTTTAAGGTTTTCTTTTATATAAGGAATTTAATTTTTGTCGCAAGTTGTAAATCGAGGTATGTCGGTTTTAACTAACAGCACTTTTTTATATTTTTTTAAAAAATCGGAGTTAAAAACTCATAATGTGCAGCTCAAACGTAATATGTTTATTTATGCGAAGTATTTTCAGTGGTTCACAAAATGTTTATCGTATCTTGTTTTGATTTGGTCGCGTGAAAAACAAGTTTTGATTAATTCACGTACTCATTTATATAATAACAAATTGCTTTTTTTTTTTATAACGAAAAAACAATACTCGTTTTTAACTGTTTTAGCTCAAAGCCTTTTAACGACAAGCCGTTTATTGTGTTTTAATATAAAATGAGATTCATTGTTATTTTTTTTTTTGTATAGGTACTTTCGCGAGCGGTTATCTGGTTTTTTCCCCATTTTTTTTATAGACTCGCAGTTATTGCTTGATGCGACTTTTAAACAAAATTTTATTTCTAATTTTTTAAAACATCCAGTTTTTTTTGTTTGAAATCTTAATTCTAAGTTACCTGTAACACCACATCTTTTAAAAAAAACATATCCGTTGTTTATCCCCACTGGATATGGGTTATATCTTTTTTTGTTTTGAATTCGTTTTATTTTTAAGTTGGGATAGGGATAAATTTCGTATAGATAGTTAGGTTTTCGTTTATTTGAAATGTTTTCCTTTATTGTTTATTTTCCATTATTGTTTTCTACAGTCGTTGGTTTTTGTGGAAGGTTGTTTGGTACTCTTGGTAGTCGGTTTTTGTCGAACGTTGGTTTGTTTATGAATTTTTTGAGTACGATTGTTATATGGTTTGCGCTTTTTACAAAGCAATTTATTTTTTATTCGCAGGTGATAAACTGAGTGTTTGTGCCTGGCTTGTTAGTAGATTGGGTTTTTTGTTTTGATTCTCTTGGTGTTATAATGTTCCTTGTAGTTAATAGTGTTTCCTGCGTTGTTCATTTTTTTTCCGCTAGCTATATGTCTACGGATCCGCATTTAGTTCGGTTTATGTCATATATTTCCTTTTTTACTTGGTTTATGTTAATTTTAGTATCTGGAGATAACTTAATCCAAGTTTTTTTAGGTTGGGAAGGTGTTGGTTTATGCTCCTACTTATTGATAAGTTTTTGATACACGCGGATTGATGCAATTTCAAGTGGTTTGAAAGCGCTGATCGTAAATCGTATTAGTGACTTTTTGTTTTTGTGCGCTTTGTTTTTTTTGAGTTTTGTATTTTGTTCTTTAGATTTTTCTATTATGTTGGCCGTTTTAGATTTATTTGTGTTTAATGTATTTTTAGTATCATATAGCTTTTTTATAAATGGGTTGCTACTTTGTTGTATTTTATTGATTGGTGGTGCTATGGGTAAATCAGCGCAAATTTTACTGCATACTTGATTACCGGATGCGATGGAAGGTTTATTTTATGTGCGTGGCTTTCTTTTTTTATCTCATTATATGCGAAAATAACTAGTTTTTTACATTATGTTTAAAAATATAAGATAATTCGCAGGGACTTTTTTTACATATGGGCCCTCAGAGACTATAATATGAGACATTAAAACGGTTTATTTTGCTTTTTTAATGAAGATAGAGTCCGGGAAATTATGTAAATAATTTTTTTAATTTATGTCTAATCATTTTTATTAGTTGGAATAAATTATATATCTTAACTTTTTTAATTTATGCCGACGCCTGTTTCTGCGTTAATTCATGCTGCTACTATGGTTACAGCTGGTGTTTTTCTAATTGTACGTTGTTCTTCAGTTTTTGAATTTTCACACATTGTATTATTATTATTATTGGTCGTAGGTGGCCTTACTGCGCTGATAAGCGGTACTATAGGTGTTGTTCAGTATGATATTAAAAAAGTTATTGCTTATTCAACATGTAGTCAGCTGGGTTATATGGTTATTGCATGTGGCGCGTCAAATTTTTTTGTTAGTTTTTTTCATTTAATGAATCATGCTTTTTTTAAAGCTTTATTATTTTTGTGCGCGGGCTGCATTATTCACAGTTGTAATGGGGAGCAAGATTTCAGAGTTTTGGGTGGTTTGACTAAACATTTACCGGTTGTATTTATCTTAATGTTGGTTGGTAGTTTATCGTTAGGAGGGTTTGTTTTTTTAACTGGATTTTATTCTAAGGATTTTATTTTTGAACAGTTTGTATTTAACGAAGTTTTGTATAATATACATTTTTTATGATCAGTAGCGACCGCTGCTATTGCGTTATCCACTTTTTTTACTGCGTTTTATTCATTTAGGTTGTTTATAACGACATTTTTAAAACAATATAATGGGGGTACTTGATTATTGCAGCACATGCATGAATCGCCCAAGCTTATGTTACTGCCCCTTGCTATGCTATTTTTAGGGAGTCTTTTTTGCGGTTTTTTTTTTAATGATTTATTCTTGGGTTTAGGTAATATTTTTTTGTCGATTAGTTTAGTTGTGTTCCCATACGAGTCGTTCTTATTTGAAACGGATTTACTTTTGGTGGATTTAAAATTTTTTGTGTTTATAGCCTTGTTGTTGTTGTCGTTTGGCTTTAATGCGTTTTGAATTAGGAGTGCATTTTTTCGGCGCGCTTCGGTATTTTGAATGTTTTTTTCTAAAAATTTAAATTTTTTGTTTTTATTTTTTTTTTTATTTAATATGAAATGATTTTTTGATTGTGTTTATAATCGGTATATCAATAGATTTTTTTTCGAGGTTTCTTTTGTTTTTAGTTATGAGTTTTTTGACAAGTTGTTGTTGGAACGTTTTTTTGGGCATTTTTTAGTGCTTGGTTTGTTTTCACGTATGTATAAATTAATTCGTATTCTATTTCAAACGGGTACTTTTTCAAATTTATTTTTATTTTTTTTTTTATTAATAATTGTTGTTTTGGGCGGTTTTTTCTTATTTGTGATATAAAATATTTGTGTTTTATATGTTTTAATAGTAGACGTGTCTTTAGATATTCAAAATAGTCCATATGTTCTAAATTTCGGTCCGCAACATCCTGCGGCACATGGTGTTTTACGCTTAGTTCTAGAAGTTAAAGGAGAGGTTATTTGTCGTGCTATTCCACATATTGGGTTATTACATAGAGGTACGGAAAAGCTTTTAGAAACGCGTTCTTTTTTACAAGGGCTTCCATATTTTGATCGCCTTGATTATGTTTCCATGATGTGTCAGGAGCACGCATATTCTTTAGCAATAGAGCAGTTCGCAAATTTGCATGTTCCATTGCGTGCTCAATTTATTCGTGTTATTTTTTCTGAATTAACGCGGTTGCTTAATCATTTAATGGCATTAACTACACACGCATTGGATGTTGGCGCGCTTACGCCATTTTTATGAGGTTTTGAAGAGCGGGAAAAACTTATCGAATTTTATGAGCGTGTGTCTGGTGGTCGTATGCATGCAGCTTATATACGGCCGGGGGGCGTAGCTTTTGATTTACCTCTTGGTTTATTGCAAGATATATATTATTTTTTAATTCAATTTCAGGCGCGAATTGATGAGCTTGAAGATTTATTAACAGCAAATGTTATTTGAAAAAACAGACTGCGGGATGTTGGCATTGTAACTTCTTTTGAAGCTATGACAAGCGGTTTTAGTGGTGTTATGTTACGCGGATCTGGTGTCTCTTATGATTTGCGTATTCAACAGCCGTATGACGCATATTCTTTGATAAAATTTCATGTTCCGGTTGGTGCTAATGGTGATTGTTATGACAGATACTTTTTACGGGTTGAAGAAATGCGTCAAAGCTCTAATATTATTTTAAGCTGTTTGAATTTAATCTCGGCTGGACCTGTTAAAGCTTTGAATTGAAAGTTCGTACCGCCTTCGAAAGCATTGGTAAAAAAAACAATGGAAGCCGCTATTCATCATTTTAAATTTTTTTATGATGGTTTTAATTTGGCACCAGGTTCTGTATATAGTGCTGTTGAGGCGCCTAAGGGTGAGTTCGGTGTTTTTTTAGTATCGGATGGTTCTAATAAACCTTTTCGGTGTAAGATTAAATCCCCTGGATTTTTACATTTGCAAGGTATTGATTTTATGTCACATATGCATTTATTGGCGGATATTGTTACTATTGTAGGGACTTTAGATGTTGTTTTTGGGGAGATTGATAGATAGTAAGTTTTTTAATACGTAATGTATTACTTATTCGTTTTGTATGTCTTGATTAGGGACGTTATGTCGCTTTTACTTATCACGTTTTAATTATTTCATTTTACTTTTGATTTGTTTAGTTATTGCAGGAATGCCTTTTTGTTTTTTTTTATTAGGTTTGTTATCTTATGATTTTAGTTTTGATGCGTTTCAACCAGTATTTAATGCCTGGTTATGGCATAATCTTTGAAGTACTTTTGGGTTTGACGGTATTTCCTTGCTTCTCATGCTTTTAGTCTTATTTGTATTTCCTATTTGTTTTTTTGCCGTTACTTTTTATAATTTAACATCGAGCCGTTTGTATTTTTTTTTTATTCTTATTGTTTTGGAATTAATTTTACTTTGTGTTTTTTCCTTTTCTAATATGTTATTATTCTATATATCTTTCGAAGCGACTTTAATTCCAATGTTTATTCTTATCGGCTATTTTGGGGCGCGGTATAGAAAGATTAAAGCTGCATATTATCTTTTTTTTTATACTTTTATTGGCTCTATTTTTATGTTGATTGGTTTACTATCTTTATATTTCTTGACCGGTTCACTATCTTTTTATGTTGTTTTCCATGTAAGCTATACGTTGGTTTTTCAAAAGGTATTATGAGTTTTACTTTTTTTAACATTTGCAGTTAAAATTCCAATGGTCCCATTTCATATTTGACTACCAGAAGCTCATGTTGAGGCACCTACGACTGGTTCTATTATTTTAGCTAGTATATTATTAAAATTAGGAGGTTATGGATTTATACGTTTTTCTTTGGGGCTGGTCCCCGCGGCGTGTTTATATTTTATGCCTCTTGTTTTCACGATTTCATTGTGTGGTATTGTTTTTGCTTCGTTATCAACTTTACGTCAGATCGATATTAAGCGTATTATAGCGTATTCTTCGATTGCACATATGAATATGGCTGTTTTAGGTTTGTTTTTAAATAATATTTATGGTTTGTTTGGCGCGGTATATTTAATGTTAGGTCATGGTCTAATATCTTCGGGTCTTTTTTTTTCTATAGGTGTATTATATGATCGGTATCACACGCGTTTATTATTTTATTATGGAGGGTTAACTGCGGTTATGCCCCTATATGCATTTTGTTTTTTGTTTTTATCTTTCGCAAATATTGGGTTTCCAGGAACATTTAATTTTATTAGTGAACTGCATATATTTCTTGGTGTTTTTAAAACTTCTGCATTGCTTTTATTTTTTGCTTTTATTGGATTTGTTTTTACTGTTATATATAGTATATGGTTGTATAATCGCATGATGTTTGGTACTTTAAAGATTAATTATTTATTTTCTTTTTCAGATGTAAATTTTTTTGAGTTTGGTGTGTTTATACTTTTAATAGTGTTTTGTTTATTTTTTGGTTTTTCTACTTCGTTTGTTGTAAATTTTATACATAATTGGTCTGTTTTTTTGTATGTATTTTAATAAGTGTAAGTTTTTTTTCAACTTTAATTAATTGGCATCTTTTTTTTTATGGTTTAAAAAACTATGTTTACGCTTAGTGTTTTGTATATTTACAATTGTATTTATTCTTCTTCTTGTACTCTATTTATAAATTTTTGTTTTGTTTTGTTTAATTTTACGGCATTCATTAATTCAGAACTTATTAGTAATTCTTATTATTTAAGTTGTTTTTTCAGCCCCGTGTCTTCTTTATTGTTAGTTTTTTTTTGCATCTATTTTTTTAGTTTATTTTGTTTGTTGCTCAATTTGAAAAATATCTTAATTAGCTTATTATTAGTGGAGCTAACATATTTTGGCGTTATTTGTTCTCTGTTATCCTTAGCTGTGTTTTTTGATTTTGTATTTGGGTTTACATTTGCATTGCTCGTTATTTTAGTTGCGGCTGCCGAATCGGTTATAGGTTTAGGTTTAGCTATTTTGGTTTTTCGTTTTCAACGTATAATAATGTATGATTCTTTAGCATCATTACATGTTTAATGCTTTTTATATAGGTGCTTAAAAATGGTAACACGTAATTCAAGTCTAATCGTGTGCGATCAAAGTGGTGTTAAGGAAGTTAGGTGTATTGGTTTTTTAAAGTCAATTTTTGCTAGAAGTGTTGGTTTAAATGAAGTTATTCGTGTTTGTATAAAGAAATTTGATAGGCGTAAATTTTTTACGCAACATGTTATTGCAAAGAAGGGTAAATCTGCAGTTATGGCTCGCATTGTTTCGAAGGAAATGTCGAAATATGATAAAAAAAAGAAAAAAAACATTATTGAGAGAGAGACTTTATTATATTTTGCTGTTCTTGTATCTTCGGCGAAAAAATGATGCCGCCGGGATGGCATGTATTTACGTACACACCGCAACCGTGTGGTTTTTTTGGATAACATGTATAAATTACGTAGTTCGCGAATTGTTGGCCCTATTAATCGAGAATTGCGTTTTAAACGACGTTTTATCGCGTTTGCTAAAAGTATTTATTCTAATGCGGGGCGTCGAATTTAATAATTCATTGGTTTTGCGCTGTAAAACTATTTTTTGTTTTTTGTTTCCAATGCTTTTTTTTTCACATTTTACTGTTTCTCAATATTGATTGCCTGGTAAGTCTATTTTAAGACAGGTTAGCTTTTCTTTTTCCTTAGCTGGTAAGCGTGGTCGACGAATCTTACCCGAAGTTCTTTTTTGATTTAGTTTTGTGTTATCTCATAGATTTGGTTTAGTATCTTTGTTTAATAAAAAAGCTTATACTTCAGGTCAAGCTGTTTTTTCAAAAACGTATTCGTCTATTAAATTAGTTAGCAATGGTTCTTTTAAAAATATTTTTTTGTTTAAATATTTTTTTTTGTATTTTTGTACTCGTGGTCGCGCATTAAGTACGTATTGGTTTTGTTTTACATCCAGTAATGGAAATATACATAATTTTATGTTTCGAGACGTTGCGTTTGATGAGCGTTTTGGTAGGCTTATGGGTTTTGCACCCATTATGTGGTTTGATTTTAATGTTATCATTAGTTTATTAACGGGTACGTTATCTGTGTTGCATTTAGTTTTTTTCTTGCGTGATTTTTTGAAAATTCCATTAGAAAATGTACGTTTGCGTGAACGTAGACTTTTTTTAGAACCTTTAAAAGTTGTTAAATTTTCTAAAAAGAGACCTTTAGTTCGTTAGTTATATATATGTTATTTGGCGTTTTTATTAGGCTAGGAACATAACCTTTTTTGTGGAAATGTATTTAAATTTAGATTGAAGAGAATTTCGCATGTTTATAAATAAACGTGATTTTTATTCTGTTTGTGCTTTGATAAGTTTAGTTATTGGTAGTGTTTGTGCGGGTTTCGTTAGTATGGGGATTTTCTTTTGTAATTTTTTCGTTATTTGGCAGCATTTTTTTTTATATTTGTATTTTGTTTTATTTGTTTTTATCAGTTATTTTGTTGTTGAATTTTTTTTAGTTTTGCTTATAATATGAATTTTATGTTTTTTTGTGCGTCGGTTAATTACGATTGCGTTTTCTACTCAAGGTAATTTTAGTATTAATTTATCATTAGTGTTCTGTATTTTACTACTATGTTGGCAACCTTTTCAATACATAAGTAATTTTTATATACATCAAACAGCGTTGCCTTTTGACTGTTTTAGTTTGCATCAAGGGTTACTAGGTATTTTATATTTTTCTCTATCAACTGCGTATAGTGTTTTAAATAATTTACTAATTTTAAATGTTATTACAAGTTATTTTAAAATTATTTTAATCATTTTACTGTTTGGTGTTTGATTATTACTTTTTATAGAATCCTTTTGGACATGGGCGGGTATTCGTTTAATAAATTGAAATTTGTTTGCTCTCTTGTTTTGTTTAGTAGTCTTTAGTATTTTTTTTCTTCTTTCTAATGATTTGGTATTAGTTTTTTTAAATCTTATAGGTTTAAACATAATTGTTTATTCGTTGATTATTTCTGAAAATTATAATAAAAGCATTATTGAAGCTTCGTTAAAATATTTTTTTCTAAGTACAATTTCTTCGTTATTTTTCATTGGCGGCTTACTGGTATTATTTGCCATGTGAAAAACAGTTAATATGTTTACTTTAGCGGTAGTGACTCAGCATACTGTGGCTCATTCTATGATTGAATGATTAAAATATACATGTGGTGATCTTTTTATTAAAAATAGTATTTCTTCGGTGTTTTTTATAAGTTTTATGTCTTGACAAAATAAGTTATTAGGTACATATTTTTTTTATGTTGTATTTTTATTGTTTGTAAGTTTTATATTTAAGTTAGCGTTATTTCCCTTACATTCTTGAGCTGCAGAGGTTTATAGTACTTTTAGTATTAGAATGTTGTTTATTTTTATTGTTTTTTTAAAAGGTGTTTTTTTTATTAAATTTATTCATATTTTTGTATATGCGTTAAATGTGTTGATAGGGGGGGGGATGTCTTTCTTGTTTAATAAACTATTATTTTTTATTGTTTTTGGTTCAATTTTTGTAGGTAGTATTACGGCATTATTTGAAGCTAAAATAAAAAAAATCGTTGCATTTAGTTCTACTAATCAACTTGGTTTTGTTTTTGCTGGTTTATTGCTGGGTAACGTAGTAGTCCTTTCTCCGCAGAATGTGTTTTGTGCGCATATATTTAATGGTCTGCTTGTTTCTTTTTTATTTTTGGTTGTATATTTAACAAGCATGTTTATTTTGTTGATTTTATTTAGTTTTTGTAGTTTATTTTTTCAACGTTTAAAATTTATTACTGATGTTGCTCATGTGAATTTTTTTTTTTTGGTCAGTATTATGTTATTGTTTTTTTCTTTTGCTGGACTGCCGCCATTAGCTGGTTTTTTTATTAAGTTTTATATGTTATCTCATCTTTGACAGTCTGGGTTTACATGGTTTACGTTTGGGGTGGTTTTGTTGAGCGTAGTTAGTTGTTTTTATTATTTACGAGTCGCGAAAATTATTTGTTTCGATTTAAATTCTGTTTGGTTCTTACGACGAAAATCCTATTTTTTATTCGTGTTATTAACAAGGGACTGTCGTTTTGTAGGGAATTTGTATTATTTTATGTTTGTTTTAAAGTTTTTAATGTATATTTGTTTGTTATTATTATTATTATTATTTTTTTTTCCAATTATTATTCATTTTTTAGTTTATTTGTTAGAGCCGTTTGTGTTTTTATTATGTTTGTGGTTGGTGTAAACTTAATTTGTTTCTAATTTACTTACGTTGATTTTTATTATTTAAGTCGTTTATCTTTGTGTATTCGATTTCTAAACTAAAAGCTTTATTGTCAACACATTATTATGGGCAGCAATTCACAGTTTTTATGTCACCTTGCGTTTTTCAGTTTTTTGTTAAGTTTTGTAAAAATAGTAGTTTGTTTCGGTATAATGTTTTATTAGACATGGTTGTTTGTGACCATATGCAGTCAATTAATCGGTTTAGTATAACCTATGTTATAGGCAGTCCGTTTTTTTCAGCACGTTTTTATATTAGGGTATTAGCTGATATATATTCGTTTGTTAATAGTGTTGGTATTCTTTTTTGATCGGCGCTTTGGCTTGAACGAGAAGCTTATGATATGTTTGGGTTATTTTTTTTAGGCCATCCGGATTTGCGTAGAATTTTAACAGATTATGGATTTAATGGTTTTCCACTACAAAAAGATTTTCCGTTAGTGGGGTTTGTAGAAAAGCAGTTTGTTTTATCCGAAAATGTTATTATATCACGCCCCGTCGTATTAGTGCAAGAATTTCGTTTTACCGATTAGTTTATTACTAATATTTTTTCTGTTTTAACTTTATATAAGTTTTTTGCTGATTCGTGGTTTGTTTGTTACACAATTGTCTAGTTTGTTAAATTCAGCGTTATTTTATAAATGTTCATATGTTATTTTTTCGAGATTTATTTCACGTAATGTTAGGTTGAAGCGTCGTCGTTTCTTTATTAAACATTTGGCTAATAGGAATATTCAATATGGTGTGGGTTTTAGTTATACTTATAGGCGTTGTTATAAATTACTTATGAAAAAGTGGTTGAAACGAAATTTTTATTTTCGTAGACGTATGCTGTTTTTTAAAATTTTGGGGTGAGGTTTGTTCAGCCATGAGATTTTGTTATCTCGGTTACTGGTAAATAGGTGACGTTGGTTTTTTTTTATTAAAAAACTTTTTTTTAACCACATTCGATTAAAATTGCGTCAAAATTTTAGTCCGCATGTCCAGCTTTTTAGTGTTGCGCAATTTATATTGAACCCTTTAAAATTTAATGTATTCTATAAGCCATGGCATTTCACGCAGTTAGATAATTTACGCTATAGTTTGCATTATAGTTTTGAGTTAAATTTGAATAAAAAGGCAAGGAGACGCTTTAAATTATTTTGGTTAAAGAGAAATAAACCGTGATGGCGTTTTTTTTTTGTAGTGCCGCGTGGTTTTTATAGACGTCTTGTTAAAAAATACCGTTATTATAAATGGGCGCGAAGAAACTATGTTAAACAGTTTAGCATGAAGAGACAGCGTTATCGGTTTTTTTTGAACCGGGCTAAATTTTTTATTTACGGTACTTCACGGTCCAATGGGCGTTTTTTATTTGACTCTAAGTTTATATTGCTCGCTTTTTGTAGATTTAAGATTGATTTAAAGTCTGTTTTAACTCGTAGTACAAGACGTAATCTTAGGCGGCTTCGTGGCTCTTTTGGTTATCGTTTTTACGCCAATAAAAAGCGTTTTTTTTTAAAATATAAATTAGGATTAAAACGTTTTTTACAGAACAATATACGTTACTCTAGGCCGAAATTACGGCGATATCGTTGATTTGCTTTAAATATTACTTCTGCTCCGCATAAGTTTTCAGGCTTTTCAAAAGATTTTTCTATATTAAGTTTGAGTATATTTCATAAGCCTTATTGGTTGTTTGATTTTTTATTCTGAGTTAAGGTTCGTAAACATCTTTTGCGACTTCATTATATTAGGAAGTCGCGTTTTTTGTATTTTATGCGCAAAAGAGTGAAACGTTCTCTACTTTTTGTTCTGCCAAAGATTTTTGGTCGTTATAAAATACGGTTTCGTAGATACCGTTGTGTCATATCTTTACAAAATAGTACTATTTTTAGAAGGCCGTTTTTACGAAAAAACTGACGGGCAATGTTACAGTTTTCTCGAAGTCGTTGGAAGCAATCGTTAGCTAATTTTTTTTTTAAAAGTTTACACTTATTAAATAAGTGGCATTTGCGGAGCAGTCGCGAGCAAACTTCTTTGGTCTTTTATAGCAGAATAACAATTAGTGTTTCGAAAAAGCGGTATTTTATGCTAAAAAAAGATAGCTTGGCTAGATTTTCCTCCATTCGTCTAAAACACAATCGTAAGTTAAGAAAGAAATTTATTAAAAAACGGTGATCGGCGTATAAAATGCGTAAGTGAAGAGCTGTTGTTTCTGCATTTGGGCAAGTTGTTTTTGTTAATCCGAAATTTTATACAAGATTGTTTAAAGTTTTAGCTTTAAATCATAATAAATTTTTAAATAGTGTAAAAGTTACTAGGTTTAAACAAAACATTAAGTTTTTAGCGAGTCTTTCTTTTAGTGTACGTAAATTTTATTTTAAACCTATATATTCAACTCGGGATAAGAGTTGGTTGCTGATGGCAACGGCTTTTCAATCGATGGCACGCATTTTCTTTAAAGATGTCTTTAGTTTGAATAATTTTTGAAAAGGTCGTTGAACTAATGTTGTTGGAGTCCGTTATAAAAAAGATTTATATTTTAATCATATAAATGACTGGAGTGGTAAGGGCTTGCCAGTTTTTCGTTTTACTGGTTTTGGTTTTTCACGTAAAATCCGCCGTATTTTTTTTCATAATTCTCGTAGACGCGACTTAATA
>Ga0068856_100004836_pt1 | contig 13355 bp, 1 predicted proteins | sample KBSCornC62_FD_66595 | JGI IMG/M metagenome (GOLD analysis project Ga0068856, IMG submission 66595) | Corn rhizosphere microbial communities from Kellogg Biological Station, Michigan, USA - KBS Corn C6-2 | ecosystem: Host-associated > Plants > Roots > Rhizosphere > Soil ...
CATGGTGCCGACGTAAATCGCCGTATTGCTGCCGGCCAGCGCCGGTCCCGCGTAGCCGGCATCCTCCAGCGCCTTCCAGATGTGCATCATCATCAGCCGCTGCTGCGGATCCATCAGCTCGGCTTCTTTGGGCGAGATGCCAAAGAACATCGGGTCGAATTCATCGACGCCGTCGATAAACCCGCCCCATTTGATATTGCTGCGATTGGCGTCGCGCGCCGGATCGCCATGCAACGCGCGCCAATCCCAGCGCGAAGGCGGAATTTCGCTGATGCAATCGCGGCCTTCCAGCAGATTGCGCCAGAACGCGTCCAAGTCGGGCGCCTGCGGGAACTGGCCGCTCATGCCGATGATGGCGATCGGTTCGTTATTCGACGCGACATTGGGTGCCACCCTGAAGGTGCGGCGCCATCCACGCGCATTTGCACGCTCTTGCGCGCGCGCGGCCGCTCGCGGCGGCGTGGCCATCGCTTCCGGCACAGCTGGTTCGGTCGCATGTGAAGCGAGCGATGTTTGATGCTCGCGCAGCAGATAGCCGGCCAGGCCATCGATAGTCGGGTATTCAAAGAAAATCGTCGGCTGCAGTTCCAGCTTGTAGCGCTGGTTGATCGCGTTGCCGAATTCCGTAAGCGATACCGAATCGAAGCCGTATTCGCTGAGCGCAGTTTCGCCGTCGATGTCTTCGAGGCGTACCTTGATCAGAGAAGATACGAGTTCGGCCAGCGCTCGCCTGACTTGCCCCTTGACGCCCATTTCTTGCGTGGCGGGCAAACCCACCTCGGCGTCACCTCGGCGAAGGCCGTGGTCCATCCCCACTACTTCGCGCGAATCACGCTGCAGCGATATTGCACGCTGCTGGCTTGCCAAGAATGGATCCCGGCCTTCGCCGGGATGACGCTGAGGCGGATCCAGTACTGGGGAACCCAGCACCACTTCGCGAATCCGCGCCTCAATACCGGCCACCACCATCGCCTGCGTTTCGCCACTCGCCCAAACCTGGCGCAACGCCGCCACACCTTCCGCCGTGCCCAGCGGATGCATGCCGAACTGCCGCGCAAGCATCGTCCGCGTGGCTTCATCCACCTGCATGCCGCCCTCTTCCCACAGCGGCCAATTCAGCGACACCGTGCGACCGCGTCGCCGTCCTTGCCCCACCAGCTCATTGCGCTGATGCGCGAACGCGTCCATGAATGCATTCGCCGCCGCGTAGTCGGCTTGGCCAACATTGCCGATCGCACCGGCAATGGACGAAAACACGATGAAGCAATCCAGCGCCATATCGCGGCTGGCTTCGTCCAGGTGCAGCGTGCCATGCACTTTCGCGCCGAATACCTCGCGCAGCTGCGCGAGAGTCTTTTTGGCGATATAGCTGTCGCGCACCACGCCCGCGCTATGAATGATGCCATCGAGGCTCTCGAATTCTTCGGGAATCCTTTGCACCAGCGAAGTCACCGCTTCGGCATCGCTGACATCCAATGCCTGATAGCGCACCACCGCGCCCAGCGCTTCCAGCTCGCGGATATGCGCCTGGATGCCGGTGTGCATCGGCGTGCGGCCGGTCAGGATCAACACTGGGTTACGCACCTGCCTGGCAATGTCGCGCGCGAAGATCAAGCCCAATCCGCCAGCACCGCCGGTGATCAGGTAGACGCCGTTCGCCTTCCACGGACCGGCGCTTTCAGTCGGCACCGCAAATGCTTCCCAGCCCACCACATGACGCTCGCCCTGCACGTAGCGCAAACGCGTGGCGGCGTCATCGCGGTTGTGGAGCAAGACTTGCACGACATCCTGGCCCGGCTCGACCTCGATCACCTGTCCGCGCAGCCGCGGATGCTCCCGTTGCGCCGTGCGCAACATGCCGTCCAGTCCAGCGAAAGCGCGCGCGGCTCCCGCCGCAGGCGCCAAGACCTGTATCAGGCAGTGACCCGCCTCGCGGCTGAGCGACTGAAGCTGTTCCAGCAACCTGTGCGCCACCGCGCCATATCCGCTGGCCAGATCGGGGCTGGCGGAAAATTCAAGGAACGTCGCGCCGGATATATGGCGCTGAAGCCCGGCTACATAAGACTCGGATAGACCGCACAGCAGCACCACATGTTTGGCTGGCGCTTCTTTCGCCACAGACGATGCGGATGCAACCGTCCAGTTCGGCCGAAGCAGCAGCGGCTGCCTCGACGCATCGATATTCGATGCTTCACGCATCTGCCTGCCCAGGGCTGCACGCAGTTCGAACTGCCGCAAGCGCACGCATACGGCACCGTTCTCGTCGCACAGGTCGATATCGACCCGTTGCACGCCATTTTCCATCGCAGCGTTTTCGCTGATGCGCACGACGGCCCACATGCTTGCCTTACAGGGCGCCAGTATTTCCAGGCTGTCCAGGGCGGACGGCAGCATCAGGCTCGACGCCTCCGGATTCAGCATAAGCGTCGACTGCAAGGCGGCATCCAGCACACTCGGATGCAACACATACTCACCCGATGCAATTTCGGCTGACGCCGGCAACGCGATGCGCGCGAGCAGCTTGGCCTGGCCGACGTACACTTCGCTGACGCCACGGAATGCCGGGCCATAGTGCAAGCCCAACGATGCAAGGCGCGCATAGCACGCGTCCGCGCCTACATGTGCGACCGTGCACTGCCGTTGCAGCGTTCCCAGATCGTGCGTGCTTGCAGCCGTTGAAGTAGCCCCTTCAACGACAAGCACGCCTCGGCTGTAAACCAGCGTGCTTCCGTCTTCGTGCTGGCCATAGATCTCGGCATCGACATTGCCATCCTCGCGCTGGACAAGCGCCAGGTTCAGATCGACCTCATTGGTATCGACGCGGACCGGACGAAGCCAGGCGATGTTTTTCCACTGCAGCCCCGCTTCGCCGTCGAATGCCTGCTCTGCCGCAAAGCGCAGCATTTCCAGTTGCGCCGCACCAGGCAGCAAGCGATGGCCCTGCACGACATGATCGGCGAGAAAAAACTCTTCACCGCTGAAGTGCGCGCTGAAACGCAGCCCATCGATGTTCGAGGTATTTCGATGCAATAGCGGATGCAGCACGGCCTCGGGCGCGGTAACGATGCGTGCTGTCTCGCTGACTTGAATCCAATAACGTTCGCGAGCGAACGGGTACGTCGGCAGGCTGATACGGCGAGGACGCTGCCCTGCCGGATACAGGCGCTGCCAATCGAACGACAGACCCTTCGTCCATAGATCCAGCAGCTTGCCGTGCTTGCCCTTGGCGATCCACGCCTCGACGATCGCCGGCAGGTCGTCGTCGCCAGCCAGCGCGGCAAGCGCGTCCTTGTTGCGCTTCACCTGTCCGCGATACAGATCGTCGATGGCAGTCTCGCCGGCCGCGTAGGCGCGGAGTTTGCTGCGCACTTCGTCGATAGAGTGAGCAACGATGCCCAGCCGTTCTTCCATCGCCTCACGTCCAAACTGCAGCGTGTACGCGAGATCAGCCAGCGCGATCGGCTCGACGCTCGCATCGAGAAACGCCAGCAGGCTCTGCACCTGTTCGCGCAGCCGCTCTTCCTGCCGCGCGGACAGGACAATCAATGCGGGACCTTCGAGCGTGGCTGGCGTCGTACCACGCTCGCGGTATTCCTCGATCACGACGTGCGCATTCGCGCCACCAGCGCCGAACGAAGAAATGCCGGCAAGCCGCGGACATTCGCGCTTGACTCCGTCGAAGTCCAGCATCGGGCGTTGCCAGGGCGACAATTGCTGCTGCACTACGAACGGCGTCTGCGAAAAATCGATATTCGGATTGAGCACGCGCGAATGCAGGCTCGGCGCCAACTGGCCATGCTTGAGCTGCAGCAGCACCTTGGTGACGCCGGCAATGCCGGCTGCGCTTTCACAGTGGCCGATATTGGATTTGGCCGAACCGATCGCGCAGAACTGCGTGTCTTGCGTCCAATGGCGAAACGCCTTCGACAGGCCCGCAATTTCGATCGGATCGCCCAGGCTGGTGCCGGTACCGTGCGCCTCGATGTAGCTGATCGTGCGCGCGTCGATGCCGCCTTCGCGCAGCGCACGCTCGATCACTTTCGCCTGCGCATTCGGATTGGGCACGGTATAGCCATTGGTCTTGCCGCCGTGATTGATCGCGGTGGCCTTGATCACGCCATAGATGTGGTCGCCATCGGCCTGCGCCTGCGCCAACGGCTTGAGCAGCACCGCGCCGACGCCCTCACCCGGCACGTAACCCTCGCCGCCCTCGCCGAAACTCTCGCAACGTCCCTTGCCGGAAATGAACTTGCCCTGCGCCAGCATCAGGTATTTGTTCGGATGCACCGATACGTTCACGCCGCCTGCCACCGCCACTGCGCAACCACGGCGCTGCAGGCTTTGGCACGCAAGATGGATCGCCGTCAGCGACGAGGAACACATCGTATCCAGCGCCAAGCTGGGGCCATTGAAATTGCAGAAGTAGGAAACGCGATTGGCGACCGATGCGGCGCTGTTGAGCATCGAAAGATTGTTGCCCCTGGCCTGCTCTTGCGCGCCGTAGAGTTGATACTCCTCGTACATCACGCCGACGAAGATGCCGACATTGCCTTCCTCGGCAACGTTATCGCGCGTGTAACCGGCGTCTTCCAGCGTAGCGTGCACGCATTCCAGAAACAGACGCTCCTGCGGATCCATCAGTTCCGCTTCGCGCGGCGAAATGTTGAAGAACAACGGATCGAACAGATCCACCCCATCGATGAAACCGCCCCACTTGCCATAGGTCTTGCCGGGCTTGCTGCGGTCCTCGTCGTAATAGCGCCGGTAATCCCAGCGTTCGGCGGGAATTTCGGTGATGCTGTCCTTGCCTTGGCTCAGGTTCGACCAGAACTGCTCGAGGTTGCCGGCCTGCGGATAGCGCCCTGCCAGGCCGATGATGGCGATGTCGCCAACTTCATTGGCCGCCGTCGAAGCAGCAAATATACCGGCATCATACCGAGTGTTTTCGCGCCGGATGCCGAAGCGGGGGCGGCGGTTCGTGCGCGTGGCCTCGATGGGCAATGCCTCTTCGCTAGACTCAGTCACGGTTAGCGCTTCGCGCGACGTTTCGCCCAGTACGTCGTTGAGGCGATCGCGATGATGTTCGACAAAATAGCCAGCCAGCGCGGCAATGGTCTGGTATTCAAACATAAGCGTCTTGGAAAGCGGGCCGAACACTTGCTCCAGCGTGCGCGTCAAATCCATCACCAGGATGGAATCGATGCCGTAGGCTTCCATTTGCGCACGCGCGTCGATGCTGTGTGCCGAGCGCTTGAGTGTGCTCGACAACAATCGCACGAAGTAGCGGATAGCCTTTTCTTGCAGCTCGCTGGACGGGGCACGCTCCACCTTGATAGGTGCAGAAACAGGCTTCGTAATCGACAGACCGGATTTGAAACGCCGTATCGCGCCTTCGGCCACCAGCACCTGAGGCAGACCGCTCGCCAAGGCTTGCATCAGCGCCATGCAACCGCTGGCGGTGCGCAGCGGGATCAATCCCGTCTGCTGCGTCATGCCGAGGCGCGTAACGGCATCGACCTGCATGCCACCCTCTTCCCACAGCGGCCAGTTCACCGACAACGTGCGTCCATGGCGCAGCCCTTTCGCCACCTGTTCGGCACGGTGATGCGCAAACGCGTCCATGAACGCATTCGCCGCCGCATAGTCAGCCTGACCTACATTGCCGAGCGCGCCGGAGGTGGACGCGAAACAGATGAAACAGTCGAGCGCCATGTCTCGCGTAGCCTCATCGAGATGAAGCGTACCGGCTACCTTGGCGTGCAGCACTTCGTGCAATTGCGCACGAGTCTTCTTGATGATGAAGCTGTCGCGCAAAACGCCAGCGCTATGGATCACGCCATGCAGGCCGTCGAACGTTCCGCTCAAATGCTGCGTAAGTTGCACCACGGCATCGTGATCGCCTACATCAAGCTGACGGTATTGCGCGGTCGCGCCCAGTGTTTCGAGTTCGGCGAGTTTTGCGCGTGTGGCGTCGCTCAGTGCGGAACGCCCGGTCAGGATCAGCGTTGCGCCTTTGGCTTGGCGCGCGATCTCGCGGGCAAAGATCAGGCCCAGACCACCCGCTCCGCCGGTAATCAGATAGACGCCTTGCGACTTCCACGGTGACGCGGCTCCAGACAAGGATGGCCGTTCCATCCAGTTGGCCACCTGGCGTACACCGGCGATATACCGGACTTGCATTGCCGGATCGCCGCGGTTCTCCAGCAGCGCCTGCACCACGTCCTGTCCGGGTTCGACGGCGATGACTTGGCCAATGATGCGTGGATTTTCAAGCTGTGCCGTGCGCAACATGCCGCCCAATCCAGCCATGGTCTGGCCGATGCCTTGGCCCGGCACGACGATCTGGACCAGATGCTGCCCCGGTTGCCCGCTCAGCGATTGGATCTGCTCCAGCAGGATGCCCGCGGCCGACGCATAGCGTTGCGCCAGCGCATCGCTCGGGTCTAATTCAATGCATGCCGCACGCGGCAAGGCTGCCTGCACTTCGGCCGACAGCGCACAAGGACTTTCCGATTCGCCACACAGGAGTACAAGATGACGCGCATAATCTTGCGCGTTGCTCGTAGTGGCCGATTGCGGCGTCCAGCCGGGCTCAAAAAGAGCCGTACGCATCGGCTCGTCGGATTCCATCTGCATCGCAGCGCGTATACAAAACTCATGCAGACGCGCGCAGACCACGCCGTCGTCATTGCATACGTCGATATCGAATTTTTGCAACGCACTCTCAGTTGCGTTGGTGGTACGCCGTACCAAGGCCCACATGCTTTCCGTGAAAGGGGCCAGTACTTCCAGCGACTTGAGCGCGAACGGCAGCATCAGCGTCGCGTCATTCAATCCGCCCGACCGTTCGGCGTGAAAAACAATCGTCGTCTGCAATACCGCGTCGAGCATGCTGGGATGAAGCACATAGTCCGGTTGCAGCGGCTTCAATGCAGCAGGCAGAGTGATCCGCGCCAGCGCGCCGTCCTCGCCTATGAACAACTCGCTCAAGCCACGATGGCCGGGACCATAGTTCAAGCCCATCCGGTCAAACGCTGCATAGCAAATCTCCGCGCCAAGATGCGATTGCATGTGGTGCGAACGCATAGCGGCAAGGTCGATGGTTTCCGTCGCATCCGATGATTTGGCCGCAGCGGCGATCAGCGTACCCTGGCTGTAGACCGCACCGTCGGCGCCATCCCGATCGTCGTAAAGCTCGAAGTTGAATTCGCCATCGCGCTCCGGAAACAGCGCAACGTGCAAATCCCTGGGATCGTCGCTCACGACGACAGGCCGCAGCCATACGACGTCTTTCAAGCAGTATGACCCCAAGCCAACGACGGCCTGCATTGCCGCAAAGCGCGCCATTTCCAGTTGAGCGGCGGCCGGCAGCGTGGGATGGCCCTGCACAAGGTGGTCGGCAAGGAAAAATTCCTTGCCGGTGAAGCGGCCGGTGAAACGCAGCCCGACAGCATTCGAAGTATTGCGATGCACGAGCGGATGGATGGCCGCTTGCGGCAAAGCCGATGCCACCGCCGGCGACGCGTCCACCCAATGTTTTTCCTTGACGAAGGGATAGGTAGGCAGCGCAAGTCGGCGACGTCGGGCTGTCTTGTGCAACGCGTTCCAGTCGAACGCCTGCCCTTCGACCCACTTTGCCGCGAGCGCCCGAAGATCTTCGCCGGTCAATGCATCATCGCATTCGCTGACCTGCGCCAACTGCTCAGCCGAAAGCTCTCCGGTGAAAACATCCTCCGCAATGGACGAAGACGCCAACCAGCGCTCAAGCCGTTCTTTCAGCGTGTCGAACGAATCGACGATCAGCGCAAGACGCACCGCCATGGCCTGCCGACCGACTTGCAGCGTGTAGGCCAGATCAGCCAAACCGGCATGGCGGATATCCGGCGATACGATCGCGGCCAGCAGTTGCTGCACGCGTTCGCGCAGCACCGGCATGGTTTTGGCCGACAACACGATCAAGGCTGGCGACGGATCGACCGAAGCTTCATCCGGCGCTTCGCGCTCGAGTCCTACATATTCCTCGACGATCACATGGGCATTGACGCCGCCGAAGCCGAAAGAACTGACACCGGCGCGACGCGGCACAGTCCGTCCGTGCTCGTCGACCTTCGCCAGCCAAGGCTGCGCCTTGTCGACAATAAAAAGCGGACTGCCTTCCAGCGTGATGCGCGGATTGAGTTTCTGGTAATGCATCAGCGGTGGAAACGCCTGATGCTTCATGCACAGGATCGTCTTGATCAAGCCGGCCAGGCCGGCGACCGATTCCAGATGGCCGATATTGGTCTTGACGCTGCCGATACCGCACGAATGCTCGTTCAATACTTCATTGCGATCGGTGGCAATGCGGGAGAAAGCCAGCTTCAGGCCTTCCACTTCGATCGGATCGCCTTTGGGCGTGCCCGTGCCATGCGCTTCCACATAGCCGAGCGTACCGACAGGTACATCCGCCTGGCGCAAGGCCTCGGCGATCACGTTCGACTGTGCGACGGATCCCGGATAAGTCACCGTGCGCGCGCGGCCGCCATGATTCACCGCCGTACCGCGCACGACGGCAACGATGCGATCGTTGTCCCGTACCGCCTTGTCGAGCGGCTTGATCAGGATCATCGCCGCGCCTTCGCCGCGCACGTAGCCATTGGCGCGTTCGTCGAAGGTTTTGCAACTGCCATCCCCCGACAGCATGCCGGTCTTGGAAAACGAAATGAAATGCGTGGGGCTGCACAGCACGCTGACTCCACCCACCAGGGCGTAGTCGCATTCGCCGCGACGAACCGCATGCGCTGCCTTGTGCAGCGCGACCAGCGAACTCGAACATGCGGTGTCGATCGGCATGCTCGGGCCATGCAAATTCAGGAAATGCGAGATCCGGTTCGGAATGAGTGCGGTATGCGTGCCCGTGGAGACATGCCCCTCGATGGCATCGAGCGCATGGCGCAAATGGTCTTCGTAGTCGAAATTGAATACGCCGATATAGACGCCCGTATTGCTGCCGCTGAACGCCTTGGGATCGTAGCCGGCATCCTCCAGGCACGCCCACGCCTGTTCCAGCATGATCCGCTGCTGCGGATCCATCACGCGCGCCTCGCGCGCCGAAATGCCGAAGAAATCCGCGTCGAAATGCTCCACGCCGTCGATGAAACCGCCCCATTTGCTGACGGATTTGTTTTTGTCCTGCACGTCGGCCGAATAGAACGCTTCCTTGTCCCAGCGATTTTCCGGAATCTCGCTGATACTCGACAGCCCGTTGCACAGGTTCTCCCAGAATGCGTCATAGCTGCCTGCACCCGGAAAACGGCAAGCCATCCCGATAATGGCCAGATCGCCGTCACGATGACCGACCACGGCATCATTTCTTTCTTCGCCCGAAGGCGATGCACTTTCCTGGGGCGTAAGCTGACGCACATTCATGATCATGCATGTCCTGTGATGTGTACTTGGGACGCCGCGTCTGCGCCGCTCCGCGGCGCCTGTGCCTGGATCGTCGAAGGTCAGGCGACCAGCGATCGGGATTCGGCGCTCGCCATCTCGACCCGTTCCGCGTGGTTTTCCCGGGCATCGAGGAAGCGGGCGAAGGACCGTGTCAAATGGTCCGCAGTGGCATCCATGAGCTTGATCGCGATGCGATCCACATGGCGCTTGCTCCAATGCTCCAGTTCCGTCCCTTTGACCCACTGATTGAACGAGCCCAATGCGGGACCCGTGTGAATCTGGTAGTTCACGCGATCGCTGCCGTCGCCCGCCATGGCGATGCGTGAGCTGTAGGCGAAGTACCAGCGGAACACCAAGGCCATCTTGTGCTTGGCGTTGGCCTCGGCTTTTGCGATCTCATGTTCGCGGTTGACCGACCTGAAATAGTTCGCCGTCTCGTTCCAGATCTCCTCGAACGTCTTCTTGAAGAACGTGCCTTCCAGCTGGCGCCGGGTACGCTCGGGGATGTCGTCCAGGCTGTCGTAATGGCGATAGAGCGATAACAACTTGTTCGCGCGCGCAGGAAAGAAGACCGATTTCTTCATCACCTGAATCTGCGCACCCATCTCGAACATGTCGCCCGCCGGCGCGTATTCGGTGTCGTGGATGTCCATGTCCTGCAACATCGACTTGCCGTCCGCGCTCATGCCCGCTTCAACCGTGCATTGATTGATCGAGCCGGTCAGGATGAAATCCGCGCCCAACAGGAAGGCCGCGGCCGCCGCTTCCGGCCCGCCAATGCCACCGGCCAGACCCATGCAAATCGGCTCCTCGTAACCATGCACCCGCTGCATTTCGTCGCGCAGGCGCAGCAGTGGCGGCAACATCACGGTCGGAATGCCGCCATCCGTGTGGCCGCCGGAATCCGCCTCCACGCAGACGTCATGGCTGACCGGAACCCGTTGCGACAACTGCGCTTGCTGCGGCGTGACCAGGCCACGCTCCAGCAGCTTCTCGACGATGGCGGCGGGCGGCGGGCTCATGAATGCCCGGGCCACCTCGGGGCGAGAAATTTTGGCTATGACACGATGGTCGCAAACGATCTTGTTTTTCGCATTGAGACGCAGCCCTTGCAAACGGAACCGGACCAGTGCCGGGGTCATTTGCATGAAGGCGGCCGCTTCGACGTTCCTGATCCCGTATTTGAGATAGAGATCGACCACCGCTTCCTCTTCTGCGGGATAGTCGTAATTCGCCAACAGGTTCATGCCGTAGGGTTGACCGGCATTCAGCTCGCTCTGTATGCGAACGATGTTCGTCTCGATCTTGGCCGGCGACAGTCCGCCTGCGCCGAAGAAACTGAGGAAGCCCGCCTTGCCCATCCTTATCACCAGTTCGGCCGAGGCAACGCCGCGGTACATGCCACCGGCCATATAGGCGTACTTCAAGCCAAACCGTTGCCGGAACATTTCGCTGCCGAGCGAGGCGGCCGTCACCCGTGGTCCTGCCTGGCGGCGTCCGACCACCTGGCTTATCTCGCTGACCGAAACGACTGCGCCTGTATCGCGATGATCGGCGCCTGGTATCGTCTCGGCTTCGTCCACCTTCGCGTCGTTCACGGGCTTGATGATCGGCATCTCATCGATGATCGGCGCCGTCTTGGCTTTTATTTCATGCACCATTTTCGAAAGAATGGTGGCGCCGATCTCATGGAACTCGACGTCACCCTTGCCCATGACATAGCGAATCGAATCCACCCATTGCACGGGGGAGGCAATCTGCATGGCCAAGGTTTCCGCAATACGGGCCTGGTCGTAAGGGCGCGCCGTGGCGTTGGCAATCACCGTGATTTGCGGTAGCGCAAAGGAGAATGGCTTCAGGAACTCGGCAAATTCGGCTTGTGCCGCGCGCATGTGGCGGGAATGGAACGGCGCGCTGACATTCAACGTCACACAACGCACTTCTCTTTTGGCAAACAGCTCGACTGCCGCGGCGAGCTGGCCTTTCTCGCCGGCGATAACCGTTTGCGTGGGCGAGTTGAAATTGGCGATGTCGATCTGATCGAGCCCGTGATCATCGAGCAGGGCCCGGATCTCGGCAGCCGGCACACCCAGCACCGCCGCCATGCCGCCTCCGCTGGCCATCCCCATCAACTCGCCACGTTTCTTGACCAGGCGCAGTCCTGTTTCAAAGGAGAACACGCCTGCGGCGAGCAGCGCGTTGTATTCGCCAAGACTGTGCCCGGCGAGGAAATCCGGCTTCGCATCCCTCTGCCGGTAGTAATGCAAGGCGTTGACGACGAACAGCGCGGGTTGCGTGTATTGGGTTTGCGACAAATGCCCTTGCGGATCGCTCAGGCACAAGTCCGCGACCGAATAGCCAAGGATGTCGGATGCGCTCTTGACCTGCTCCGGGAACAAGGCAAACAGATCCTTGCCCATCCCTTTGAACTGAGAACCCTGACCCGGAAAAATGATGGCTTTCATTTTGCGTGACTCCTTGCTGCGCTCGCCCTGTATCTGTGTTCCACGTGCAGTAGACCGGTTTGACGCGATCAACTCGGTCAGCCGCTCCATGTCGCTGCCGAAGGGCGACATGATGTGATGAATCCGGGAATGCGAGTCGGCCGGCAGCACATACTTCAGGAAAGTCGCCATCGTTCCGGCCGGCCCGACATCGATATAGCGGTAGCTGCCCTGCGTCTCGAGCAGGTTGATGGTTTGCATAAGGCGAATCGGATCGCGCACGGCCGACCAGAAATGGTTATCGGGAAGAACTTGCAGCGTCTCGCCCGCTGCACAACAGATCAGCGGGACATCTCCTTTCCGAAGCGAAAGCGTGCGCAGGAAGGCCCTATACGGACGTTCGGCGTCGTCGATCCACCGCGAATGGAAGGCGAAGTTGACCGGAAGACGCTGGAAGGTCACGCCACGCTGCCGAAGATGTGCTTCGACCGCCGCCCGGTTCGATGCAGGGAGCGAGATCACCGCATGCGTGGCAAAGTTGTGCGCGCCGAGTTCGCACAGCGTGAGCAAGTCGGGCGTCTGGTAGCGTTGCGGCTCGCCTATCACCGCCATCATGCAACCCCGCGGGCAATGCTCCTCCAGCGCGAGCGCCTGCTCGATCACCGCGAACAACGCGTCATCCGGATCGATGTAACCTGCCGCCGCCGCTCCCGCAAACGTGCCAAGGCTCGCGCCGAGTACCCCATCGGGTTGCACGCCGGCATCAATCAACGATTTCGCCAGCGCATACTCCACCATGAAAATGGCGGAGTGGCTGTGCAAGATTCGATCGAACGGAATCTCTTTGGTGTTCCGTTCCGCAAACAGCTCGGCCAATACCGATTCGCCACAGCGCTCACGAACTATGCGGTCTGCGTGAAGCATGGCGGCGTGAAACCCCGAGTCACGCTCGAATAGCTCACGCCCCATTTGGAAGTGATGCGAACCCTGTCCTGAAAATAGAAATACGGTTTTCACGCTTGACACACGACGCACGCAATGCGAACCATGATTCCACGTAAAACCACGCCACTATCTATGCATTGGTTGCCCAATACGTACATGGCGGATAGTGGAAACCTCCGCCAAAGGCGTGCACAAACCTATACATGACCTCCGTTGGCACGGACAGCGAAGTAATCAGCGGGCATCGCTCATATCGATGACCCAGGATGCCGCCGTTTTATTTCATGTCTTCGCTTGCAGCGCGGCTAGCTGGAGTGGGCACGCGCCTGCAGCGAACGCGGGCGCATATCGATCCAGGCTTCACCGATAAATGCAAGGCAGGATTCTTTTGCGCCTTGCTTGCCAACCGTCGACCAGCCATTTGGCACGATCTTATTTATCGGCCAAATCGAATATTGACCTAGCTGATTGACCACGACTTCATAAACGCCTTCTTGCTGGCCCGATCCGGTAGACATGCATTTCTCTCGCAAAAAA
>Ga0068856_100004839_pt1 | contig 13346 bp, 15 predicted proteins | sample KBSCornC62_FD_66595 | JGI IMG/M metagenome (GOLD analysis project Ga0068856, IMG submission 66595) | Corn rhizosphere microbial communities from Kellogg Biological Station, Michigan, USA - KBS Corn C6-2 | ecosystem: Host-associated > Plants > Roots > Rhizosphere > Soil ...
TGTAACCGAAAAACAGGGGCACTTTAATACTGACCGCGAAGCAATCGAGCGGGTACGTTCGTATGCTGCCCTGATTACACTTACACAGTACCAGGGTGCGGTACCTGATTTTGGTGGTGCTGTGTTGGCACGGACCAGCGGAAGTCGGACTGCTGAGGTAAATGGCCGCGCAGTTCGCCTGCATGGTGTCGAGGATACCGACGGCCGTGGCCTGTGGGTCAACATCTGTGATCCGCGTGGTGTCGAAATAATCTCGGCTACCAGCGAAGCCGAAGCGGCTTTGGGTGGCGAAGTGCCTGAAACGGCGGAAGCACCCGTCGGTAAAATCACCGGCACGTACGATGTGCTTGCACTGTATGAACACGCCGATGGCAGCAGGACGGTCACAGTGGTTCCCGCCTCTACCGACCAGGCACCGTTTACCGTGCATGTGGTGCCGGGTGACCGCGCCTGGGTATTGAACAAGAACGGCTTGCTGCTGCACGCATTTATACCCGAGGGCGCCACCTCTGTGAGCGATATATCCAGTGACATGGAGGTGTTCCACGCCTCCGAACAGAGCGAGGCGGCAGAAGTTGCCGTCCGTGCCGCAGGCGGGCCGCAGCGCAGTATTTTCGAGACATTTGACACGACAAACAGGCGCTTTAACCCGGTCGCGGTACCGACTGGCAAGCGCAACTAGCCTTTTACGTGCAAATTGTAAGCCAGCATAATATTTCGCATTGGTTTTCGGCTATACTGAAATCATGCTGGTGAACAATAAGGGGCTTTCGAGTCGTAAGCGGCCGTGGCAGTGTCTCAGACCGGATTTTCTGACAGACTCGGTAGCGGAAATTGACTTTACCTATCTGCAGCATGCGGGTGTACGGGCTGTTTTTATAGATCTGGATGGCACGGTGGTGGCGCGTGGCTCGTTTAAGGTCCCCGCCAAAACCAGACGGGCGCTGCGCGTTCAGCCGCTTGCTGTGTACATAGCCACGAACAGACCCAAAAGTCGGGACCTCAAAAACCTGAAAAACGACCTGCACGCCAGCGGCGTGATTCATCCGTCCGGTATTTGGGCCAAGCCTACTCGGCGCTACTATCGCAGTGCGCTTCGGACTTTGAAGCTGCAGCCGCAAGAAGTGGCCATGGTCGGTGACCGGTATGTACAGGATGTACTGGGTGCAAATGGTGCGGGGCTGCGAACGGTGATGGTGCAGAAGTTTGATACGCCTGTCAATTGGTTTGACCGTTTGCTCACGAGCGCTGAGGCCCGCCGGAACAGCCGGTTGTCGCGGCGCTACCACCAAATTGACCGTAAAACATAAAGGTGTTAAAATAATCTTACCTCGCGTGTGGTTTCGAACTCCCATGGGCACATTGACAAGAGAATGCTGTACAACAGGCCTTACTATGAGGTCGGATTATCGTGTTTGAGCCATCGAACCCGGCAATCCGATCTCGCATAAGGGTGAGGTCTGTAAAGTAGGGGAGGAGCCTACAGGCAACAGACTCCGCTATAGTTGCTCCTTGTCACGCTATAAGCGTATGTGGCGGCAGATTAGATGCCCGCCACCAGTCATCGGGAGCAACGATGAGCGGAATCCTCGCAGTTCTCAACACCTCTATCCTGACCGCCGACGGTATCTACCGCCTGCGGACCGTGTCGCTCGACGAAGCATTGGTACTTGTCGATCTGGCAACAGGATTGGATTCGGCCGTAGGGCATGCCGCTACTGCCGCTATCCTTACCGAACTGCTCGGTACGGAGGTCCCCGTGCACCGGCAGCTCTTCGTGCAGAAGCCTGGCCAACTGGCACTGGTCTTCAAGATGAAGGGTCGTCCGGAAGAGGGCCAGATACTCTCGCGGGATGAGATCGAGGCTATGGGCTACGAGCTGAAGGTGCTGGAACGCATCTCGTAACCCTTGGTGGCACTGGCTGAACTGGCAACAGTTCGTCACGCTCTATGCGTCTATAAGCCAGTTGTCTGCCGGTCATGTTGCTTTGTGTGTATTTTCGTGTATTAAGAGCTATAACCATCGTTTGAGAAACGGTCGGGAAAACTTCTCGACACCGTTACGAAAGGAATCGCTGTGAACGTGTTCACGTATTTGCACCACCTTCGCGACCTCATCGGTACGCGTTACATCGGCACCCTGGATAACGGGTGGCGTGTATACTCGGATCGCCGGGTGTCCAGTGTCACCCCCACGCGCATCGAGTTCGAAGGCGGCGGATCGGTTTCGGCCAACGGCGCCTACGCCGGTGGTGGCAAGGGGAAGATCGTCGTACTCGGTAAGGGCTACTATTCCAGCATGACCATACGCTGAGAAGCCCGGACGCCCGTTCGGCACCATGCAGAAAGTCCTGGCTATAGAGCAGGCTCGGCGTTATGACGCTACAGAGCAAACCAGGCAGCCGCGTAGGTTGATGATAGTCAATGTTGGCCTAACCAATAAAACTATCTGAAACCGACGCGGCTTTTTTCTTTTCTAATGCTTTGCGGCGACTGTCAGCCGGATATCTGTTATGCTTATGGTAGGGAAAAGACTACGAAACCAACATGGCAGACGCAAGATTGAGGGCGGCGATTGAAGAGGGTGTATCCAAAGGGGTGCCACTCGATTTCATTACGTACAGCTTGAACCGCGCCGGCTGGCCAAAGCAGATCGTCGAAGAAGCGGTGGAGGAATGGCGGCTGGAAAACGGGCGTTCGCAGCGAACGACTGACTTCAAAGTCTGGCTCAAGTCGTATTACACCCAGTCGCGCTGGTCGATTGTACTGGTGGTGATTTTGAATGTGATCGCGTCGTCCATAACGCTGCTTAACCCGTGGCCCATCAAAATCATGGCCGACTCGGTCTTCGGGCAAGACCCCGCACCCGGGTTTCTCAGGCCCTACACACATACTTCAACACTGATTCTGTTTGTGTCGTTGATTTCGCTCTTCATTTTTCTGGTAAAAAGTCTGTTTGGGGCAATCAAAGACTACCTGCTGCTGCGCATAGGCTACTGGCTGAACCGGCGGATCAAGGAAGAGTCGTTCCGACACATTTTGCACCTGCCGCTGTATCACGAAGGCCGGTTGCCAAAAGGCGACTATATTTACCGGCAAAACGAGGTCACAAACAGCCTGTCGGATCTGGTGCTGAATGCGACGAGCGAGATTATCGGCAATGTGGTGCTTATTTTTGGCGTGTTTATTATTATGCTCGTCATTAATCCGCCGCTGGCGTTCGTAACACTTATTTCCATTCCATTCCTTATCTTTTCGATCCGGTTTTACGGCCCGATTATCGGTAAATGGGGCCAGGCTTTCTTCAAGCTCAATAGCCAGACCGCATCCCTGATTGCCGAATCTATAGACAACACCGAATCGGTACAGGCTTTTGGCCTGGAAGAGCGGCAGACAAAGCGGCTCAAAGACCTGTGGATGCAGACGTACCAGGTGGCCAAGCACGCGCTCATTTGGAACAAGCTGTATAACTTCTCGAACGGGCTGGTAGTCAGCATCGGCACGGCAATCGTTATCTATCTGGGCGGTACCGAAGCCCTGAAGGGTGAATTTTCCATCGGTCTGCTACTGGTCTTTATGACATATATCGGCTACCTCATCAACCCCATTCAGGATATTACGTCGCAGCTGACCATTCGGCGGCAAAAGATGGTCAACGTGCGGCGGGTGTACGAGGTAATGACCGACCACGAAGGTATCGAGCATGTGCGCGAAAACAAGCCGTTCCCGCTTGCCGCCGGACGCATAGATTTCCAGAACGTGACGTACAAATACGGTGATACGCGCGTACTGACCGATGTTAGTCTGACCATTCAGCCGCAAGAGAAGGTGGGGATCATCGGCCCAAGCGGTGCCGGCAAGAGCACGCTTATCAAGCTGCTTGACCTGTATCTGGAACCGACAACCGGGCGGATTTTGCTGGATGGGCACGATATACAAAGCTTTAGCCTGGCTGATCTTCGTAAGAACATTGCCTGGATCAGCCAGTCGCCGCAGTTGTTTGCCACCTCCATTAGCGACAACTTGCGCGACGGTGACATTACACGGCAGGTTACCGACCAGGAAATTGCCTGGGCGGCACAGGCGGCCAATGTTACTGAGTTTGTAAGCAAGCTGCCCATGGGCATGGAATCGATTGCCGGCGAAGGCGGCTCCTCCCTAAGCGGCGGGCAAAAGCAGCGGATCGCCATTGCCCGGGCACTCCTGAAGAACGCGCCAATTATCTGCATGGACGAGCCGACCTCAGCGCTCGACAGTCGCTCCGAACAGCTCATTCACGATTCCATAGGTTCGCTTATCGAAAACAAAACGGTGCTGCTGGTAACGCACCGGCTGCCGCTCCTGAGCCTCATGGACCGGATATACGTTTTGGACAATGGTGTGCTAACCGATGTACAGAAACTGGGCGGTGTTGAAAGTTACATGTACCAGCTGCAGAAAGCCGGCAAACTGTAACAGCTTTCGTAGCGGAACACATTTGACAGCATAAGCACGGTGATGCACAATTAAACCTATAGGAATAATAAAAAAGGGTAAGCTATATGGCGCAGAGCTCTGATAGTCAGAATAATCCAGATAATCAATCAACGGGCACCTCTACGGGTACAACTACGGGATCAACTTTCGTTAACGATTTCGGCATGACTGTTTCTTACCCCACCGGTACAGTATTCGGTCAACCGGCTAGCAACTTTGTGCAACCCGGCCCGGCAACCACCTGGAGCGGTAATGGTGGCGCAGGCTCAACCGGCTCAACCGGCAGTACTGGTTCAACTGGATCTACCGGTAGTGCCGGATCAACGGACTCCACCGGCTCAACCGGCTCAGTTGGCGGAACCGGTTCCACTGGCTCTACTGGCAGTACCGGCTCTACGGACTCCACAGGCAGCACAGGATCTACTGGTTCTACGGGCTCCACCGGCGGTACAGGTTCCACAGGAAGCACTGGATCAACCGGTTCAACTGGTGGCACTGGCAGCACCGGCTCGACAGGCAGTACTGGCTCGACAGGTTCTACTGGTGGCACTGGTTCCACGGGCAGCACAGGCTCAACCGGCTCTACCGGCTCGACAGGCGGAACTGGATCTTCGGGTTCTACTGGTTCTACGGGCTCCACCGGCGGTACAGGTTCCACAGGAAGCACTGGATCAACCGGGGGCACCGGCTCGACTGGCGGCGGGACTTTTGTTAACGATTTCGGCATGACTGTTTCTTACCCCACCGGTACAGTATTCGGTCAACCGGCTAGCAACTTTGTGCAACCCGGCCCGGCGACCACCTGGAGTGGTAATGGCGGCGCAGGTTCCACTGGCAGCACAGGCTCAACGGGTTCAACAGGCTCGACCGGATCAACAGGCTCCACAGGCAGCACGGGCTCGACAGGTTCCACTGGTTCAACCGGATCAGTTGGCGGAACCGGTTCCACTGGCTCTACCGGAAGTACCGGCTCTACGGGCTCCACAGGCTCCACAGGCAGCACAGGATCTACTGGTTCCACGGGAAGCACTGGATCCACCGGTTCAACTGGTGGCACAGGCAGTACTGGCTCAACTGGCTCCACTGGTGCAACAGGTAGCACTGGAGGCACAGGCTCAACGGGTTCAACAGGCTCGACCGGGGGCACGGGCTCTACAGGCAGCACCGGATCTACCGGCGGTACAGGTTCCACAGGTAGCACAGGCTCAACCGGGGGCACCGGCTCATCAGGCTCTACCGGCAACACTGGGTCTACCGGCAGCACGGGCGCTACCGGCAGTACCAGTGGCACTGGCTCTACGGGTGGAACTGGAACCACTCCTATTGCTGGCGGTGGCGGTGGCACAGGCTCAGGCGGTAGTGACACATCGGGCGGTGGCGTACGACCGTGGCAGTGGCCATGGGGTCGTGAGCACCGCGGTATGCATGCACGGCACCACCATCACCAAGGACAGCATCACGGCTTTGGGGGGCTGCAAGTTCCAGCTGGCGGCGTGCCAGTAAACGGCACTCCTTTGACGCCACAGCAGGAAGAAGAGATTAAGAAGGCAGCCGCAGCCAAGGTTGCGGAAGACAACGCGAAACTTAAGGAAATGGGCGGCTTCCCGATGATGCAGGGTGGCTCGGAAGACCCGGCAACCGGTGCTGTTGGTGACGTGAAACCGCAGGCACACGACACGGACATGTTTAAGGGCCACTTCTAGCAACCTAAACTAAGCGAAAAGTAAAATTGCCCTCACGCAGGGCAATTTTTTCTGGGCAAAGGTTGTGTGTTTATTCGGGGCTGACGTATGTCGGCAGATCTTTTGCCAGCACCTGGCTGAGCGTCTGTGAAAGATTACCCATGCCCTCGAACTTAATCGGAGTCATGCCCATGGTGCCGGCGAACTTCAGGTAGCCCTCGTGGCCGCTCACGGCCAGGCAGGAGCTCGGTGCTTCGCCAATGAGTTGCAGCGTCTTGTTGAACACCTCTTCGCTCACCAGCGGTGCAGAGGTTTTGAGCGAGAGAGGGCACACGATCACCTCAAACAGCTGATTCTTTTTATTAAACTGCTGCAATAGCTCCAGTTCCATAGAACCCAGATTGCCCAGTACGCCCAGCTTTACAAAATGGCCGTGCAGACTGCGCATCAGGTCGACGACAGCCGGCGATATGTTTGATTCGTTCAGCTTTAGCGTGTACTCGTCGACATCGGGGCGATTAAGCTTCATACGAAACGAATTTGCTAACAGTTCAACGCCGACAGTGCCATGGTAGTAACGGTCGACCAGCATCGTAAGATCACCGCTTACCTCGGGGCCATATGCGGTTGCGTCTTTCAGGAGCTCTAGGATTTTGTCGGGCAACCAAACGCTGTAAAAGTCAAAGAAAATAGCCCGAACCATATAGAATAAGCATAACAGATTATCTGATTATTCGCCAAGAGATCATGGCCTGCTAATAGCGTGCGGCGGTCACCTTTTTAGCGGTGACCGGAGCCTGTAAAGCAATAGCTCGCTTTGTTTGTTCCAAAACGGTCTCAAGGAAGTACTCGGTCCAGGTCCGGATCGATTCGTTGTCGGTGCCGAAGGTTTTTTGGCTGCGACTCAGCGAGAGGTAATACGCCTCGGTGTCTTCTTCGATGATCTTTTCGTGCGGGTAGTAAAGCTCGGCGACGTAGCCGGCTTTCAGGAGCATCAGGTCCATAAGGGCGCGGCTGACGCGTCCATTGCCATCTTCGAACGGATGTATTTTCAGGAAGTCAACCAGGAACGAGCTTATGCGCAGCAGTGGCGGATACTTTATGGCAGTGGGTGATTCGTTGTACCACGTGATCAGATTTGTGAATGACCGTGGAACATGCTTAGGGTCGGTTCCCTCAACCAGTACCCGCAGGGTTTTGCCCTGGTGGTCTTTGGTCTCGACCCGGTTGGTGCCTTTCCGTATTTTGCCCTTGTGCCATACGGACTCGGGTGCGTATCGATATAGCTGGTGGTGTAGGCTCAGAATGTTTTCTTTCGTAATGGCAATATCGCGGTAGTTCTCGAACAGGAAGTAGAGTACCTCGCAGTAGGCGTGGGCTTCCCATTCTTTGCGTTTGGCCATGATCTCCAGATTCTCCAGGTCTCGCTTGTCTATATGAGCGGGCTGATCGCCGACCAGCCGGAGCGATACGTCGAACGCATCTGACATAACCCGTTGTTCTTCCTGGTCAAAGTACAGTGTGGCGTTTACAGCTGCCTTGAGCTGGTCATTCACGTCTTCGATGTCGAGCATCAGGTCAATGACGGAGAGGGGCAGGTCAGCGATTCGGTTGTCTAGTTTCTTTATAATCATGTCTAACTGAAATTGTAATGAATCACGGGGTCCGCGTCCAGCTTATGTTTAACGGGCAAAAAGAGGACAGCGGACGGTTGATCTGTTAAACGCGTGAAAATGGCGGAATTTGCTTTTTTCACGCTCATCAAATGTGCCGTATATGGCTGGTTGCTAAGCTGGGAACACCGAGGGTACCCCCGAGTAGTGTGCGGGTGATCTAACAGAGGTCAAAGCATTGACAATAAATAGAGCTTATGCTATAATGGGTCTACTTTGTGAGTAGCAATACTTGTGAGGTACTTTGACAAGCAGACTACGGTTATGGAGTGTATCGTGAGCACAAGGCAGCTGATTCTTGCGAGCAGTATACATTCCGTAATCGATGTAGAAGCAATAGAGGAAATTTCAACACAACGAGAGGGAAATCGAACATGACCGTTCCGACCGAGCAGGCCGCGACCGACGCCGGCAGCACCAGCACCAAGCAGGGCTTCCTGTGCAAGGTCGGTCTGCGCGGGCAGTCCGGCTACAACCTGACGGTGAACTACACGCTGCTGGTGATGTCGACCGTCATGATGGTACTCGACATCGGGTGGGACCTCGGTATGTCGCATCCGGGTTCCATGTTGACGTTCAAGCTGACCGGCGCGGTGAGCATGATGATCGTCGCATGGACCAGGGCAATCGAGGCGCACCACGTGCTCAGGACTACCAAGGACGTCCGTCACGCGTGCGTGCTGCTTGCGATCAGTGCGTTCTGTGGCATCATCTACATCCTATTCCTGATCTCGGCTGTCCACCAGCTGGAGTACCTGCAGTAGCGGATCCGACAAGCCTCAACCAAACCAGAGGAAAGAGGAAAAAGCCTATGCGTAACCAGGACGACCTGATGCGTGAGGTCGACGGCGGCAGCCTGCTGGACGAATTCGGTTGGGACTCGTCTGTCCACAGCTCGTTCGTGAGCGGTCTTCTGTCCGGCCTGTTCATCGTCCTCGTCGTTGCGATCATGTTCCAGCTCGACGCCATGTCATTCGCGGAACTGGTGGCAGCCGGCAAGTTTGTCTACGGCATGGTTGCCCTGACGGTCGGTGCCGATATGGGCTACGAGTCCTACTACGCATACACCGTCGAGCAGGACAAGCAGAGCGCAGGGTTCTACCTCGTGCTCATGGCAATCCTGCTGATGATCGGTGGTCGCGTGGTGCATGGATACCTGTTCGGCGGCTAGCTCGACGCACAGATCCTTCGACCCGTTCGACAAGAGAAATGTGAGGGAAACCGCATGACCCATCCTGCCAGCCGGAACTCCAGAACCAAGCAGGTCGTCGTCGGCACCCGTGCCGGGCGTACGATGTACCGGCTTGGCGTGAAAGGTGGCTCGGTGTACGACATCCGCATGACCTATGCGGCATACATCGGCGTCATAGGGTTCGTGGTCGAGTTCCTGGCGTGGCGGATCTTCGGATTCTCGCATGCGGCCTTCGTGAACTCGGTGAAGATCGACTTCCTGTTCTCCTCAAGCCTGATCGCGGTGATCAAGGGAGAGCACGGATACATGTTGCACACGGTCGAGCACGACTTCAACGACGCGTTCCTTGCGTTGGTGATTGCCGCCATGTGCATCACGATCAGCATCGCGATCTCGCTGTCCTTCTAGGCAGCCGGTCACGGCCCTGACACTACTGATACTACTGACTGGAGGTGGTGCGTATGCACCACGGACGATTATGGTAAGTATTCGGTAGCGGCCTCCGGGGGAAGCGTGGTAGGAATATCCTACACCAACCTCCCTTTTTCTATTGCCCCTACTGTCTGCTTGTCATTTTCGTCCCTATGAATGTTGCCTGGTTTTGAACGAGGCAAGGTCAGTGGGGACAAGGGGTAAGAACATTGCTAATTAAACATAAACATGTTATAATGTAGGTTGATCCATCATCCGATCAACCAAGGAGGGACCCAGTGTCCATGCGAGTTTTCGTCGGGGACAATGACCACGAGCTGCCCGAAGGTTGTACCGGGAGCGTATGCATCGTTTCTGATGCCCTGCTCTCTGAGCAGTTCCTGGAGCTCTCGGTCAGCGCCGCAGACATGCTTACCGTCCTGAACGGTACGCTCGAAGGTGAACTGAAGGAACTCAGGGACCAGCTCCGCACTGATCCGAACCTGGGCACACTGCTCGACGCGCTCGTAGCACAGCATGGCGGTGTCGGCGCAACGCACATCACCCTGATCAACCGGTGCCACCTGCAGCTGAGCTTCGGCCCGCTCTCCGTCCCGGACATGGTCCTGGCGTGTACCCGAGCGGTCGTCGAGCGTCTGAGCGCAGGGTACCTGTCGCCCACCGACGTATCCGTCTGACGGGTTTCGCTCCCGACTGCGGCCCGTAACTGCACCAAACATGCTGCCGAACGGCGGGGACACGAGCGAGCGCTACCTGCTCACATGCCCCCGCCGGCACGGCACTTTTTGGAACTTTGGACGGATGATGGATTATTTTTTATAACTTTTGTATCCAGCTTGACCGTAGAGACCGGTGAAAGAATGCGGTAGTATAAAACACATGATAGAGCTGGAACGGTATATTGTGAGGCCAACCGAGCCCTCGGCGCTCAGGCTGGCCCTGGACCCGTACGGGCAGCTGCCTTTGGTATCGCTGAGCGCGTGCTCACGGGATCGGCAGATTGAAGACGATCCACGGCAAAGCTTCAATGGCGGCCGTGAACGAACCTACCGGGTATTCGGCAAGGTTTCGGGGCCGGTCGGGATAACGGTGGCCGGGGAGATGCGGATCGGGAGCCGACCGGATGCGGAAGACGTGTACGCGGTGACGGATATGGACGTTGAACCGGAGTTTGCCGGCGCTGCGCGGCTGCTAGCTATGGAAGCGACACGGGCGGCGGGATTTCGATTTGGCACTGATATTTTAACCGGCAGGCAGGAATACCTGCAGTGGGTGCGGCTTGTTGAGGCAAAACTGGCACACGTGGCGGTGGCGTTCGAAGGGATTGCACCGGGCGTTCCGTTTGAAGAGCAGCGTATGTATTCGGGCGATGCGCAGCTCGGATATGCTCTGTAAACGCGGTGGCTCGGTGTCTGCTGTAGAGGAGTAGTAAATAGTGGGTATGAATTAAGCTCGGGCACGTATAATGCTAAGGTATGGCTGAAATAGTAAGCATCCGCGTAGACTGGGACAGAACGGCGCTCAAGCTGCCGATGCCGTATCCGTTCTACACGGTACACATCGAACCGAGTGCTGAGTATCCGTTTGGGCAAAAAGGGAAGTCGCTGGCAGCCGCCTGGAAACAGTTGGACGCACGGCGGATAGCGGATGGTATGCTTATCATCGATGGTGATGTTGCGATTGAACCGATCGACCTGGAAAATATGCATCATGCAATCCATCACCACGATAAGATGGTCGTGATAGCTCCGGCGCGCATTTATCCGAAAAGTACCAAGCGAAAGACGTGGACTTGGGCGCACTGGTCAGAGAAGGGTCCGAGCCAAACGATTGAAACGGAGGATATTTTCTTCTTTTCGTTCAACTTTACGTATCTGCCGAAAAAACTCATCGACCAGGCGCTGAAGGATGGTCTGGAAACATGGACGTACCCTGGCGTAGATGAGCGGGTATCGGAGTCGGCGCGTAAGGCCGGCATTCCCGTATACGTAGCGGAAAACGTCCACCCCAAGCACCTAAATTTCTATAACTCACTCTAAGCCTTGCCATACATGCGTTCGGTACTATAATAGGTTTTCTGAGGATAGGTGGTTCATGTTTGAACTGCCTTGTCTGTAAGATAATTAGCAAGGTGCGTTGATATGCATGTTGAGCGTGTTGGTGGAATGGTGAGTGGTAATACGGAATATATCAGTGTCAGGATTGCCGGGATTGTGAATTATGTCGGGCAGGGCAGTCTATTCGCGTGTGGTTTGCAGCTGGATAACCATGCCAGGCGGCACCTGACGCACGGATACCTGGCGCATGTTATGGACGCGTCCGATGCCATGACCTACCATGTGCAGTCAACTGAGTACGGCCCTGAGCGGCTTGTAGAAGTGCAACGTGCGCTCGCCGCCACTTACGGAGTGCAGACACTGGTTGATGGAACGGGCCACGTGCCAGTGTTTTATCCGCCGGAATTCTGAGCCTTCGATATGACACAAAAAAACGCGCCCGGGTACGAATACCGGGCGCGGATTTTGCTTGTTTAGGACCAACTACTTCTTGTCGTCGCTGCCTTTGATGGCCGATTCGATAACATCGCGCGGGAGCGCCGCGGTGCTGAGCAGTGCGTCACGGACCTTCTGAGCGGCGTCGCCACCGAGGCTGGTTGCGGCATCCAGCGCGCCACCGGCCGCTGCCTTGGCTGAGGCACCGGTGTCGGCGCCCATGTCACCGGCAGACTTGATGGCGGCTTGTACGGCGTCTACGGCCGCCTGGCCAATGTCACCGCCGACTGAAGCTGTGCCCTGTACGATGCCTGAGGCAGCTCCGGTAATAGCGCTGGTTACGTCACCACCAACCTGGCTCACGCCCTTGATTACGCCTGACATCGTGCCGGTCGCAGCGCTCACGGCAGAGCCACTGACCTGGGCGGCACCTTCCATGGCACCACTGGCAACTGAGGCAATGGCGTCAACGCCTGCGTTGCCGACATCGCCGGCGTCCTGTAGCACGCCTACGACCTGTCCCTTTACGGTGTCGGTAACGGCATCCAGAATATCGTCAACACCTTGTATGGCGGCGACTACGGCATCACTTACTTCTTTTACTACACGGTCGAGCATGTTTTATCCTTACGTTACGTTTCTAATAAATAAACAATAGCATGATTCATTGCGGTTGCAATAATCCCTGGCGGGCAACTGAGCCCTGCATATTGTTCCACTGTAGTATCCGCCTTGAAGCGGAACGAAGTTGTAGCATATTTCACAGTTATTGATAACCCGTATCCGTGCTCACGCTTGTGGTAGTATGCACTTGTTCAAAGCTGCAGTCTGTTCGCAAACAGGGAAACCCGGACGAGCATAAAAACAAACCTTTGCCTATTCGTCAAACATGTAGCATGGGTTATAATACGCTGCGAAAGCGAGCTATGCATGAATAACAATGAACTTTTGCTTGTGGGCGGATCGGCCCATCCTGAACTGAATGAGGCGGTTGCCAAGGAGTTGGGGATCGAGCTGGTAAACCTGGAGAGTGGAAACCACCCGGACACCGAGACCTGGGTAAAAATATTTGATAATGCGCGGGACAGCGATGCCTACGTACTGCAGCCAACAGGACGCTCTCCCGGCAACACTACCGAAGATGGCGTACGCAGTGTTGATGAAAACTCTACAGAAGCCAGAGCTATCCTGAGGACGCTGCGCCAGGCATCGGCTCGAAGGATCACCCTGATCACGCCGTACTTTGCCTATGGACGGTCGGATCGTCAGGATGACACTGACAAATACCGGAACCCCATAATGGCGAAATTGGAAGTTGACCTGTTCCGTACGGCCGGTGCCGAAAGGTTTCTAGCGTTTGACCTGCATGCGGACCAGATACAGGGCTTTACCGACGAGG
>Ga0068856_100004841_pt1 | contig 13344 bp, 13 predicted proteins | sample KBSCornC62_FD_66595 | JGI IMG/M metagenome (GOLD analysis project Ga0068856, IMG submission 66595) | Corn rhizosphere microbial communities from Kellogg Biological Station, Michigan, USA - KBS Corn C6-2 | ecosystem: Host-associated > Plants > Roots > Rhizosphere > Soil ...
CCTTGGTGGTCTGGAAGATGTGGTAATCCTCGATGTAGTAGCCGGCGGTGGTGAGGTTGCTGTAGCCCTTCTCGTGCGCCGAGCGGAACGTCTCGTCGAACAGGTAGAACTCCAGTTCAGACGCGAAGTTGGCCGTCAGCCCGAGCTTTTCGAGCCGCGCGAGCTGTGCCTTGAGCATGGCGCGCGGGCTGTGCGGGATCGGCTCGTGATGGTGGTCGACGAGATCGCAAAGGATCAGCGCGGTGCCCTCGAGCCACGTGCACTTCATCAGCGTGCCGAGGTCGGGCTTCATGACGAAATCGCCGTAGCCTTTGGCCCAGTTGGCCGCCTCGTAGCCGGGCACCGGTTCCATATCGATGTCGTCGGCCATGAGGTAGGTGCAGGCATGCGTCTCGTCGACGGCGCTCGACAGGAAGTATTCGGCCTGGAAGCGCTTGCCGATGAGCCGGCCCTGCATGTCGGGAAAAGCGCATAGGACGGTGTCGATCGTGCCGGCGGCGACATCGGCCTTGAGCTGCGCGAGGCTGTAGGCGGCCATTGATGGAATACTCCCTGAACGTTCTTAATGTGACAGCGTGAGTGGACAGGCTTTGGGACGCGGGTCTCGCCGCTCTGACATCGATGTGGGATACCGCTCTAGGCCGGTGTGCCGGGCGTGCCGCGTACCACCGTCCGCGCGATGGTGAGGCATCGCGCCAGCCGGTCGGCCCAGAGCTCGATGCCGTCGGGTTCGAGGATTTCGTCGTGGCGAATCTCGATCATGGTCGCCTCGAGGCCCTGGCCGTGGTGATCGACGGTGTAGGAAACGCCCTTGGACGAGGCGTAGGGTTCGTTCCAGCCGATGTTCATCTCGGGCAGCTCGGCGGTCAGCGCGTTGAACAGCTCGCGCGTGAACACCTCGTCGGGCGCCGGCAGGAGGCCGATCGGCCACGGGCGCTGCACGCCGTGAAACACCGGCGTGAACGAATGCATGCACACGAGGATGGTCTCCTGGCCGGCGCCGCGCCGCGCCGCGAGGAGCCGCTCGACGCCGTCGTGATAGGGCACATAGTACCGCGCGATGCGCCCGGCCCGATCCGCCTCGCTGATATTCCGGTTGCCCGGCACCTCGGTGACCTCCGAGATTGCGGGCATCAGCGTGGGCGCATCGAGGAAGCGATTGCAGTCCACCACGAGCCGCGAGGTGGTGGCGTGCACCACCGGCGCGTCGAGCAGCTCGCTGAGCCGGAGCGAAACGGCGAGAGCCCCGGGGTCCCACGCGATGTGACGGATGCGCTCGGAGGGCGGCAGGCCGAGGTTGTCGTAGGCCGGCGGGATGCGGTTGGAGGCATGGTCGCAAACGATGGCGAAGGGGCTGTGGCCAGCCGCATTCACGGTCCTGACCGGCGCAACATGATCCGCGTCCACCTGCGGCATCGCCGCGTAACCCATACTGCCCCCGCTCGGCGCGCCCGCACGACCGCCGGAATGACCGGCCTGTCGCAGCACTTGATGCGCTTTTTGTGGGGCTGTCAAACGGGGGGCGGGGTCCGCCGGCGCACCGCGGCGCCGCGGTCAGCTCTGGCTGTGCTGGCTGATGTAACGGTCCGGATCGACGACGATTTTTTCGTCGACTTCGCCGACGGCCTTGGGGTCCTTGCCCGCATAGTCCATGTTGGCGAGCAGCGTGCGGATGAGCTCGAGCCGGGCACGCTGCTTGTCGTTGGCGAGGACGACATGCCACGGCGTTTCAGGCTGGCTCGTCTCCTTCAGCATGCGGTGGGCAGCGTCGGTATAGCTGTCCCACTTGCCGAGCGCGGCGATGTCGATGTCGGAGATTTTCCATTGTTTTAGGGGCTCGTGCCGGCGCGAATGGAAGCGCTTGAGCTGCGTTTCGCGCCCGATGGCGAGCCAGAATTTGAACAAATGGATGCCGTCGCGCACCAGCATGCGCTCGAAGCGCGGCGCTTCATCGAGGAAGGCATCGGTCTGCTCCGGCGTGCAAAAGCCCATCACCAGCTCCACGCCCGCCCGGTTGTACCAGGACCGGTCGAACAGCGCGACTTCGCCGGCCGCCGGGAGCCAGTCGATATAGCGCTGGAAGTACCACTGCGTGCTTTCGCGGTCGGACGGCCTGGGCAGCGCCACGTCGAGCCAGTAGCGGCCATTGGTATGCTCGCGCAGGGCATCGATCGAGCCGCCCTTGCCTGCGGCGTCGCGACCCTCGAACAAGACGACCATGCGGCGCTTGGACTTGATCAGGTGGCCCTGCAGCTTGACCAGCTCGAGCTGCAGAATGCGCAGCTCCTTGGCATAGGCTTCGTCGGAGAGCTTTTTCTCGTACGGATAGCCGCCGGATTTGAGCGCGCCCTTCTTGATCCATTTCGGCAACTCCGGATCGTCGATATCGAAATGGTGCTCGTCGTCGGCCATGACCGGTGCTCCTTGGGACTTGGGACCGTGCATCCCGGCGGCTTTTGTGGCAAGTGGCGCGCCTCAGACTCAGTTACCGTCGCCTCAAGGAGGTCCATTCGATGGCCGACGCGGTATCCCCGGAACAGCGCCATGACATTCTCGGCGGCTTTGCCGATGCGCTGCCGGACCCGTGCTTCCTCCTCGACCGTCGGTCGCTGGTCATCCACCGCAATGCCGCGGCGGCGGGCGAGTTCCCTGAGGCGGTTCCCGCGAGCCTCCTGACCTCGAGCCTCAGATTCCCGGCGCTGTCGTCGGCGATCGACCAGGCACGGCAGAGCGGTCATCCGCAGACGGTGGAGCTGCACCGCACGGTGCCCAACGAGACCTGGCACCGCGTGCACGTGGCACCGCTCCCGGCCGACGGCTGGCTCGCCATCACGCTCCATAGCCTCACCGAGGAGCGGCGGATGAACCAGCTCCGGTCCGATTTCATCGCCAATGCGAGCCATGAGCTGCGCACGCCGCTGACCTCGCTGATCGGCTTCATCGACACGCTGCTCGGGCCGGCGCAGAAGGACGATGCGGCGCGCGAGCGCTTCCTCAACATCATGCGCCAACAGGCCGCGCGCATGTCGAACCTGATCGACGATCTGCTCTCGCTGAGCCGGATCGAGATGCGCCAGCATCTGCGGCCGACCGGCAGCGTCGACCTGCCGATCCTGCTGCGCGAGGTGAGCGAGGGGTTCGAGACCACGGCGGCCACCGCCGGCGTCACGATCGAGGTCACCACGCCCGAGCCTGCGGTGGTGACCGGGGAGCGTACCGAGCTCTACGAGGTGTTCGAGAACCTCATCGACAACGCCATCAAATATGGCGGCGATGGTCGCCGGGTGGAGGTGGCGGTGGGTCCCGGCCGCGGCGGCTACGACTATCTTGTCACGGTAACCGACCATGGCGAAGGCATCGAAGCGCAGCACGTGCCACGGCTGACCGAGCGGTTCTACCGCGTCGACGCGGAATCGAGCCGCAAGAAGAAGGGCACCGGCCTCGGGCTCGCGATCGTCAAGCACATCGTCAGCCGCCATCGCGGCCAGCTCACGATCAAGTCGAAGCCGGGTGAAGGGACCCGCGTCGAGGTGATGCTGAACCGGTGAGCCTCTGCACGCGTACCGGATGTTCCGCGGAAATGCCTGCGATCTCATGCAGTTGACCTGTCACGCAAGCGTCGTCCAACTGACATAAAAGCTGAGCCTGTGACCCATAGGACTCGGCGTAGCGAGGCAGGGGCAGCAGGGCTCCGCCTCCGGGCACTCCCGCCCCTTAGTCGTCGAAAGGGACAGACATGAAACACGCAATTCTGGGCGGTATCGCCGCCATTGCCGTTGCCGTCGCGCTGACTGGAACGGCGCTCGCCGCCGACATTTCGGGCGCCGGCTCGACTTTCATCTACCCGGTGTTCGCCAAGTGGGCCGACGCCTACAAGACCGCCACCGGTACCGGTCTCAACTACCAGTCGATCGGCTCCGGCGGCGGCATCAAGCAGATCGAAGCCAAGACCGTAACCTTCGGCGCGACCGACAAGCCGCTCTCGGACGACGAGCTGACCAAGAACGGCCTGGTGCAGTTCCCGATGATCATGGGCGGCATCGTGCCGATCGTGAACATCGACGGCATCAAGCCGGGCGATCTCGTGCTCGATGGACCGACGCTTGCGGGCATCTACCTCGGCAAGATCACCTCGTGGGACGATCCGGCGATCAAGGCGCTCAATCCCTCGCTGTCCCTCCCGTCGGAACCGATCGTCGTGGCGCACCGCTCGGACGGCTCGGGCACGACCTTCAACTTCACCGACTATCTGAGCAAGGAATCGGACGACTGGAAGAATACCGTCGGCTCCGACACCGCCGTCGAATGGCCCACGGGCATCGGCGCCAAGGGCTCGGAAGGCGTGGCTGCCACGGTCAAGCAGACCGCCGGCGCGATCGGCTATGACGAATACGCCTACGCGGCGCAGAACAACTTGACCTACGCCAAGATGAAGAACGCGGCTGGCAAGGTCGTGTCGCCGTCGCTCGACAGCTTCAATGCTGCCGCCAGCAACGCCGACTTCAGCAATGCCAAGAACTTCAACCTCATCATCACCAACCAGCCGGGCGATGCCTCATGGCCCATCGCGGCCTCGACCTGGGTGGTGATCCACACCAGTCCGGACGACGCCGCGGCCGCCGCCGAAGCGCTGAAGTTCTTCGACTGGGCCTATACGAACGGCAAGGACGCCGCCAAGGGGCTCGACTATGTCGCCATTCCCGACAACGTGGTCGCCCTGATCGAGAAGTCCTGGGCGAACATCCAGAGCGGCGGCAAGCCGGTGTTCTCGAAGTAATCCGCATACGAACCGCCGCGGCGGGCGCTCCGGCGTCCGCCGTGCACTCAAGTGGCGCTGGAGTTAGCAATGGCCGCGACGGCAGTAGCAGGTGACGCATCGGCGATCGCGCGGGCGAAAGCCCGGAACGCCGTTCTGCAGGATCGTGCCTTCCATCTGCTGACGCTGGCTTGCGCGGTTCTGGTCGTCGTCCTTCTGCTCGCCGTGATGGTGTCGCTGATCGTCGGCGCCTGGCCGGCACTGCAGACCTTCGGCATCGGCTTTCTCGGCTCGAGCTCGTGGAACCCCCCAAAAGAGCTGTTCGGCGCGCTGCCGCCGATCTACGGCACCATCGTCACCTCGATCATCGCCATGGTGATCGGCATTCCGGTAAGCTTCGGCATCGCGATTTTCCTCACCGAGCTCTGCCCAACGGTTCTGCGCCGCCCGATCGGCATTGCCATCGAGCTCCTGGCCGGCATCCCGTCGATCATCTACGGCCTGTGGGGCTTCTTCTTCCTCGCGCCGTTCCTGCAAAAAACCATCCAGCCCGCGCTGATCAACTCGCTCGGCAAGATCCCGGGGCTGGGCCTCTTGTTCGGCGGTCCGGCCTACGGCATCGGCCTGCTTACCGCGGGCATCATTCTCGCCATCATGGTGCTGCCCTTCATCACCTCGATCACCCGCGATGTGTTCTCGACCGTGCCGACGCTGCTGCGCGAAAGCGCCTACGGCATGGGCATGACGACCTGGGAAGTCTCACGTTCGATCGTCATCCCCTATACCCGCGTCGGCCTCGTCGGAGGGGTGATGCTCGGCCTCGGGCGGGCGCTGGGCGAGACGATGGCGGTGACCTTCGTGATCGGCAACAGCCACAAGATCGTCGCTTCGATCCTGGCACCGGCGACGACCATCTCGGCGACCATCGCCAACGAGTTCACCGAAGCGACCGGGGATATCTATACCTCGAGCCTGATCGCGCTCGGCCTCATCCTGTTCATCATCACCTTCGCCGTGCTTGCGGTCGCCAAATGGCTGCTGGTTCATACGGCGGTGAAGTAAGGAGCGCCGCGATGAATGCTTACGCCGGTCGGCGCTTCCGCAACAATCTGATGATGGGGCTGTCGATCCTCGCCTCCGTCGTCGGCCTGTTCTTCCTCCTGGCCATCCTGATCACGCTGCTCTACAAGGGCTTCGCGGCCATCACCCCGCAGATGTTCACGGCGTCGACGCCGCCGCCCGGCCAAGACGGCGGCCTGATCAACGCCATCTTCGGCTCCGTCGTCATGACCGTCGCGGCGGTCGTCGTGGCGACCCCCATCGGCATTCTCGCGGGCACGTATCTCGCCGAGTATTCCCGTGGCCACTGGCTGGGCGAAGTGGCGAAGTTCATCAACGATATCCTGCTGTCGGCGCCCTCGATCATCATCGGCCTGTTCGTCTACACGATCCTGGTCGTGCCGTTTGGCCACTTCTCGGCGTGGTCGGGCGCCGCAGCGCTCGGGCTCATCGCACTGCCGGTGATCAACCGCACCACGCAGGACATGCTGGGCCTCGTCCCCAATGCGCTGCGCGAGGCCGCTGCGGCGCTCGGCACGCCGCGCTGGAAGACCATGCTCACCGTGATCTACCGTGCCGCGCGGTCGGGCATTTTGACCGGCGTGCTGCTCGCCATCGCCCGCGTCACCGGCGAGACCGCCCCGCTGCTGTTCACGGCACTCAACAACCAGTTCTTCAGCTGGGATATGAGCCAGCCGATGGCCAACCTGCCGGTGGTGATCTTCCAGTTCGCCACCAGTCCCTACGACGACTGGCAGCGCCTCGCCTGGGGCGGTGCGCTGCTGATCACCGTCGCTATCCTCATCCTCAACGTCGTTGCCCGGTGGGTCGCCGGCGCCAGGTCGAGCCTCTGAGTGAAAGTCATGACAATGGACACGCCGACTGTACCAACGCACGCAACCGCGGTACCACCTACCGTTCCCGCAATCGCCGCGACCAATTTCGCTTTGCCCAACACCGAGCCACATCCCGTCAAGGTCCAGGTCCGTGACGTCCACTTCTATTACGCGAACGGCTTCGAGGCGCTGAAGGGCATCAACCTCGAGCTGCGCGACAAGACCGTTACGGCCTTCATCGGTCCGTCGGGCTGCGGCAAGTCCACGCTGCTGCGCATCCTCAACCGCATCTACGACCTCTATCCGGGCCAGAAGGTGACCGGTGAGGTGATGCTCGATGGCCGTAACATTTTGAGCAAGAGCGAGGACCTGAACCTGCTTCGCTCCAAGGTCGGCATGGTGTTCCAGAAGCCGACGCCGTTCCCGATGTCGATCTACGACAACATCGCCTTCGGCATCCGCCTCTACGAAAGGGTCGGCAAGTCCGACATGGACGGCCGCGTCGAAGCGGCGCTGCGCAAGGCGGCGTTGTGGACCGAAGTCAAGGACAAGCTCCACCAATCGGGCCTGGGCCTGTCGGGTGGCCAACAGCAGCGCTTGTGCATCGCGCGCGCCGTGGCCGTGCGCCCCGAAGTGCTGCTGCTCGACGAGCCGGCCTCGGCGCTCGATCCGATCTCGACCGCCAAGATCGAAGAGCTGATCGAAGAGCTGAGCGCCGAATTCTGCATCGCCATCGTCACCCACAACATGCAGCAGGCCGCCCGGACCAGCGAATACACCGCCTTCATGTACCTGGGCGAGCTGATCGAGTTCGGCAGGACCGACGGCATCTTCACCGCGCCGACGCAGAAGCGCACGCACGACTACATCACCGGCCGCTTCGGCTGATCGCAAGGACGAGCGACATGGCTCTTTCTCTCAACGAACACACGGTCCAGTCCTACGACGAGGAGCTGACCGCGCTCGCCTCGCAGATCGCCGAGATGGGCGGCACGGTCGAGGCGGCGGTAGCGGATGCCACGCGCGCCCTGCTGAAGCTCGACCACGCCGCGGCGCGCGAGGTGATCGCCCAGGACAAGCGGGTCGACGAGATGCACCGGCAGATCGACGACATGGCCGTGTCGATGATCGCCCGGCGCCAGCCGATGGCGCAGGATCTGCGCGCCATCATCACAGCCATCCACGTCGCCGGCGACCTCGAGCGCGTCGGCGACATGGCCAAGACCATCGCCCGCCGCACGTTGCAGATCGAAGGCCTGAGCCTGACGCCGAAATTCTACAACGGCGTCAAGCACATGGCCGACCTGATCTTACGCCAGCTCAAGGCGGCGCTCGATGCCTACTCGGCTCGCAACGCCGCCGCGGCGGTCGAGGTCTGCAATGCCGACGACGAGATCGATGCGCTCTACACCTCGCTGTTCCGCGAGCTCCTGACCTACATGATGGAAGACCCGCGCAACATCACGCAGTGCACGCATCTTCTGTTCTGTTCCAAGAGCCTCGAACGCGTCGGCGACCACGCGACCAATATCGCTGAAGCGGCATTCTATCTCGAGACCGGCCGGCAGATGTCGTCGGCCACCGCCGAAGAACTCCACCGGATGCAAATCAAGGAATAGGCAACGCCATGGCGGCGACCATTCTGATCGTCGAGGACGAGACCGACCTCAGCGAGCTGATGCGTTACAACCTCGAGGCCGAGGGCTTCCGGGTGATGGGCGCGGAGAGCGGCGACGAGGCCGTGGAGCGCATCCGCGACGGTGTACCCGACCTGATCCTGCTGGACTGGATGCTTCCGGGCCTCAGCGGCATCGAGCTCTGCCGGCGCTGGCGCTCGCGCGAGGAGACAGCGCGCACGCCGATCATCATGATCACGGCGCGCGGCGAAGAAGAAGAACGGGTGCGCGGGCTTGCGACCGGCGCCGACGACTACGTGGTCAAGCCGTTCTCGATGCCCGAACTGGTCGCCCGCATCCAGGCGCTGCTGCGCCGGGCGAACCCGCAGCTCGTCACCAATACGCTCAAGGCCGGCGACCTCGAGCTTGACCGGCAGAGCCACCGCGTCCGCCGTGCCGGCCGCGACCTGCATCTGGGGCCGACCGAATACCGCCTGCTCGAATATCTGATGCGCCACCCCGGCCGCGTCTATACGCGCGAGCAACTGCTCGACGGCGTCTGGGGCAACGACGTCTATGTCGACGAGCGGACCGTGGACGTGCATGTCGGCCGCCTGCGCAAAGCCATCAATCGCGGCCGCGAGCCCGACCCGATCCGCACCGTGCGCGGCGCCGGCTACGCCTTCGACGAGCGGTTTGCGGCGCTGAGCTGACCGGCGGAACGAAGCCGCAAAACCTTGGTTAAGGGGATGCGGCCAGCGGGCCGCGGCTTTCCCCACGAGGTTCAGCATGCCTACTCGCACCCTTTTCGCGCTCGCGGCCGCATTGGCTCTTTCCGGCTCGTCCGTCGCGGCTCTCGCGGCTTCGTCGACCAGCTCCAGCATGGCCAGCAGCTCGTCGATGACCGCAGCCAAGCCCAATGCCGCCGAGGTCAAGTTCGTGACCGACGTCCTGATGGGCGACAATGCCGAGATCATGGTCGGCGAACTGGCCATGTCCAAGGGATCCAGCCAGGCGGCCAAGGATTTCGGCCAGACCCTGGTCAACGATCACCGGCAGAACCGCGAGACGCTGATGCCGATCGCCACCAAGCTCGGCGTCAAGGTTTCGGCCACCGCCGTCACCGCCGCCGACAAGGCGGAATACACCAAGCTGCGCGGGCTCTCGGGCGCCGCTTTCGACAAGGAACTCGGGACCGCGATGGTCAAGGGCCACAAGATGATGATCGCGATGTTCACGCCCGAAGCCAAAAAGACCGACGATGTGGGCGCGTTCGCCAAGGCGTCGCTGCCGGTGCTCAACAAGCACCTGCAACTGGCGCAGGCGCTCGCCGGTGGTGCCGCGTCGACCACCACGACGACGAAAACCAATTCCTCGTCGGCCGCGTCATCGTCTTCGGCGATGTAGCTTCAGGAACGAACGATCAAAGGCGCTGGGCGATCAGCGCCGCTTCTTTTCGATCTGGTGGTAGGCACGGCGCGAGTGGAAATCGCAGTACGGCTTGCCCTCTTCCGAGTGCTGGCCGCAGAAGTAGAAGTCGGGGGTCAGCGGATCCCCGATCGGCCACTTGCAGGTGTGCTCGTTGAGCTGCAGCAGGCTGAGGCGCTGATCCTCGGGGATATAGAGCTCCTGCACCTGCGGCGCGACATAGACTTCGGTCTCGAACTCGCTCTCGATCTTGAGCGCGGTGGCGCCGTGCGTCATGCCGCCGCCGCTCGGCATCGAGCGCGACTTCATCATGCTGGCGATGCCCGAGCTCGGACGCGAGCTCCCGCCGCTCGACAGGCGACGGATGCCTGGCGCACGCGGCGCCGTGCGGGCGCGGGGCGTTGTGCTCACCGGCTTGGCGCGGCCCGTCAGCTTCAGGCGATGCACTTTGCCGATTACGGCATTGCGGGTCACGCCGTCACCCAGGACGCCCGCGATCTGGCTCGCCGAGAGCCCCTCAAGCCAAAGTTTCTTGAGCAGCTCGACGCGCTCTTCGGTCCAGCCCATAGATTCCATAGTCTCCTACCGCCGTCTAAGGGGCAGAATCCTTCCACCGGCTGCTGCGGGAGGTGCAACAGCTCAAACTCTACTCATCGTAGGTCGGAAGGGTCCGCCACACGAGATATCGTGTCCCAACGCCTTGGATACTACACGGGCGCCGAATCCGGGATCAAGAGTCGGTCCAAGTTTTCACCGGGGAAAACCCCGCCTTGTGAGTGGCGTTCCAACCCCTGAGTCAAATCAGGGACTTGGGGCCGAAACGTTGACTTTGAATCACCTCAAAGGCATAGGTGAACGGCTCCAACGCGCTCCGAATGGCAGCGCGTTTTTGGTTTTTGTGGGGCATTTGCAACACCAGCTTCCAACACCTGACCCAAAGGGAAAGATTATGTCCGCGCTGTATGGGACCTACGCCAGATCGCCACTCGCTTTCGAGCGGGGCGAGGGCGTGCGCCTGATCAGCCAGGACGGAACCCGATATCTCGATTTCCACGCCGGCATCGCGGTCAATGCGCTCGGCTATGCCGACCCGCATCTGGTCGCGGCCATGAAGGGGGCGGCCGACAAGGTGTGGCACACCTCCAACGTGTTCACGATCCCCGAGCAGGAGCGGCTGGGCCAGCGGCTGGTCGAGCACACCTTCGCCGACAGCGTCTTTTTCACCAATTCGGGTGCCGAGGCGCTGGAATGCGCGATCAAGACGGCGCGACATTATTTCTGGGCCAGGGGCGAGGTCGAGCGCTACGAGATCATCGCCTTTACCGGCTCCTTCCACGGCCGCACCCTCGGCACCATCGCGGCCGCCGGCAATCCGCACTATGTCGAGGGCTTCGGCCCGCCGCTCGAAGGCTTCAAGCATGTCAAGCCGAACGACCTCGAGGCGGTGAAGGCGGCGATCACGCCCAAGACCTGCGCCATCCTGATCGAGCCGGTGCAGGGCGAGGGCGGCGTCACCGCGATGTCCGCAGAGTTCATGCGCGGCCTGCGCGCGCTGTGCGACCAGCACGGCATGCTGTTGATCCTCGACGAAGTGCAGTGCGGCTATGGCCGGACCGGCAAGTTCTTCGCGCATGAATGGGCGGGCATCGAGCCCGACATCATGGCGGTGGCCAAGGGCATCGGCGGCGGCTTTCCGCTGGGCGCCTGCCTCGCCAAGGGCGAGGTGGCCAAGTCGATGGTCCCGGGCACGCACGGGTCGACCTATGGCGGCAACCCGCTCGCCTGCACGATCGGCAATGCCGTGCTCGACCGGATCATGGAGCCGGGCTTCATCGAGCACGTGAACCAGATGGGCCAGCGGCTGCAGTGGCACCTCCAGCAATTGCAGCAGCGCTACCCGAACTTCGTGCTCGAGCTGCGCGGCAAGGGTTTGCTCGCCGGCATCAAGCTGCCCGACAAGCTCGTCGTTCGCGAATTCGTCGCGCGCCTGCGCGACGACCATCAGCTCCTGACGCAGGGCGCCGGCGAGAACGTGCTGCGCCTGCTGCCGCCGCTCGTCATCACCGAGGACGACATCAAGGAAGCCGTCGACAAGCTCGGCGCCGCGTTTGCGGCGATCGAGGCCGAGACCGCCAACGAACACGTGACCGCGTAAGAGAAACATCATGGCCAGTCCACGTCACTTCCTGACCCTCGAGGATTTCACCGAGGACCAGCTGCGCGGCATGCTGTCGCTCGCGGTCGAGCTCAAGGCGCGGCTCAAGCGCGGCGAGCGCCCGAGCCTGCTGCCCGACAAGATGCTGGCGATGATCTTCGAGCGACAGTCCACGCGTACCCGCGTGAGCTTCGACGTCGGCATGCGCCAGCTCGGCGGTGAAACGATGTTCCTGTCCGGCAACGAGATGCAGCTCGCCCGCGAGGAGACGCTGGCCGATACGGCACGGGTGTTGAGCCGCTATGTCGATGCCATCATGATCCGCATCCTCGACCATGACGATCTGCTCGACCTCGCCGGCGCCTCGGCGGTGCCGGTGATCAACGGCCTGACGCGCCGGGCCCATCCGTGCCAGGTGATGGCCGACATCCAGACCTTCGAGGAGCACCGCGGCTCGATCAAGGGTGCCAAGGTCGCCTGGGTCGGCGACGCCAACAACGTGCTCGCGAGCTGGGTGCATGCGAGCAAGCTGTTCGGCAACAGCTTCGCCATCGCCTGCCCCGATGAGTACGGCCCGGATCAGGGCCTGCTCGCCGACATCAAGGAGGCCGGCCCCAACGTCAGCCTCGGCGAAGATCCGCTGGCCGCCGTCAAGGACGCCGACCTGATCGTTACCGATACCTGGGTATCGATGGGCGACACCGATGTCAGCGATCGGCGCAAGGTCTTGAAACCCTACCGCGTGGACACCAATTTGATCGGCTTGGCGGACAAGGATGCGTTGTTCATGCACTGTCTGCCCGCTCACCGCGGCGATGAAGTCACCGACGACGTCATAGACGGGCCGCAATCCGTGGTTTTCGATGAGGCGGAAAACCGCCTCCACGCGCAAAAGGCGATCCTGTGCTGGTGCTTCGGGATCGAAACGGTCTGAATTGGCAGAACTGCAGCTTACCGACTATGGCCTCGATCGCCCGGAATCGGGCGACGACGTGGTCGTCCCGTTCACCCTGGAGCAACTCGACTGCCGCGGCCGCGTGGTGCGGCTGGGCGAGGCGCTCGACCAGATCCTGACCCGGCACAACTATCCGGCGCCGGTCGCCCGGCTGCTCGGCGAGGCGGTGGTGCTGGCGAGCCTGATCGGGTCGTCGCTGAAGTTCGAGGGTCGGTTCATCCTCCAGACGCAGACCGACGGGCCGGTGAACTTGATCGTCGTCGACCTCGATGCGCCGGACGGTCTGCGCGGCTATGCGCGCTTCGACGCCGACGCAGTGCAGAAGGCGATCGACCTTGGCGAGACCAAGCCGGGCCAGCTTCTCGGGAAGGGTCATCTGGCGATGACCGTTGACCAGGGCGCTCACATGGACCGCTACCAGGGCATCGTCGCCCTCGAAGGCGGCTCGCTGGAGGATGTGGCTCACACCTATTTCCAGCAGTCCGAACAGGTACCGACGCTGGTCCGCATCGCTGTGGGACAGCTCAGCCGCAAGGGCG
>Ga0068856_100004849_pt1 | contig 13324 bp, 15 predicted proteins | sample KBSCornC62_FD_66595 | JGI IMG/M metagenome (GOLD analysis project Ga0068856, IMG submission 66595) | Corn rhizosphere microbial communities from Kellogg Biological Station, Michigan, USA - KBS Corn C6-2 | ecosystem: Host-associated > Plants > Roots > Rhizosphere > Soil ...
CTGTTGTTGAATACTTGGAAAAATTTGACAAAGTAAAACTAAAACCATCAGAGCTTAGAGTTTCTGAAGAAGAAATAGAAGAGGCATATGCAAAAACTCCTAAAAAAGTTTTGCAAATGATAAGAAGACAAATTACGCTCTCAAAGCGTTTCTTCAAGGAACAGTATAAAAGAGTTGATAAAAGATGGGAAATAGAAACAATTCCAGGAGTTAAGGTTGGACAGGTTGCAAGACCTGTTGCTGCTGTTGGGTTATACGTTCCGGGCGGTACAGCTCCTTATCCAACGGTCATGCAAATACTTGCTGTGCCAGCTAAGGTAGCTGGAGTTAAAAGAATTGTCGCAATCACTCCGCCACGAGGAAAAAATTACGCTGTTATTGTTGCAGCACAAGAAGCAGGCGTTGATGAATTATACAAAGTAGGAGGTATTGCTGCAGTGGCTGCTCTTGCATATGGTACAGAAACAATAAAACCTGTAGATAAAATTGCAGGACCGGGCAATATATATGTAACTGCTAGCAAAATGTTGGTTTTTGGTGATGTTGGTGTTGATATGCCTGCAGGCCCATCTGAGGCAATTATGTTTGCTGATCCAGGCGCAAATCCAGCATATTGTGCAGCAGATATTATGGCTCGAGCAGAACACGATACAAATGCGGCAGGTGTGCTAGTCACTTGGAGTGAAAAACTGGCACTAGATACGGTAAAAGAAATTGAAAGACAATTTGCAACTCTTTCTAGACAGGAAATTATTAGGCAATCTCTCGGGCGGTATAGTGCAATTATTCTCGCAAAAGATCGTGAGGAAGCAATTGAGTTTACTAATGAGTATGCACCCGAGCATTTAGAAGTTTTAACAAAAGATCCATATAAAGATCTTGATAAATTTATAAATGCCGGTTCAATTTTTCTAGGCTATAACACACCAGTACCAGTTGGAGACTATGCGTCTGGCACATCACACGTTTTACCAACAGGTGGTTGGGCAAAGATGTTTTCTCCAGTCGGAGTTGAGACATATATGAAGTGGTCTGAGGTACAGTCTGTAAATGAAAGGGGGTTAAAAAGTTTAGCTCCGATTATTGAGACAATATCAGGAGTCGAAGGTTTGGATGCTCACTGGAATACAGTAAAGCAAAGATTACTAACAAAGTAATCTTAACCTTAATCCCCCGAAGTATTGCCTTCGGGGGGTAGAAAGGGGGGAATAATTATGGAAAACAAACTTGGAATTATTTTGAATGAAGTTTCGGAAAATAGCGTGTCTCTTTCGAGAGTAACACTGGAATCCCGAATAGACCTTTTGATAGAGGAAGGGAAGCGGAGGCTGTACAAAATTCAAACCGGTAATAAATTTTTTAATCACATGTTAACAGGCATTGCGTCAAGAGCATTATTAAATCTTGATATTACCTATACTCAAACTAATGCAGAAACATTAGATCACGTTATTGTTGAAGATACTGGGCTTTCGTTTGGACGCGCTCTCAGGGAAATGCTTGACGTCAGGCAACAAAAGGGCGTGTGTCAGCGAGGAACATATACTGTTGCTTTTGATGAAGCACTGGTAAGTGTAACTCTTGCATTTGATGGGAGAGCATACTGTTTCCTAAATGGAGACGTGCCGGGAGTAAGGCAAGAGCAAGTAGAGGACATTTTATCAACTAATATAAGACAATTCTTTGAAGGATTTGCTCAAGGAGCAGGTTGTGTAGTAAACGTTCAATTTTTAGCAGGAGATGATTCTCACCACACCTGGGAAGCAACATTCAAAGCATTTGGAGAAGCATTACGAGAGTCTCTTTTACCGTGTCCTTATAGAGCTGGTACAACCATTGGGTTAAAAGGGACCGGAATGGAGGTAAAGTTATGAATGAGTATGAAATAAGCTTAATTGTTAAAATTTTTGAAACTATCCCTTTTCAAAAAATTCTGGCTATTGCTCGGAATATACAGTCGAAGCTCGAAATAGATGAGAATCTTAAGCAAGAGAAATCAAGTGGTGAACTGGTAACTCTAGCAGATACGAAAATTCAAGCACTTGTGTTGCAATATTTCTTAAACTCTCCTCTTGTAGGTACATATCTGGTTAAAGCTGAAGAAGCAGTAGAGAGGAAAGAAGTTATAGGAACAAAATCTTGGCAGCTTTTAGTTGATCCACTTGATGGGACAAGTTCTTTTTGCAAAGGAAAAGAAACGTGGGGCGTAATGATTGGGGCCTGTGACAAAAAAGGTATTCTACAGTATTCATGGAATCTTGTTTCTACGGGAGATATTTATAAAACAAGCGATAAAAGACCACTTTCTTTACAAAGCTTTAAGAATAAAATTGCAAATGGACAGTCACTTAAAGTGGATGTGTACGACTATGGTAGTAGTGCTGCTGAAAAATTTAAAGAAATATTCGAGGATTCTTTTAATATATCTTCTGGGCAATACGAACAAACGTCATATCCTGCTGCAGCGTGGACGGGTTGGCAACTTAATATGGGCAAATTAGATGCACTTTTATGGTTGTCAAGTGATAAGGGAAAACGTTGGTATCCTGATTATGATCTTATTTTTTTAGGCGCATTAGAAAGAAAGGGCTATAAAATTAGACTCGGGAAAATAGAAAGAAAAAACTCAATAGTTGTTATCGCACCATCTGATGAAGATGCAGATAAGCTTTATAAGGTGGGATTAAAGCTAATTACTGAGGAACAAAGGAAAAATATTATTTTGGTAGATAATCCTTTAGAAATAACAGGCGATATATGATTACGATAATTAATTACGGATTGGGAAACTTAGCTAGCGTTACGAACGCATTGGGAAAACTTGAAATTCCTTATCAGGTTTCAAGTGATATTGAAGTGCTTAAAAATGCCAAAGTTCTTATCCTGCCTGGTGTTGGTGCTGCAGGTCGAGGTATGGAAAATCTTAAGAATCTAAAGATTGATAAAGTAATTATTGAGCAAGCCAAAAAGGGTATACCAATTTTAGGAATTTGTCTCGGCATGCAATTGCTATTCTCCTCAAGCGAAGAGGGGAATGTCAGTTGTTTAAGTTTGCTCGAGGGAAATGTAAGGAAGTTTAATACAAATTTAAAAGTTCCCCAAATAGGATGGAATCAGGTTGAGAGTAAAAGTAATTCAATACTACTAAGAGGAATTAAAAATAACAGTTACTTTTATTTTGTTAATTCGTACTATTGTGATCCTAGAGAAGAAAACACAGTGAAAGGTGCAACTGACTATGGGGTAAAGTTTTGCAGTGTTTTGGAGAAAGATAATCTTTATGGAGTTCAGTTCCATCCTGAAAAAAGCGGAGATATTGGTTTACAATTGCTAAAGAATTTTGCGGAGGAAACGCTATGATGATTATTCCGGCAATTGATATTAGGGGAGGGAAGTGTGTCCGCTTAGTTGGGGGAGATTATACGAAAGAAACCGTGTACGACACCGATCCTGTTTTCGTGGCAAAACAATTTGAATCACAAGGAGCGAAAAGATTACACATTGTTGATCTTGACGGAGCAAGAAAAGGAAATATGATAAATAATAAAATTGTTAAAAAAATTGTTCAATCGGTTAAAATTCCGGTGCAAGTCGGTGGTGGGATTCGGACTGAATCAACGGTGGAACTTCTTCTTGAATTCGGAGTGAAAAAGGTTATTCTTGGAACGATTGCAATAGAAAACACACCTTTGCTTAAGAAATTACTTAAAAAATACCCATCGCAATTAATTGTTTCTCTTGATGCAAGAGGCGAATTATTAATGTCAAATGGGTGGACTAATCAAACAAAAAAATTGCTTTTTAAACAAGTACAAATATTGTCCGCATATGGAGTTAAAGAATTTATTTATACAGATGTGTTACGAGATGGACTTCTATCCTCTCCAAATATTAAAAAAATTTCAGAGTTACTAACAACAACAAATGTACCGATTATAATCGCAGGAGGAGTTTCATCTACTTTTGATATTGTACGATTGGAAAAAATTGGAATAAATGCAGTTATTGTTGGAAAAGCAATATACGAAAGGAAAGTGCAGCTATGATAACTAAGCGTATTATTCCTTGCTTGGATGTTGATAAAGGAAGAGTGGTAAAAGGGATAAATTTTGTCGATATAACAGACTCTGGTGATCCGGTGGAATTAGCGAAGTTTTACAACAGCGAAGGAGCAGACGAATTAGTGTTTCTGGATATAACTGCCTCCAATGAAAATAGGGAGACATTATTGCATGTCGTTCGGCGCGTTGCGAAAGAAGTGTTTATTCCATTTACAGTCGGTGGAGGCATCAAATCCGCTGAAGATATTCGAAATGTATTACTAGCAGGGGCAGACAAAGTTTCCTTAAATACCTCGGCGGTAATTAATCCAGGTCTTATTACGGAAGCGGCGAGTATTTTTGGCAATCAATGTATCGTTGTTGCAATCGATGCTAAGAAAATAGGGAAAAATTGGAAAGTATTTATTAATGGAGGGAGAACGTCTACAGATTTAGATGTTATCAGTTGGGCGAAAAAAGCTGTAAAAAAAGGTGCGGGAGAAATTTTATTAACAAGTATGGATCAAGATGGCACAAAAAGAGGTTTTGATCTTGAACTCATAAAGGTTGTTTCTGCAAGCCTTTCTGTTCCGGTGATTGCATCTGGGGGAGCAGGGAGCATAGAGGATTTTGAGCAAGTATTTGCCGAAGGAAAAGCAGATGCAGCGCTTGCGGCATCGCTGTTCCATTGCAAACAATTGTCTATTAAAAAAGTCAAAAATTACCTTGAAAAGAAAGGAATTTCAATAAGAAATTAACATATGAAAAGAGTAGATTTTAAAAAAAATAATGGATTGGTTCCGGTTATTATTCAAGACCATAAGAACTTGGATGTGTATATGCTGGGATACATGAATCAAGATGCCCTTGAGCTAACAAAAAAAACAAGAAATATTTATTTTTGGAGCAGATCAAGGAAAAAACTATGGATGAAAGGTGAAATGTCTGGAAATAGGTTGCAGGTTTGTGGTATTTTCATTGATTGCGATAATGATACCTTGCTTATTAAGGTTCAATTGCTAGGAAAGGGTGTTTGTCACACAGGGAACAAATCATGTTTTTTCAAGTCAGTAAGGGAGAAAAAATTATGACATTTCAAGAGTTGTACAATATCATTCTTCGGAGAAAGCAAGAAATGCCCGATATGTCTTATATAGCGTCTCTTTTTAGAGAGGGCTCGGATCGTATTGTTCAAAAGATTGGGGAAGAGGCGACAGAAGTGGTGATTGAGGCAAAAAATAATAATAAACAAAGAGTAATCGAGGAGATTTCCGACTTACTATTTCACACACTCATCTTAATGGTGGATAAAAAAATTACACTTATTGATATCCAAAGGGAATTCTCAAAAAGAAGTCCAAAAAAATAACCGGCTTATTTCAATCTATCGAGAATCAGGCGGTATCCTCCCATGCCTTTTTGGAGCCATTTGCTAATGCGAGCAATTGTTGTGGTGCTCATTCCTGTTTCTTTTTCGATTGTTTCATAAGGGACTTTTTGATCCAACATTCTTGCCGCTTTCCACCTGTTGATAATTTCTTTTATCTCGGGCTCGGTAAGTAGGTCCCGAAGAAATTTTTTACATTCATCCTCTGTTTTCAACGAAAGAACCGCTTTATATAAATGACGTGCTTCGTGGGTTTCTAGAAAATCCATATTATTTTTCCTCAGGATTGATAAAGTGGCGGGAAAGACGATGGAGGACAACCAGGATAATTCCCAAAGCGGGGATTGCAAACACGGCACCGGCGCCACCGGCAATTTTAATTCCCACCAGTAACGAAAGCAAGACGACAATCGGATGCATTTTAAATGCCCTTCCCATAAGGCGTGGGCCGACAACATTGAATATAATTTGCTGCATAAGAATAATTGCAATGGCAATTATAATTGCCCGTGTCGGGTCAATAAGTGCTGCAACGACAACCGGGGGGATAAATGCCAACACGGGGCCAATAAGCGGAATAATGGTGAGTACTCCGGAAATAACTCCCGTTGAAGCAGCATAATCGACACCGAGTAGGCGGAGAATAAGCCAGGTGCTAAATCCAGCCAGCAATGCAAATACCAATTGCACGCGCAAAAATGAGGCAAATGTCGTATTGATTACATCCTGGACGAAATGTGCTTCTTTATGCCATTTTCTCGGAAGCAGGTTGTAGAGTTCGCGGTTGATGTATTCTTTATCGACAATAAAGTAAAAAGAGATAACAAGCGCAATAACCGCATAGAAAAAGAAATTTGCAACAGAGGGGATAAGGAAAATTGATGAGGAGAGAGATGAATTTATAAAATCTCCCCACTTATGGACTACAGCAGGATAGGAAGAGAGATATTTGGGCAATGCGATAAAAAGTGCTTGGGTCTGTGCCGATATTTGTGGAACGAAAAGGAAAATTGTAATGCCTAGAAGCGCAAGGAACAATAGGTATACGACAAGCGCTGCATACACTTTTGGTTTTATAAAACGCGTGGTTGTTTCGACGGCCGGTTCAAGGATAAAGCTGAGTAGCCAAGCGGAAATTAGCATAACAAGTATATCCGAGAAATTCCCCAAAACTTGCCATACTGCTTGGAAAATATAGACACCAACGGCAATAATGAGTAGCGTAACAAGAATCTGTACAGAAGTGAATTGTTTCTTCAGCTCTTCGAGCATATCTTTATTGTAAAGAATCAGGAATTAAGAAGCAAGAATCAAGATTTATATTACAATGAGCTCTTTTGGAGCGTTTGTTAGTAAGCGAGGTTTTGCGGTCTCAATTACCAGAAGATCTTCTATTCGGATGCCAGCTTGGCCGGGGAGATAGATTCCGGGTTCGACCGAAAATACCATGTCATTTTCTAAAACATCTTTTGAATACGGAGAAAGTGATGGCTCTTCATGAACTTCCAGCCCAATCCCATGTCCCAAGGAATGCGGGAAACTTGGAAATCCATGAGAGGTTATATAATCCCGGGCAATTTTATCGGCAGTTGCCGCATGAATTGATTTTTCCTCGGCATGGCCGGAAGAGATATATTCTATGGCTTTTTCTTGAGCAACACGCACTGTTTCGTACATATGTTTTTGTTTGTTTGTCGGAGATCCGACAAAAACGGTCCTGGACATATCCGAGCAATACCCATGTACTTTGACCCCGAAATCCAGCAAGACAAATTCATCCTTTTTCACCGTTGTTTCCCCGGTCACATGATGGGGGACTGCAGCTTGTTTTCCAAAGGCAACAATACTTGGGAAAGAAAGCGTTGCTCTCTGTTTTCGGACAAAGAGTTCAAGCTCGAGGGCTATATCAGTTTCTGTGATTCCAGGTGTAATTATCGAGAGCACGTGGGTGAATGCAAGGTCGCCAATGGCACAGGCTTTGGCAATATATGCAATCTCTTCGGTATCTTTTCGCACGCGAAGCCCATCAAGGCGCATGGCGATAAGGGGAATGTCTTTTTTTGCCAACCCTTCGTATTCAAAAAATTTTAAATCGTCTTCTTCAAACCCAACACTCTTTACAGACTCATTTTTTATGATTTCTTGCATATGGACCGACAAAGATTGCTTCCCGGAAAGGAGTTTTAGAGAAAAATCAGAGGTGTTTACCTCCTGTGCATATAACGGGCTTGTCAGGATGGATGCCGATTTTTTTGTAATAAAAAGATATGCTTCCCGCTCGGTGGGGGAAAGCGGGATAAAACCGGAAAGGTAGGTAAGGTTTGCTGCAGAGGTAGCAAAAATGGCATCAATCCCATTTTGTGATAGGATATTTCTTATCTTGTTTATTCGCGCGGTATAGTTCACTTTTTTATAATTGGGACAAGTTTGGTTCCGCTGCCTGTTGAGGGGGTAACGCCAAGATCTTCGGGGCGAATAAGGACGATATTCGGGTTAACCGGAAGGCTTGGGAAAAGAAGGATACGTGACGCAATAATTTTACTTGCATCATGCACGTCGGGAAAACCGATAACCATTACACGTTCTCCTTGGGTAATTTTAGAGAATCCCGCTTTTACCAGCCCGGTTGTTTTTCCATAGATATATGTTTTGGTAATGGTTTCCACATCAATGGAAGTGTCTTTCTTTTGCAGTGTCGTTAGTGTGAAGTTGTAGTTTGCACTGTCGATTCCTGTAACCGCACCGCTTAGTACCTGTGGGACAGACATCACATCGACAAATCTGGCAAGGATACGGCGGGACTCTTTATTATAGAGTCCAAGAATTCCAACAGTTGATCCTTTGCTAATATCTGAAATGCCAAAGCTTGATTTGACCGTTGGGGAAGAAAACTTTGTTAGCTCATCTACGTCAATAAATACGGTATTCCCATGGATATCGGTGACCGACAATTGGGTTTCGGCAACATCCGTGACTGTCCCGATAATGCCTTTTTTGCCGACTAATTTTAGTTGAGCAACGCGGGAGGCAATGCGGTCTTTTAGCTCATTAATTTGCTGGAGGAGTCCCTGCGCCGATGTAGGCGTCGGGGTTGTAGGAGCTACCGTTGGCGTTGGGGTAACAATAGCATATGCGTTGGTGGAAACGAAGAAAAATAATGCGATAATGGCAATAAGTTTTTTCATATATTAAAAATCTTCTGTCGAACTGGTAACCGTGATTGTTTTTGTCGTTTCATCTCCCTGAGTATCAATTGAGGTGACGACAATCTCGTTTTCTCCGCTTGCAATCGTAAGGGTTAAGGAATAGTCACCGGTTGTACTAGGAGTTACTACTTCATCATCGGAACCCGCATTTACAATAATTGTTGCTCCGGGAACGGTTTTTCCACTCACCGTGATGGTTCGAGTTTCGATAACAGACTCGTCAACGGGTTGGTCAATTGTTAATAAAACACCGGGTGCGGGAGTCGGGGTTGTTTTTTGCAGCGTGATGGTAGGTACTTTATACGGAGGGATAACTTTTGTTGATTGGTAAATAAAAAATGCTCCACCTGCAACAACAAGACCGATGACAACGGCAATAAAAGATAGGACGACTCTTTCGGTTTTCATATGCGCAATGAGCTCAAGTCCACGGGTGGAAAGGGAGTGGTGCTTGATTTAGAGGTATCATAGGCAAAAATGGTTACCTTGTCAATAACAGATTCCTATGGTAGGATATCTCTATGGAAATTGCAAAAATCTCGGATTTAGGAATTAAAATAAAAAGTAAGACAGCACTTCTTGGGATAAATCCAACCGAAATGAAGTCTCCGTTTGATGCGGCGTTGTTTTTACAACGCTCAACTGGCGCTGCAGATTCATCAATAGAGGGGGAAACTATTATTATTAAAGGTCCGGGAGAGTACGAAATCAAAGGAGTAAAAATTACCGGGGTTGGGAAAGGTGAAGATTTAGGATATGTTGCGCGGATTGAGGGAATAAGTGTTTTTGTCGTTAAGGCGAGCTCGCTTACAAAATCAAAAGAGCTCATGGAAGACTGCCAAATCCTTGTTTTGGCTGCAGACACACCGATTGAAGAAAGTCTTGTTGCGGCAAGTGGTGCGCAAGCAGTTGTTGTTTTAGGGGAGCATGCGCAGGCAGTCGCAAAAGTACTTGGCAAAGAAGTTGTTCCGGTAGCAAAATATGTTGTCACAAAGGATAAGCTACCAACCGAAACTGAAGTAACGATACTCAATTAGTTGCGTTGCCTGTAGAAAATTTCTTCTACATCTGCTACATTGCATGATACATCGGTATGGCACAAACAAAAGTCCCTCCATCAAATATTGAAGCCGAACAAAGCGTGTTGGGTGCGGTTTTGATTGACCGTGATGCGGTCAATGTTGCCGCAGGAATCCTTGGATCTGCGGATTTTTACAACGAGATAAACGGCATTATCTTTGATGCAATGCTCGAGCTCTCCGAGGAGAGAAAACCAATCGATATTGTTACCCTTACAGCGCAGCTCAAAAAAAAGAAGAAATTCTCCGAAGTCGGAGCATCATATCTTTCCGAGCTTGTTAATCTTGTTCCGACCGCGGCAAATGTCGAGCATTATGCACGACTTATTAAAGAAAGTTCAACAAAGCGCTCGCTTATCAAAATGTCCTCCGAGGTTGCGACCATGTGTTTTTCCGAAGATAAGGAACTCAAAGATATTTTGGAGAAAGCAGAGTCAACGGTATTTTCCATCTCCCAGGGGAATATTGTCCGTGGATTTATCCCAATCAAAGATTCTCTTACCGCAAGCTTTGACAGGATCGATATGCTTCATAAAACCGGGGCAGGGCTCCGCGGGGTTCCAAGTGGATTTACCCAACTCGACAGTCTTTTGTCTGGATTTCAGGATTCAAATTTAATAATTCTGGCAGCACGTCCGGGACAAGGAAAGACTGCCATGGCAATCAATATCGCCCAGCACGTTGCCATTAAAGAAAAAAAACCTGTCGGGATTTTTTCTTTGGAAATGAGCCAAGAAGAACTTGTCGACCGGCTTCTTGTGGGACAAGCGGATGTAGATGCGTGGAAATTAAAAACAGGAAGGCTATCGGAAAATGACTTCACCAAACTTTCCGAAGCAATGGGGCAGTTGGCAGAAGCAGAGATTTACATTGATGACACTCCCGGAATCTCGGTCCATGAAATGCGGACGAAAGCCAGGAGATTGCAATTGGAACATGGGATTGGATTGTTGATTGTTGATTACTTACAACTTGTTGATGCGGGCAAACGGGTGGAAAATCGTGTGCAGGAAGTGTCAATTGTTTCTAAATTCCTTAAAAATATTGCCCGCGAGCTTAAAATTCCCGTGATTTCACTTTCCCAGCTCAACCGGAGTGTCGAACATCGGGAGAAGGGGAGACCACAACTTGCAGATCTTCGTGAGTCTGGGACTATAGAGCAAGATGCCGACGTTGTAATGTTTTTGTACCGTCCCGAAGAAGAAGACCAGATGGGAAACAACGTCAAACAAGTAAAGCTGATTGTTGCCAAACACCGAAATGGCGCAGTAGGAGAAGTCGACTTGATGTTTCGAGGTGACAGAATTAAGTTTTATAACCTCGAAAAGAAAATGGATGATGGAGCCTCTTCTGCAAAAGAATAGTCCTTATTTCTCTTCGTACTTTACTCTTACCCAGACATGAAATACAATGAGCGTACGTACGTGAATACACTTGTGCAATTTTTGCAAAGACTAAATCTTCGCACCGTATTAAAGCTTTTTACAATCGCTGTTTTATATTATATTTCCGGCAAGCTTGGGCTCCTTTTGGCACTTATTAACCCCAGCATTACTCCTATTTGGCCACCTACCGGCATTGCTCTTGCATCATTTCTGCTCTTTGGTTTTTCTGTCTGGCCGGCAATTTTCATCGGAGCGTTTCTTGTAAACATCACAACTTCAGGATCGATACCTGCGTCTTTTGGTATTGCTGTGGGAAATACCTTGGAAGGAATTTTAGGTGTGTATTTACTGGTAAAGTTTGCCCACGGACTACTGGTGTTTGAAAAGACAAAAGATATTTTTTTATTCGCTTTGTTTGCACTTGTTTGTACAGTGGTGAGCGCAACAATTGGGACAACAAGCCTCTTGCTTGGAAAATCACTTTCTGTCATCGCCTTGCCGTCAGCGTGGCTCACCTGGTGGCTTGGGGATGTCGGTGGAGCAGTTATTATTACTCCCCTTGTAATCCTTTGGATAACACAAAAGAAATTTTTTCTCTGGCGTAAAGATATTCTTGAAGTTTTGCTCATGCTAGCAGTGCTTGTGTGTACTTGCTTGATTGTTTTTTTTGGAGTCTTGCCGTTTCCGTATTTAATCATTCCTGTTGTGGTATGGATGGCAATTCGTCGGAGCCGCGGAGAAACTGCTACGGCTGTACTCATTTTATCCATTATTACGACTCTATTTACGTTTAAAGGCATGGGGCCGTTTTATCGGACGGCAAACCTCAACGCGTCACTATTGTTACAACAGTTATTTCTTGGCATTGTGAGCATTATGACTATTATTATTGGTTCGGTAGTATGGGAAAAGAAAAAAACTCAAGAAGAAGTCGAGCATAGCCAAAAGCATTTTAAAGCACTCATTGAAAAAAGTACCGATGGTATTATGCTGCTTGATGCAGAGGGAAGCGTTTTGTATGCAAGCCCATCAGCCCTCAGAATACTTGGTTATTCTTCTCGAGAATTTTTGCATAAAAATATTATGACGTTTATTCATCCTCAAGAACTTTCAAAGGTCGGGCAGGTGTTTCAATCGCTTGTCAGAGTGGATGGAAAGAGTGTATTTTCTGAATTCCGATACCGACATAAGAATGGAAAATATATTTGGATTGAGGGAAGTGGAACCAACTTACTGCGGGACCCAAATGTGGGAGCGATTGTGACAAATTTTCGCGACATTACCAAGCAAAAAGAAATAGAAAAGAGAAAAGACGATTTTATTGCAATCTCGTCCCATGAGCTCAAGACACCGGTCACAAGTATCCAACTTTTCTCCAGCGGTTTGGAGAAACTTTTAAAAAACAATAGGATTGGCGAAGCAAAAATATTTGCCGAAAGGATTTCTTCCCAAACAAAGAAGTTATCAAAACTAGTTTCCGATCTTTTAGACGTAACAAAAATCCAGTCCGGGCAGCTTGCATATTCTTACAAATTTTTTGATCTGTCAGAATGCGTGGGGGAGGCAATCGAGCAGATGCAAGAGTTGACAAAAAGTAAGATTATCTTAAAGGGGAATATTAGTAAAAATGTTTATGGAGATTACGATAGGATATTTCAAGTAATTACAAACCTTTTGACCAATGCCATAAAATATTCCCCTCGAGAAAGCAGGGTTGTCGTTACGCTTTCTGAAAAAGAGAAGTTTGCGCAAATTTGCGTAAAAGACTTTGGTATTGGGATTAATAGGGAAGATCTTCCACAAATTTTCGGTCGTTTCTTTCGAACAAATGAGAAGGGGAAACGGACATTCCCAGGACTCGGGATTGGACTATATATTAGCGCGGCAATCGTAAAAAAACACCGAGGGAAAATTTGGGTTGAAAGCAAAAAAGGCAAAGGGTCAATATTTTGTTTCTCTGTTCCATTTACCTCCATTGGTCCAAAAGCTAGAATTGTGTAATTATGCGGTGCCGAGGGCGGGAGTCGAACCCGCACGACCTTTACGGCCAGTAGTTTTTGAGACTACCGCGTATACCATTCCGCCACCTCGGCTTACAGAAATACCTTTAATTTCTGTAGCTTCTATTATATACTTTCTGGTATACTGGTTCAACCTGAGATTCTATGACAACGCGATTGTTTCCTTCTATACGTCCCGAGCAGTATGTGCTCCAACTCCGTCCAGA
>Ga0068856_100004852_pt1 | contig 13320 bp, 9 predicted proteins | sample KBSCornC62_FD_66595 | JGI IMG/M metagenome (GOLD analysis project Ga0068856, IMG submission 66595) | Corn rhizosphere microbial communities from Kellogg Biological Station, Michigan, USA - KBS Corn C6-2 | ecosystem: Host-associated > Plants > Roots > Rhizosphere > Soil ...
AGGTGGTGAGCGCCATCATTCACATGATCGACAATCCCGATGTCACGATCGTCGATCTGAGAAAGTTCATCAAAGGTCCCGATTTCCCGACTGGCGGCTACATCTACGGCCGCGCGGGGATCAAAGACTACCAGGAGACGGGCCGCGGGCGCATCGTCATGCGCGCGCGCGCGGTGATCGAGGAGAAGGAATCCTCGAACAAGTCGCAGATCGTCGTCACGGAGATCCCGTACCAGGTCAACAGCGCGAAGCTCATCGAGAACATCGCGGAGCTCGTGCGCGACAAGAAGCTCGAGGGCATCTCCGACCTGCGCAACGAGTCCGACAAGGACGGGATGCGCATCGTGATCGAGCTGAAGCGCGATGCCATTCCGCGCGTGGTGCTCAATCAGCTCTACAAGCACACCGCGATGCAGTCGACGTTCGGCGTCATCATGCTCGCGCTGGTGCCCGACGCGAAGACGGGCAGCCTCGTGCCCAAGGTGATGCCGCTCAAGGAAATCCTCGAGCACTACATCGCGCACCGCCACGAGATCATCGTCCGGCGCACGCAGTTCGATCTCGACAAGGCGCTCGAGCGCGAGCACATCCTCGAGGGCCTCAAGATCGCCGTCGACAACATCGACGAAGTGATCAAGGTCATTCGCAAGGCCGAGGACACGCCGACCGCGAACGCGCAGCTCCAGAAGCGGTTCAAGCTCTCCGAGCGGCAGGCCGAAGCGATCCTCAACATGCGCCTCGCCAAGCTCACCGGCCTCGAGATCGAGAAGCTCGAGGAGGAGCTCAAGGAAGTGCGCGCGCTCATCAAGGACCTGCGCTCGCTCCTCGACTCCAAGGAGAAACGCATGGCCGTGCTCAAGGGCGAGCTCCAGGAGATCGCGAAGAAGTACGGCGACGAGCGCCGCACCGAGATCACGAGCGACGAGGGCGAGTTCACGATCGAGGACTTGATCGCCGAGGAGGAGATGGTCGTCACCATCTCGCACACCGGCTACATCAAGCGCACCTCGGCGTCCACGTACAAGAAGCAGCGCCGCGGCGGCCGCGGAAACAACGGCGCGTCGCTCAAAGAAGAGGATTTCATCGAACACCTCTTCGTGGCGTCGACGCACGATTACGTGCTCGTGTTCACCGATGACGGCCGATGCTTCTGGCTCAAGGTGCACGAGATCCCGCAGGCCGGGCGCGCGGCCAAGGGGAAGCCGATCGTCAACATGATCAACGTGTCGCCGGACACGAAGGTCTCGGCGATGGTCACGGTGCGCAACTTCCCGGAAGACCAGTTCCTGATCTTCGCGACGAAGCACGGCACGGTGAAGAAGACGGCGCTGTCACAATACTCGAATGTGCGCGCCACGGGCATCAAGGCGATCAAGATCGAGGACGGCGACGAGCTGATCGACGTGCAGGTGACGACGGGGACGAACGACGTCGTGCTCGCCACGCGGCACGGCCTCTCGATTCGGTTCCACGAGCAGGACGTCCGCGAGATGGGCCGCGACACCACGGGCGTGAAGGGCATCGAGCTCGGGCCGCGCGATCAGTTGATCGGCATGGTCGTGATCAAGCGCGAGGCCAATCTCCTCGTCGTGACGGAGAAAGGCATGGGCAAGTGCTCTCCGATCGACGAATACCGCGTGCAGAAGCGCGGCGGGAAAGGCATCATCACCGTCCATCGCACGGACAAGACCGGCGACGCGGTGTCGATCAAGGAAGTCCTGCCCGACGATGAGCTGATGCTCATCACCAAGCAGGGCGTGGCGATCCGGATGCCGGTGAAGGGCATTCGCGTCGCCGGGCGCAATACACAGGGCGTGAAGCTCGTGAACCTGGACAACGACGATCTGGTGACGGACGTCGCGCGCGTGGTCCCGGACGACGAGACCGAGGTCGGTGAGGAGACGGGCGAGCCCATCGCCGTTGGACCGGAGGGGGACGGCGAGTAAGTCGCGACGCGTTCGGCGGGCTCCCCCAGACCGAAGAGGGACCGATGCCGGGGCATCGGTCCCTCTTTGTGTAATAAAATGTTCCTACCCGTAATCTTTCGGGCTCCCGGGGCTGGCTGTAGCTTAGTGGCCTCTCCGGAATTGCGATGTCTTCCTCAGTCCGATTGCAGCGTGACGAACCGACGATGAGCCCTCCTGCCCCTCCGCAGCTCTCCGCGAGGGTAACGCAGGAACTTCCGCTCATCTCCGTCGAGCTGAGCGAGGCGCTGGTCGCCGAACAGGCCACCCTGCGGCGCGAAGTGCTCCTCTGGCAGCGATGGGTGCGGTACCTCGCCCTCGGCGCGATGGTGCTGCTGTCGCTCGTCTTCAGCTCCACGCTCGACGATGCGCTCATTCCGATCGCGGTAATCGCGTTCGGCTACGTCGCCGTGGTGATGATCACCGCGTGGGCGCTCCAGCGGTCGAGCTCTCCGGCGATCGAGGTCTGGTTTCCCTCGCTGCTGCTCACGGCCGACATCGCGACGCTCTCCGGCTTCGTGTATCTCACGAGCGCGCCGCAGCAGATGCACCGCATTCTGCTGCTCGGATTTCTCTCGATGCAGCTCGGCGTGTTCTACTTCGGCCGGCGGCACGGCGTGCTCTCGGCCGGCCTCACGGTCATCGCCTATTTGATCGCGACGCTCGCGATCTCGCCGTTCGTGCCGGGACCGCGCGCCGGGACGATGTCGATCGCGTTCAACGTCACGTTGTTCGCGCTCATCAGCACGGTGCTGGTCTACACCTTCGGCAGCTTCCGCGAGCGCATGGACTCGCTGCGCATGTACTGCAAGGTCGTCGAGCGCGGCGAGGTGGCATCGCTGCCGCAGCTCGGCGCCGAGCGCTGGCCCGACGAGCTCACGCTGCTCGCGCGCAGCTTCCAGTCGATGCACGAGCGGCTCGCCGAGCAGATTGGAAGCGATCCGCTCACCGGCTGCATGAATCGCCGCGCGCTCGAATCGCGGCTGCGCGGCGATCTGCGCCACGCCCGACGGCGTGGATCCACGGTCGCCGTCGCGGCGATCGATCTCGATCACTTCAAGGAGATCAACGACTCGAAGGGCCACCCGGTGGGCGACGTCGTGCTGCAGCAGCTCGCGGGGATCTTCAAGTCGACCGCGCGCGACACCGACGCGGTCGCGCGATTTGGAGGCGACGAGTTCGTGATCGTGCTGCCCGACACGGGCTGGCAGGGCGCACTGACCTTTGCCGAACGTCTGCGCCGGCGTGTCGACGACTATACATTCGGACCGCCAGGCACGCCGATGAGCATCACCATCTCGGTCGGCGTGGCGCTCGGCCGTGGCAGCGACCCGATCTCGTCGGAGATGCTGCTGAAGGAAGCCGACAACGCCTTGTACAAGGCGAAAACCGCGGGCCGCAACCGAGTATTCTCTTGACCGATTCGCAGTTCGTTTCTCTCGGCGACCTCGAGGCCGCCGCGCGCGCGCTCGCGCCCGTCGCCGTGCGTACGCCGTTGCTTCCCTTCGACAGTCTGAGTGAGCGGGTCGGCGCGCCGGTGTGGATCAAGCCGGAAATGCTCCAGCGCGGCGGCGCGTTCAAGTTCCGCGGCGCGTACAACTTTCTCTCGCGCGTCGATCCCGCGGTGCGGAAGCGCGGCGTGATCGCGCCGTCATCGGGCAATCACGCACAGGCGGTTGCGCTGGCGGCAAAGTTGTTCGGAGTGCCCGCGACGGTCGTGATGCCGACGACGGTGACGCACGCCAAGCGTGCGGGCGCCGAGCGGCTCGGCGCCAAGATCGAGCTCGCGGGCACGACGACACTCGATCGCGCGGAGCGGGCCGACCAGCTCGCGGCGGAGCAGGGTCTCACCCTCGTGCCGCCGTTCGATCACGAATTCATCATAGCGGGCCAGGGGACCGTGGGGCTCGAGATCGCGGACGATCTTCCGAGCGTCGAGACGGTGCTCGTGCCGGTGGGCGGCGGCGGCTTCAGCGCCGGCGTCGCGACCGCGATCAAGCTGCGCCTGCCGAACGCGCGCGTAATCGGCGTCGAGCCGGCGGGATCACCCAAGCTGACGGCCGCGCGCGAGGCGGGAAAGCCGGTGAAGATCGCGTACAGCGGTGGTCTCGCTGACGGATTGCTCGCAACGCAGGTGGGCACGCTGCCGTTCGAGCACCATCAGCGGTACCTCGACGACGTGATTCAGGTGGACGACGCCGCGCTCCGCGGCGCGATGCGCCTGTTGCTGGACCGCATGAAGCTCGTTGCCGAGCCAAGCGGCGCGATCACGATTGCGGCGCTCCTCGAGAGCGCGTTCACGCCGCGCGGCCCCACGGTCGCGATTCTGAGCGGCGGGAACATCGAGTGGGATGGACTTCGTGAGCTTCTCGCCGGGTGATCGTGCCGGACGAGTCGTCATCGCCGAAGCACATGCGGCAACCGCCGGCGCGCTCTCCTGGCTGCTGCGCGAGCAGGGGTACGCGGTCACGGCCGTGTCCGACCGCCACGAGTTGTTCGATGCGATCGCGCGCACCGTACCCGACCTGATACTGATCGATGGCGACGTCGTGCAACGCGACGGCGCCATCATCGGCCAGCTCCGCGCCGATCAGCGCTGGCACGACGTGCGCGTGATCGTCACCGCGCCGTGGGCCGCGGTGGAAGACGGCGGCGCCGGCTTGCCGTGGGGCGTCGACGACTGCGTGAGCAAACCGTATCGGGTGCCCGAGCTGCTCGGCCGCGTGCGTACGCAGTTGCGCGCGAGCGGACAAATTCGCGAGGCACGCGCCGCGCTGCGCGACACCACGGTAGAGCTCGAGCGCGCGCGCGGCGACGCGGCGAGCAACCGCCGTCTAGTAGACATTCTACATGAGGTCACCGGCGAGCTCTCGGCAAACGAGATCTACCGCCTTCTGGCGCGCCGCGTGGCGCGAGCGCTCGAGATCTCGCACTGCTCGGTGATCCTCGCGCGCCAAGGGGACGCCGTCGGCACCATCGCGGCGGCGCTCGAGGACTCCACGGTGCGCGACGTGGAGATCCGGCTCGAGCAATTCCCCGAAGTGAGCGCGGCGCTCGAGTCCGAGCGCTCGATTCTCGTCGAGGACGCGTGCACGCATCCGTTGTTCGCGGGAATGCGACAGGCCTGGGCCGCGGAGGGAAAGGACATCGAGATCCGCTCCGTCGCGACGATTCCGTTCACCATCGATCGCTGGCGCTCGGGCGTGCTGTTCCTCCGCACCGATCGATTCGAGCGAACGCTCACGAGCGACGACGTCGAGTTCGCGGACGTGGTGATTCGCGCGGCGGTCGCGGCGATTCGGCGCGCGCAGGCGCTCGAGACCACGCGGGCCGACAACCGGCGGCTCGAGGCGCTCGCGACCACGGATCCGCTGACGCGCGTGCTCAATCGCCGCGCGCTGCTCGACCGGCTTGGCGCCGAAGTTGATCGGGCGAGGCGATTCGATTCCGCGCTCACGCTGCTCCTGCTCGACGTCGATCACTTCAAGCAGATCAACGACACGGCCGGCCACCTCGCGGGCGACAGCGTGCTGCGCCGGCTCGGTGCGCTGCTCGAGGAGGCGGTGCGCAAGGTGGACATCGTCGCGCGCTACGGCGGCGAGGAGTTCGTGGTGATTCTGCCCGAGACGACCACGGATGGCGCAGTCGTTTTTGCCGAGCGGTTGCGGGAGCGCATCGCCCACCAGGCGTTCGACGTCGGGGTCGAACAGCCCGTGCATTTGACGGTGAGTGTGGGGATCGCCACTTTTCCCTCGCCTCGGGTGGCCTCGACCGAGGACCTCTTCGCTCGAGCCGACGAAGCGCTCTATCGCGCGAAATCCGGCGGACGCAACCAGGTGCGCACCTGATGAAACGTTGTCCCACTTGCGGCACGACCTACCCGGAGGACGCGCGCTTCTGCACGCGCGACGGCACCCGCCTGTTCGGGCAGGCCGTGGCGACGGACACGCTGACACCGCCCGCCGACCAGTCCGCGATCTCGGCGACGCCGCGGTCCACGGCGGCGCTTTCGCGCAGCGACGTTGGTACGCCGGTGACGCACGCCAACCTCGCCGGACAGACGCTCCAAGGCCGCTACGAGATCGTGAAGAAGATCGGCGAGGGCGGCATGTCGTTCGTCTATCTCGCGAACGACGTGTCGACGCGCGAGCGTTACGCGATCAAGGTGCTGTCCGCCGCGCTCTCGCAGGACGCCAACGCGATGGCGCGCCTTCGCCGCGAGGCGGCGCTCGGGATGCGGCTCGCACACCCCAACGTCTGCCATATCATTCGACTCGGCGAGACGGAGCACGGGCTGGTGTACGTCGTGATGCCGTTCGTCGAGGGCGAGATCCTCGCGGATCGCACGAATCGGCTCGGCCACATCTCGCTCGACGAGACGACGCGGCTGCTGCGCGACATGTCGGCGGGGCTCCACGTGGCGCACGAGCTCAAGATCGTGCACCGCGATCTGAAGCCGGAAAACGTGATGGTGAGCAAAGGCCCGGACGGCGTCGAGCGCGCGGTGGTGATGGACTTTGGTCTGGCGAAGGAGCGCAGAGCCGGCGCCGAGCTCCAGAAGCTCACGGCGACGGGGATCATCCTCGGCACACCGGAGTTCATGAGTCCCGAGCAGCTTCGCGGCAAGCCGCTCGATGCGCGCACCGACATCTACTCGCTCGCGCTGATGACCTACGAGATGCTCACGGGCAAGCTGCCGTTCCAGGGACGCACGCAGCAGGAGATGATGATCGCGCGTCTGCGGAGCGAACCGATGTCGTTGCGCAAGATGCGCCCCGAGCTCGATCTGCCGGAGTCCGTCGAGCGCGTGTTGAACAAGGCGATGTCACGCAACCCCGACGACCGCTATCAGTCCACGCTCGAATTCGGCGACGCGTTCTCGGCCGCCGCCACCGAGCGCGCGGCCGACAGCGGGCTGCTCGGCAAGCTGTTCGGACGGTGAGCGCGCGCGGAGTGACGCGGAGCACGACGCTCGCGGCCGCGGCGTGCGTGGCGGCGATCGGCATCGCGGGCGCGCAGTCGCCGCGGCCGTATCGTTCAAATTTTGATATTAAAGATTACGCAATCACGATCGATCTGCCGGATACCGGATCGACCGTCGCGATCACCGACGTGATCACGGTCGCGCGCACCGCGCCGGCCGACACGCTCGTGCTCGATCTGCTCGATCTCCACGTGAGTCGCGTGACGGTGGAAGATCGGCCGGTCACGTTCGTGCAAACGCCGAGCGAGGTGCACATTCCGCTGCCGCATCCCGAACGGCGCGGGATGTTCCACGTCGCGGTCTCGTACGGTGGCGCGGTGACGGACGGGCTCATCGTGCGCACGGACAGCGCGGGACGCTGGACGTATTTCGGCGACAACTGGCCGAATCGCGCGCGGCATTGGATCGCGAGCATCGATCATCCGAGCGACAAGGCGACGGTGACGTGGCGCGTGCTCGCGCCGGCGAGCGAAACGGTCGTCGCGAACGGAAAGCTGCTCGGCACCAAGACCGTCCGCGACGCGGACGGCCGCGACCGAACCGAATGGACCTGGCGCGAGTCGCAGCCGATTCCGGTGTACGTGATGGTCATTGCCGCGGCGCCGCTCGTGCGGTACGACCTCGGCGACACCGACTGCGGCCTCGCCGCGCTGCAACGGTGCGTGCCGCAGTACGTGTACACGGCGCCCGAGCAGAAGAGCTTTGCGCCGGGGCCGTTCGCCCGCGCCGGCGAAATCGTGCAGCTCTTCTCGAGTCTCGTCGGCCCATTCCCGTACGAGAAGCTCGCGCACTTGCAGTCGTCGACGCGGTTTGGCGGGATGGAGAACGCGAGCAACATCTTCTACTCGGACAACGCGTTCCGTCGCGGCACGATGAACGACGGCCTCATCGCGCACGAGACCGCGCATCAGTGGTTCGGTGATGCGGTCACGGAGCGCGATTGGCCGCATCTCTGGCTCTCCGAGGGATTCGCGACGTATTTCGCCGCGCTCTGGCAGCGGGCCGCGCGGGGCGACAGCGCGTTCCGCGTGGAGATGTCGCGCATGCGGCGCACGGTGCTCGCGGACACCATCGCCGTCACGAAGCGCCCCGTGATCGACACGCTCGAGACGAATCTCCTCGCGCTGCTCAATCGCAACAGCTACGAGAAGGGCGGATTCGTCCTGCACATGCTGAAAGCGCAAGTCGGCGAGGCGGCATTCTTCGACGCGCTGCGGCACTATTACGCCGCGCACCGGAACGCGACCGCGGTCACCGACGATCTCCAGCACGAGATGGAGCGCGCATCGGGTGAGCGGCTGGATTGGTTCTTCAATCAGTGGCTGCGGCGGCCGGGCTATCCGGAGGTCACAGCGACGTGGTCGTTCGACTCCGCGTCACACGAAGTGCTGGTCGACGTCTCTCAGAGCGATCGTTTTGGCCGCTACCGCTTCCCACTGACGATCGCCGTGATCGACTCGACGGGCGCCGCGCATCGCGCCACGGTGCAAATGTCTGATACGTCGAGCGCGCCGATGCAGGTTCGCATTTCGCTTGCGGCCGCGCCGGCGTCGGTCGTACTCGATCCCGACGTCGAGCTGCTGGCGCGCTGTACCGTCACGCGGCGCTGATCGTCGTTTCCCTGATGTCATCCGTCGTCAAGTTGCTGTCCTGCGCGACGATGCTCGCCGCATCGGCATCGGCTGCTCGCGCGCAGTCGACGCGTGTCGCTGACTCGCTGCTCCACGCCGGCGCGCTGGAGCGCGCCGAATCGATGTACTACGCCGCCGCGCGTGTGCGCCCGCACGACCCCGGCGCGCGCTGGGCGCTCGGCCGCGATTTGATCGCGCGCGGCGCCGGCCGTGTCGGCGGCACGCTGCTCGAGGAGGCGATCCGCTTCGGCGGCGACGCATCGCTCATCGGCGCCGAGCTCGTGCCGGTGTATCTCGAGACGGGCCAGTATGACAAGCTGGCCGCGCTCACCACCGCGTCGACCGCCGAGCGCGCGCGGGCGCGGTGGCTCGTGAATCACGAAACTCGAATCATCGCGCCGGACTCCGTCGTCGTCGCGCCGTTCCGGCGGGCGAGCGATGCACGGTCGCTCGGGCACGCGCTGCTGCGCGTCGATGGCCGGCCATACGATGCGGAGCTCAGCGCGCGCGTGCGCGGGATCGTGATCGCGGACACCGCCGCCGTCGCTCACGCGCTGCACCTGTTCGACGCGGGCGTGACGTCGCGAGCGGCGATCCCCGCCGCCGCTGATTCGATCTCGTTCGGCCGCATGATCGTGACGAACGTTCCCGTTACGCTCGCGCACACGTCGGGTGCGGCGGTCGTGATCGGGCTCGATGCGCTGGCGCCATTCGCGCCGCGATTCGATCCGCGTGCCGCGCGCATGACGCTGTACGTCGCGGCCGCGAGCCCCGGTGCGCGTGCGCGCGCGCCCGCGGGCAACGCGCTTCCGACACTCGCGCCGGGTTACGACATTCAGGTGCTCCGCGCGGGCGGCTCGACGAGCGTGATGGATCTACCGATCGCGGCGCTGCTGCGCGCTCGGCCGTGGGACTACATCGCGCGAAGCGGCGAGATCGTCATCGAACCGTAGGGCGATAGCCGTGCTGCTCGAGCTCCACCATCAAGCAACGGTCCTGCACGACGTCGATCCCCGCGCGGGCCAGGCGCTCCGCGGCTTCATCGCTCGAGATGCCCATCTGCATCCAGACCATCTTCGGCTGCTTGGCGATGATGTCGCCGACGTGCGCCGGCACGTCGTTCGAGCGGCGGAACACGTTCACCATGTCGATCTCGCCGGGAATCGCGGAGACCGAGCGGTACACGCGCTGGCCGAGAATCTCCGTCACATCCGGGTAGTACACCGGGACTGGCACAATCTCGAAACCGGCGCGTTGCGCGTATTCCGGCACATAGTGCGCGGGACGGTCGGGCTCGACCTTGATGCCGAGCACCGCGATGCGGCGCGTGCGCTCGAGTACGCGCGCGATCCCCGCGTCGTCGTCGATCAGGTGCTCGCGCCAATCGTCGCGCGTTGATGATTCGTTCATGGGTGAGGCATCGTGCGAAGTTCGTGCTCGCGCGCGGGTGCCGAGCCGTGCTGGCTCAATGTAACTTTCTCGTCAACTCGCTCTAGACGGAGATGCGGCAGAATGCGGATGCTCGTGTTGGGTGCCGGGTTGCAGGGATCTGCGTGCGCGTACGATCTGTTGCAGAACGATGACGTCGCCGAAGTGCGGCTCGCTGACGTTCACGTCGAGCATCTTCCGGATTTTCTCGCGCCATTTTCAGGACCGCGCCTGCTTCCGACCTCGCTCGACGTGCGCGATCGCGACGCGGTGCTCGGCGCGATGCGCGGCTGCGCCGCCGTGATGAGCGCGATTCCGTACTACTTCAATTACGAGATGGCCCAGCTCGCCGTGCAGGCGGGCGTGCACTTCTGCGATCTTGGCGGCAACACCGAAATCGTGTTCAAGCAGAAGCAGCTCGACGCGGACGCCAAGCGCAAGAACATCACCGTCATTCCCGACTGCGGTCTCGCGCCCGGGATGGTGAACATCCTCGCGCAATACGGCATCGAGCAGATGGACGCCGTGGACTCGGTGAAGATCTTCGTCGGCGGGCTGCCGCAGCATCCCGAGCCGCCGCTCAACTACATGCTCGTGTACTCGCTCGAGGGCGCGCTCGACTACTACACCACGCTCTCGTGGGTGCTCAGGAACGCAAAGCGCACGCAAGTCCCCGCGTTGTCGGAGATCGAGCCCGTGCACTTCGACTTCGCGGATCTCGAGGCGTTTCATACGGCGGGCGGGCTCTCGACGATGGCGTTCCGGTACGAGGGCAAGGTCCCGACGATGGAGTACAAGACGCTGCGCTATCCCGGTCACGCCAAGCTGATGGCGGACATCCGCGCGCTCGGCCTGCTCGATCTCGAGCCGGTGGAGGTGAAGGGGATGAACGTCGTGCCGCGCGACGCGTTCATCGCGTCCGTGATGCCCAAGCTGCACAAGCCGCATGGCCACGATCTCGTCGCGCTGCGCGTCGTCGTGACGGGCACCAAAAGCGGCAAGCCGGCCGCGAAGACGTTCGAGCTCGTCGACCGGTATGATGCCAAGCATCACATCAGCGCGATGATGCGGACGACCGGCTACTCGCTATCGATCACCGGCATGATGCAGGCGCGCGGCGAGATCAAGCCCGCTGGCGTCCACACGCCGGACGAGTGCGTTCCGGCGGTGCCGTACATCGACGCGCTGCGGAAGCGCGGAATCGATATTCGAGAGAGTTGAGAGGGGAGAGTAGAGAGTAGAGAGTAGAGAGAATTCTCAACTCTCAACTCTCCACACTCCACTCTCATTCTCTCACGAACGACGCCATCGTCGCGCCGATCTGGTCCATCGCCGCTTTGGCGTTCCAGCGGTCGGCGCCGTTGTAGATCAGCGAGAACGCCAGCACCTCGCCGTTCCGCGCGGTCACGTAGCCGCCCAGCGCCGCGACGGTGTTCGTGGTTCCGGTCTTGGCGTGCAGGTTGCCGCGCGACGGAGCGCCCTTCCCATGACGCTTGAGCGTCCCCGACTCACCCTCGACCGGGAGCGCGGCATGAAAGACGGGGCCCCAGTCCGCGTGGTGCACGAAGCCGAGGAGCTGCACCATCGAGCGCGGCGTCACGTGGTCGAGCTGCGAGAGCCCGCTGCCGTCGGAGACGTCGACCACGGTCTGCGAGGTGCCGACCTTGCTCGAGAGAAACTGGCGCAGGTACGTCAAGCCATTTGCCGCCGAGCCGACCTGCTTCGTCGCGTCGTGCTCCGTCTCGCGGAACAGCAGCTCGGCGTACAGGTTGATGCTCTCACGATCCATCTCGCCGATGATCTCGGATAGCGGCGGTGAGGTCACGGCGGCCACCTCGGCGGCGCCGGCCGGCGTCGCGCCGACGCGCGTTTGCCCGTCGACGGTGATACCGAGCTTCTGGAGCGACGCGCGCAGCGCGCCCGCCGCGAAGACGGCCGGATTGTCGACCACGAGCGAATACTTGAGCGGACCGGAGTGCGCACCGATCGAGCCGCGGACCGCGATCGATCCGTCGGACTGGCGCGATGCGCGGATCGATCCACCGCTGCCGCCGGTCAGCCGCACGGAGCTCTGAACGGGGATCGCGGTGGAAGCCGGATCGAGCGTCACCGAAGCCGACTTGCCGTTGGGCTGCACCACGACCCAGACGAGATTCTCGTTGAGCGAGAGCGCCGACACGCGCGCGGCGTAGGAGGCGCCGAGGTAGCTGGTCTTCCAGCCGTCCGGCACGAGCTGGCCGTCGAACGCGGACGCGTCGCCGACAATGTCGCCGCGAACGTGCTTCACGCCGGCCGCGGCGATCTCGCGCGCGAGCACGTCCATCGGCTCGGAGTCCTTCCAGAAACGCGGACTGAGCGACGGGTCGCCGCTGCCGCGGAGATACAAGCTGCCGGTGAGCGTGCCGTCGGCGCCGATCTGCCCGTCGCGAAGCACCGGGGTATGGAAGCGGTAGTCCGGACCGAAGTGGTCGAGCGCGATCGCCGACGTGTACATCTTCATCGTGGACGCGGGCTGCATCGGCGCGTCCGCGTTCTGCGCGAAGAGCGTGTCGCCGCGCGTGAGCGAGACGATGATCGCGCCCCACTGGCCGCTCCGCGTGTGGGCGGAGAGCGCCGCGCCGACGTCGCTCGCCAGCTGGCTAGCGCCGTGCGGCGCCGTCCACGCGGGTCCGCTCGCCTTTTTCTTCGCGCTGGATTGAGACTTCTTGGTCGCGCGGCGCTTGGGCCGGGTGGTGCTGCTCGACGATCCGCGCGAAACCGCCGCACGCAGCGAGGGCTGCTGCGCGGCGAGTACGGTTGGCGCGCCGAACATCGCAATGGCGAGCAGCAGCGTGCTCTGCCGCTGTGCGCGGCGGAAGGCGGACGTCATGCCGGACGAGGGGGCAACAATGGTACCGAGGTCGAGGTTCGAAAAAAATCTTGGCGCGGTAGCGCTCGTTGAATGACGCGCACTGGTGGCGGAGCGTTGCGGGCTATGAGTCCTGACGCTGAGTTCGGGTTGTCGGACACGGACTGCCACGGAGAACTGCCCGGGCTAGATGGAGAATCCAAAATCAACGCCGGATTCGTCGCGCGAGGAGTTCTCGCGCCACATCGAGCACCCCCGTGCAGTCGCCGTGTATTCCGTGCCCCACACCAAGCCGACCCTACACACCAACATTACTCGGCGATCGCGTAATCGACCTGCGCGCCCGCCTGCGTCTCGACACCGCCGCGCTGCTGCCATCGGAAAAAGATGACCGTGACGATGCCATAGAAAAACAGCCCGCCGGGGATCCACATGATCAGTCCCCCCATGAGCTGATCATTCAAC
>Ga0068856_100004853_pt1 | contig 13318 bp, 7 predicted proteins | sample KBSCornC62_FD_66595 | JGI IMG/M metagenome (GOLD analysis project Ga0068856, IMG submission 66595) | Corn rhizosphere microbial communities from Kellogg Biological Station, Michigan, USA - KBS Corn C6-2 | ecosystem: Host-associated > Plants > Roots > Rhizosphere > Soil ...
ATCACCGACGAAGCCGAGGCGCCCGGCACCGCGCCCTTGCCGTCATTCGGCCGCTTCCTCGCGCTCGGCGTCGAACACATCCTGACCGGCGCGGATCATCTGCTCTTTCTGTTCGGCCTCTTGGTCGTGTGCCGGCGTCTGAAGACGGTCGCGATCGTCGTCACTTGCTTCACGGTTGCGCACTCGGTCACGCTGGCGCTCGCGGCGCTCGATGTGCTCACGCTGCCGAGCCGCGTGGTCGAACCGCTGATCGCCGCGACCATCGTCCTCGTCGGCTTCGAAAATCTGTATCGCGGCGAGGAGCCCGCGGGCCCCTGGCCGACGCGCTGGTGCGCCGCCTTCGGCTTCGGCTTGATTCACGGCCTGGGCTTTGCGGGCGCGCTCGAAGCGCTCGGCCTGGGCACGCACGGCAGTTCGCTGATCGCGCCGCTCGTGGCCTTCAATCTGGGCGTGGAGCTCGGCCAATTGTCGATCGCCGCGCTCTTGCTGGCCGCGCTCTGGAGCTTGCGAAAAAGCGGGAAACTGCCGCGCCTACCCCGGTTCGCGTCGCTGGCCGTAGCCGCGATTGGCCTCGTTTGGTTCGTGCAACGCCTACGCGCGTGAGCCCCGAACTCAGCTCGACATCGTGCGCAGCGCTCGAACCAAGCTCCCACCTGGATCGATCTTGTTTTTTTGATGGTCACGGGGCGCGTCACTCGGCGTCAAAGCCTTCGGCGGCGCGGTGCGCCGGCGAGAGCAGAACCCGACGCCGCAGCAGCACGCGCCGTCCGCCTCGCGCGATCCGTTGCGCAATGCCACGTACGAAACCCGGAGGAGTGAGCGTGCACCACACTCCCGCCGCGTGCTCGAACTGGCACGAATGACCATTGCATTCCACGATCCTGCGCTAGATCGCTCGCTATCGCGGGGACTAGAAGCGTGACACGATGACGTGCGCTGTGTCCGTCGCGAGATCGCAACACGCACGCGCTGGGGTAAGGCCCGACGAGGGAGCGAGCGATCACCGTGACCATCAACCTTGACGACACTGAGTACGAATCGGGCTCGGCGGCGCATCTCCAAAAGATCGACGCCATGCACAAGGCCGAGATCGCCAAGCAGACCGAAGCCTACGTCCAGGACATCACCGAGCGTCAGGATCTGAACGAGCGCACCCAACTCCAGAACGACGAGTTGAAGGACGACGCGCTCGAGCACACCGCCGCGCTGGCCGACGCCAACGCGACCATTCGCCAAGGCGAAGACAGCTTTCGCCTGCTCGTCAACGGCGTGAAAGATTACGCGCTGTACATGCTCGATCCGCTCGGCAACGTCGCGAATTGGAACGCCGGCGCCGAGCGCATCAAGGGCTACGCCGCCGACGAGATCGTGGGCAAACACTTTTCGATTTTCTATGCGCCGGAGGACGTGCTCGCAGGGCGTCCGCAGGCACAAATGGCGACCGCCGTGCGCACGGGCCGCGCCGAGGACGAAGGCTGGCGCACTCGCCGCGATGGCTCGACCTTTTGGGCCAACGTCATCCTGTCGCCGATCTACGATTCGTCGGGCGCGCTGCTCGGCTTCGCCAAGATCGCGCGCGATCTCACCGAACGTCGCAGTTTGGAAGAGCAGCTTCACCAATCGCAGAAGCTCGAGGCCATCGGCAGCTTGGCGGCGGGGGTGGCGCACGACTTCAACAATCTATTGTCGGTCATCCTCAGTTACAGCGAGCTGATCGCCGCGGATTTGCCAGAGGATGACGTGAAGCGCGCCGATCTGAGCGAGATCCAATCGGCGGGGCTTCTGGCGGTGGCGCTCACTCGCCAACTCCTGGCCTTCAGTCGGCAACAGGTGTTGCAGCCGAGAATCGTCGACCTATCCGAGACGGTGACGGGCATGGAGAAGATGTTGCAGCGCCTGATCGGCGAGGACGTCGAGCTGACCACGTCCTGCGAGCCCGCGCTGGGCTCGGTTTTGGTGGACCCGGGGCAAATGGAACAAGTGCTGATGAACCTCGCCTTGAACGCACGCGACGCCATGCCCCAAGGCGGCACGCTGACCATCGAGACCTCGGCCGTGGCCATCGATGCGACGCGCGCGTCCGAGCTCATGGGGCTCCGGCAGGGCCCGCACGTGCTGCTCACCGTCAGCGACACCGGCATCGGCATGGACAAAGCGACCCAAGCGCGCATGTTCGAGCCGTTCTTTACGACCAAGGAAGTCGGCAAAGGAACCGGGCTCGGGCTTGCCACCGTGTTCGGCATCGTCAAGCAGAGCGGTGGAGCGATCTGGGTGGCGAGCGAGCCCGCAAACGGAACGGTCTTCAAACTGTATCTGCCGATGACCGACCGAGCCGCGATCGTCCACTCTCTCACCCCACCCGAAAGCGACACGCTGCAAGGAACCGAAACCATCCTGCTCGTCGAAGACGACGAACGAGTGCGCATCCTGGCGCGCACGATCCTGCGAAAATATGGCTACACTGTGCTCGACGCCAAGGGCGGTGGCGACGCATTCCTCTTGTGCGAGGAGTACCCGCACGCCATCGACCTGCTCTTGACCGACGTGGTGATGCCGCGCATGAGCGGCCGGCTGCTGGCCGAGCGACTCCTCCTAGTGCGCCCGCAAATGAAGGTGCTCTACATGTCCGGCTACACGGACGACGCGGTCGTGCGGCATGGTATTTTCTATTCGACCGTCGCCTTCATTCAGAAGCCCATCACCCCCGTGCCGCTCGCGCGCAAGGTGCGTGAAGCCCTCGATTCGATCGCCAGCGCCTGATTGGGCACCCTGTGCGCGTTTTGCACCCGGGCAGACGAGGCGGACACACAAAAGCAGTGAAGCGCCCCTTTCGGAGCGCTTCACCTCTTTTTGCGAGCGAGCTTGCTTCAGGGCAAGCTCACGCGCGACCTCACTTCGCGACGAGCGACTGCGCGGTCATCGCCACGCGATCCGCATCCGAGCCGCCGGGCGCGCCGTGGAAGCCACCCACGAGTTCCGGATACGCCGGACCACCGTGCTCGTGAAGGTCGAGCCCTTCGAGCTCGCCGTCCTTCGAGACGCGCAGCGTACCGGTCGCCTTGACCGCGTACATCAGGGCAAAACCCGCCGCCAGTGTGGCCGCGGTAACGGCCGCGCTGCCGATCGCCTGACCGATCAACTGCGCCGTGCCGCCGCCGTAGAACAGGCCCGTCACGACCGCGCCGGGCGAGTTGTCCGCGCCCGTCGGCGTGGGAGCGCCGTATTGACCGGTGGCGAACAGACCGAGGCTGAGCGTGCCCCAGATGCCGCAGATGCCGTGAACCGCGACCGCGCCGACCGGGTCATCGACGCGCATCCACTCCACCACGTCGACGCCGAGAACGACGACCACGCCGGCGATCAAGCCGATGACGATCGCACCAAAGGGCGAGACCCAATAGCAAGGACAGGTGATGGCCACGAGCCCGGCGAGGAAGCCGTTGACCGTCATGCCGCAATCCCACACCTTGTTGCGCGGGTAGACATAGCCGAGCGCGGCGAGACCGCCTGCACAAGCCGCAAGCGTGGTGTTGGCGGCAACGCGACCGATGCCCGCCGTATCCATGGCGGACAGGGTGCTGCCCGGGTTGAAGCCGTACCAACCGAACCAGAGGATCACGCCGCCGACGGCCGCAACCACCATGTCGTGGCCGGGCGGCATCGCGCCGCCGTCACGCTTGAACTTGCGACCGAGACGCGGGCCGAGCGCGATCGCGCCGGTGAGCGCAACGAAGCCGCCGATCGTGTGCACCACGGTCGACCCTGCGAAATCGTGGAATGCAGCCGGCTTGATCGTGTTGAGCCAGCCATCCGGACCCCACGCCCAGTGGCCGAGGATCGGGTAGATGAAGCCGGACACGCCGAAGCTGTACAAGAGGTCGCCGACGAAGCCGGTACGGCCGACCATGGCGCCGGAGGTGATCGTGCTGCAGGTGTCTGCGAACGCGAACTGGAACAAGAAGAAGGTCAGGATCGAGACACCGGTCGTGCCGAAGGTTTCGGGGGCGCCGTGCAAGAAGAAGAATTCCTTACCGATGAAGCCGTTGCCCGAGCCGAACATGAAGGCAAAGCCCCAGGCCCAGAACAAGATGCCGCACAGGCAGGTATCGACGATGCCTTCGACCAGGATGTTGACGGCCTCGCGCGTGCGCGCAAAACCCGCCTCCAGCATCATGAAGCCGGCTTGCATGAAAAACACGAGGAACGCCGCGATCAGCGTCCACATGTTGTTGATCGGATTTACGTAGGCGGGGATCGCCGCGGCCGCGGCCGGCTCGTCGGCAAAGGCCGGCGTGGCGAAGTAGAAGTTGACGGCCTTCATTGCGAGGAGCAGGGCCCCGACGCCGAGCAACTTACTCGTCAAAATCACGGCGAACAGTTTGCGACTTTCCGGTTGTCGCCACCGTTCTTTCAACTTTTGTAACATCGAGTCACTCCTGTACGAGCTGCGACCGCGTTAAAAGCGATCTGGTGTGGGCTCGCCTGAAGTAACGCGCCGAATGTTTCGCTCGTTTTTCCCGTCCAGGTCCGGATACAGAAACATTTTTATGCAAATCCACATGCCGGCGGCCGGTTCCACGCGCCAAACTACTGAAAATGCTTAGGTTCGTCCCGGCGACCGAACGAAACGGGTCACGATACATTCAGCTGCCACCCGCCCCCGCGCCTGGGCATTGAGCGGGCGGCGGCAGGGCTCCTCTTTTGCGCCTAGAGCTGGATGGCAACGGGCGCGCTGCGAGTTGCGAATGCTAGCATGCGACCAATGACGGCGACGAAGCCCAGCAACGCACAAGGCATTGTCTGGAGTCTCGTTACGCTGCTGGCGAGTGCGCTGATCTCGTACCTGGTCCACCCGTACGCCGCGCTGAGCGATCTGATCATGATCTACCTGCTCGGGGTGGTTTTGATCGCGATCCGATTCAGCATGCTCGTCTCACTGGCGACGGCGGTGCTCAGCATCTTGAGCTTCGATTTTCTGTTCATCCCGCCCGCTCTGCAGTTCGCCTTCCCCGATCTGAAGAGCGTCATCACCTTTTGCGTGATGCTGGTCGTGGCGGGGGTGATCAGCAAACTGAACCAGCGTTTGCGAGAGGAGCAGGCCGCTTCGCATCGCAATGAGCAGACGACGCTCGCGCTTTATCGCCTTGCTCAAGATCTGAACGGCGCGGTGCGCGTCGATCAGTTGGTCGCATCCGCCACGCGGCACATCGAGCGCGCGCTCAACGCGCGCGCTCAGGTCTTGCTCGGCGACGTGGATGGCAACCTGAGCGCCGAGCCGGGAAGCCCCCTATCGGCGAAGGAGCTCGGGCTCGCCCGCGATGCCTGGTCACGCTGTGAGGCCGTGAAGCGCTGCGACGCCGCCACCACCCAGGTGTATCAGCCGTTGCTCGGCTTGCACCGGCCGGTGGGCATCTTGTGCGTCTTTTTTCCGAACGGGCGCGGCGACGACAGCGACACGATCCGCCTGATCGTCGCCTTCGCGGCGCAGCTGGCCTCCGCCGTCGAGCGCATCTCGCTCGGCACCGCGGTCCAGCACGCGCAAGTCCAAATCGAAACCGAGCGCACGCGCAACGCGCTGCTCAGCACCGTCTCGCACGACTTGAAAACGCCGCTTTCGGCGATCGTCGCCGCCGGTACCACCCTGTTCAACGAGCACTCCGAGCTCGATGCCGCCACGCGGCTCGAGCTGAGCCACACCATCGTCGAGGCCGCCGAGCGCTTGGATGATTTGGTGACCAACTTGCTCTCGGCCACGCGCCTGGAATCCGGCACCATCACGCTCACGCGCAGCGTCGAGGCGCTCGACGAGCTGCTCGGGGCCGTGTTATCGCGCTTTGTCGAGCGCCTTGGCGCGCGACCGGTGAAGATCGAGATTCCGTTCAGCTTGCCGCTCATTTTCGTGGACCCGAAACTGATCGAGCTGGTTTTAATCAACGTCGTGGAAAACGCGCTTCGCTACACGCCGGAAGGCTCCGCGCTCTATTTCGAGGCGCGGCAGGTCGGCGAAGAGGTCGTGGTCAGCGTCGCCGACGAGGGCGAAGGCATTTCCGAGGCCGAACGCGAGAAGGTGTTCGAGAAGTTCTTTCGCGGGCGCTTGGCTCGCAGCAATGACGGCGGGGCCGGCCTCGGCTTGATGATCTGCCGCGCGGCGGTGCGCGCCCACGGCGGCTGGATTGTGAGCAAGAGCCGGCCGGGTGGCGGTGCCTGCATCGAATTCAGTCTGCCGGTCGCGGAAAAGCTCGCCCCCAACATCCCGCTCACGGAGCAGCACGCTTAGATGTCGAAAGCTCGCACGGTATTGATCGTCGACGACGAAATTCAAATGCGTCGTACGCTGGGCGCCGCGCTACGCGGCCAAAGTTACGAGGTAATCGAAGCCGCCACCGGCACGGACGGGCTGCTCAAGGTCGCCTCGCGCTCGCCGCGGATGGTGCTCTTGGATTTGGGGCTACCCGACATGGACGGCATCGAAGTCGTGCGGCGCATCCGCGCCCAAGGCGACGTGCCGATCATCGTCATTTCCGTGCGCAATGACGAGCACAACCAGGTGCTCGCGCTCGATTCGGGGGCCAATGATTACATCACCAAGCCCGTCCGCGAAGCCGCGTTCCTGGCGCGAGTCCGCGCCGTGCTGCGCAGCGTCGAGCCTCACCGCAAAGAGTCGGCGGCGTTCGTGGTCGGTGCGCTGCGCATCGATCCGACCCAAACGCGCGCCTGGGTTCGCGGCATCGAAGTCAAGCTCACCCGGACCGAGTTTCGCTTGCTGAGCGCGTTGATGCACGAGGCGGGGCGAGTGGTCACCCATCAGCAACTGCTCAGGCAGGTGTGGGGCGCCAACCAATCGCACGAGATTCAATATCTGCGCGTGTACATGAAGCAGCTCCGCGAAAAGATCGAGCGCGAGCCGGCGCGCCCGGAGTTCCTGCTCACCTCGCCCGGCGTGGGCTACCGCATCAAAATCGCCGATTGACGCGGAAGCTGCCGGGCGCCTGCAAGCAGCAGCGTCAAGCCGAGATCGCGGGCCCGAAACAAACTCGAGAACCGCGCTTGCCCGCACATTCAGCGCGGCTCGCGCGCGAAATCGCGGGCGCGAGTCGACGCTGAACGAGCCCCAGAGCGCGGCAAAGGATCGAATCCGACAGGAACGATCGAGTTCCGACTTTTCTGCGCTCGGCTGCGCGCAGCGCAATCAGTTGAGCTCGAAGTTCGTCGGCTTCGCACTAAAGTTCGAGCCACGTGTCGCTGAGCTTGCGACCGCGCCGCACCCCTCCCGCCCGAAGAGAATTTCCCGTCATGACACGAAATTTGAAGACCGTTCGTAATTTGCTGGCAGCCGCGTTCGCCCTCTTGGTCGCGCCCTCCGCGAAAGCGGCTTCACTGCAGCAAGTCAACAACTGGACGGAAAGCGGCACTTTCCCGAACGACGTGAGCATGTACGTCTACATCCCGGACAAGGTGGTCGCGCAGCCGCCGGTGCTCACGCTGGTGCACTATTGCGGCGGCACTGCGGGGGCGGTTTTCGGCCAAGCGCAGGGCGGCGGAATCGTCAGCGCGGCCGATCAATACGGGTTCATCATGGTCGTACCAAGCAGCGGACGGTGCTGGGACGTCCAGTCGAACAAGACCCGCATGCGCGACGGTGGCGGCGATAGCCACGCCATCAAGCAGATGGTGAAGTACGCGCTCGACACGTACCACGGCAACGCCGATCGCGTGTATTCGACCGGCGATTCATCGGGCGGCATGATGACCGAGCTGCTGCTCGCCCTGTATCCGGATATCTTCAAAGCCGGCGCCGCATTCGCCGGTATGCCGGCCGGCTGTCGCGGCGCGAACGAGTCGGGCGACGGCGGCGGCTACAGTGGCGCCTGCGCGGGCGGAAATGTGACGCACACGCCGCAAGAATGGGGAGACATCGTGCACATGATGGACCCGGGCTACACCGGACACCGGCCGCGCGTGCAGCTCTTCCACGGCGACGCCGACGGCACCATCAACTACAAAAACTTCACCGAAGCGCTCAAGGAGTGGAGCAACGTGCTCAGCCTGAGCACGGACCCCACCTCGACCGCCACCGGGCTGACGCTGGGAACCCACCAAGCGACGCGGCAGAGCTGGAAGAACGCGTGTGGCGACGTGGTGCTCGACGGGTTCACGTCGCTGGGCGGCGATCACGGCCCATCCGATGCGTTGTTCAAAGCTCAATATGTCATCCCCTTCTTGGGGCTCGACCAGGTCGGCGCGGTCGATCCGGAAGTGGCGCACTGCAGCGCCGGTGGGGCGGGCGGGAGCGGCGGCAGCGGCGGTATGGGCGCGGGCGGCGGCACCAGCGGCGGCAGCGGCGGCGCGGGCGGTAGCACCGGAAACGCCGGCGCAGGGGGAACCCAGCCGGCAAGCGGTGGCAGCGGCGCGATGGCCGGCAGTGGAACGGGCGGGAGCAACACCAGCGGTGCGAGCGGCAGCAGCGGCGCCGCGGGTCACGTGGCCGCCGCGGGCAGCGCAGGCTCGAGCGCCACGTCGGGCAGTGACTCCGGCCCTGGCAGCTCGAGCGGGTGCAGCTACAGCCTCGCCCAGGCGCCGTCGAATCAGTCACTCGGATTTGGCGCGCTCGCTCTCGGACTGACGCTCGCCAGCGCGAATCGCCGGCGGCGACGGAACGGCGCTTCGACGGCCAAGTGATCGCCCTCGGGACCGGCCGCTCCAAGGGTTCCGTCCGATCTTGATTGCAGCCGGCTGGCGCGCAAAATCGTACGCGTACGGCGCAAGATCTTCGCGTCGAGATCCCGTCTCGCGCAGCGCGTGCGCTGGCGCAGCCCGCCGCGCGAGCAACTCGCCTAGACCGATAAGTTGGAACAGCGCTTGCTCTGCTCGGCTGGGCTCGCCCGGGGCGAGCCAAGGAGGAAGCACATGTCCAATATTGCAGTCCAGAAAGATACCAACGCACCGACAACCACGTCCGCGCCGCCGTACGCGGCGGGCGATTGGGATCCGTTCCGAGCCATGCGTGAGCTCATTCAGTGGCAGCCATTCGGTAACTTGTCATCGAGCTTTCGCGCGCTCGACACGGCGCGCTTCTCGCCCGATTTCGACGTGAAAGAGACCAAGGAAGCGTTCGTGTTTCACGCTGACGTACCCGGCATCAAAGATTCGGATCTCGATATCCGGCTGACGCAAAACCGGCTCAGCGTGTCCGGTAAACGGGAATCCGAAAAGACCGAGAAGGGGGACACCTTCTACACCACGGAACGCAGCTACGGCAGCTTCACCCGGTCGTTCACGCTGCCCGAGGGCGTCGACGGCGACAAGATCAAGGCGGAGCTCAAAGAGGGCGTCTTGACCTTGATGATCCCGAAGAAACCGGAAGCACAACCGAAGAAGATCGGGATCAACACCAAGTGATGCACGCGTTGCGTCGTGGCGGGCATGGCTCCGCCACGACGCCCATGCGCCGTTGCATCACGGGCTACGCATAGCGGAGGCCGTGGTATGCCGCGGTCGGAGCACCAGCTGGCAGCTAGCGCGAACGCGAAGAGAACGCTTACGTCGGGTGGGTAGCTCCCGCCGAGCGTCGATCGAGAGTTCGGCTGCTGTGGCGACTCGCGTCGAGCTATTGGGGCGCGGCGGTGGTGAGGGCAACCGATCCTGCTTTGAGCGTGCCGGAGGTTGCGTTGAGCGTAATCGAGCCGGCCGTGGTCGTCGATTGGACGATCGCTAGTGCTTTGCCGCTAAACGCGGAGCGCGAGTGCCCTTTGTAGGACTCGTGACTGACCGAATTGCCGTTATCCACGCCCGCGAGCACGCCTGGCCCGTCGATCGTGAAGTCGATCGTGTCGCTGGCTTGCGGCACGAGGACACCTTGGGCATCGACGACGTCCACCTCGACGAACGAAAGATCGCGACCATTCGCCACAATCTCGTTGCGATCGGCTTTGAGGACCAAGCTTGCCGCGGCTCCGGCCGTCTGTAGCTTGTCGCTCGCGACGACCGTGCCGCCTTTGCTGGCCTTGGCTTCGAGCGTGCCCGTCGCAAACGGGACCGACCATTGCAGGTGCCCGGTGTCGGCGCTCATGCTCTTCGAACCTTGGGATTTGCCGTTCAGGAACAGCTCGACGCTGTCGGCGTTGGTGTAGACCATGACCTTCACGGATTGCCCCGCCGTCCAGTTCGTCCAATTCATGGGCACGATGTGAACCATGGCCGGCCCACTCGCGTTCCACTTGCTCTGGTAAAAATAAAAGACGTCCTTCGGAAAGCCCGCCGTGTCGATGGCGCCGAAATACGAGCTCTTGGAGGGCCAGGCGTACGGCGTTGGCTCTCCGATGTAGTCGAAGCCAGTCCAAATGAACTCGCCCGCAATCCAAGCCCGCTTGTTGACGTTGCTCCAGGAGGTTTCTGCGGTTTGGCCCCAGCCGGCCGCGAAATCATCGTAGGACGAGCACTGGTTATTGTTGTTGTTGTAAACGCCTCGACTCCGCAAAGCGGAGGACGACTCACTGCCGAACATCTTCCAGGTCGGGTGAGCGGTATGGATCGAATCGTAGCGATCCGGCGCGTAGTTGATGCCGACGACGTCTTCTAACCCGACCGCGGGTGTATCGGCGGCGGCCCAGGCCGCCAGCGCCTGACCGATTGGGCGCGTGGTGTCCTTCGTTTTGACCGCGTTCATGAGCTGCGTCACGGTCGCGGAGTCGCTGGTCTCGCCCACCTCGTTGGCAATGCTCCAAATGACGATGCCGGGATGATTGCGATCGCGCGCGACCATGTCGCTGATATCGGTGTTGGCCCATTGCCGGAAGAACCGCCCGTAATCGTAGGTGTTCTTACCGTTGTACCAAGTGTCGAAGGCCTCATCCATCACCAGAAAGCCGAGCCGATCGGCGAGCGCTAGCAACTCCGGCGCGGGCGGATTGTGCGAGGTGCGGATGGCGTTGACGCCCATCTCCTTCAGTTGCTGAAGCCGCTTTTCGATCGCGCGATCGTTCACGGCCGCGCCCAAGCTGCCGAGATCGTGGTGCAGACACACGCCGTTCAGCTTCAGCTTCGCGCCGTTCAGCGAAAAGCCGGTGTTGGCGTCGAAGGCGAAGCTGCGAACGCCGAAGGGCGTCGTGTACGTATCGACGACGGAGCCGGCCACGGACACGGTCGTGATCACCGAATACAAGCTCGGCGATGACGGCGACCAGAGCGCAGGGTTCGCCAGCGTCACGGTTTGCGCGATGTCCGCGGTCTTGCCCGCCGTTACCGGTTTGGCGTCCGACGTAGTCTGCCCAACCTCTTTGCCAGCCGCATCGCGCACGGAGCTTGCGACGGTCACCGCTCGATCGCTGGCTTGATCGTTTTGAATCGTGATCGCGATCTTGACCGTGGCACTGGCCGCGGACACGTCCGGCGTCGTCACTTGCGTGCCGGTATAGGCCACGCGAACGGGATTTACGGTCTTGAGCCAAACGTGACGATAGATGCCACTCCCAGAATACCAACGGCTGCTCGGCAGCTGATTGTTGACGCGCACGGCGAGGACATTCGACGCGCCCGACTTGGCATCTTTGGTCAGATCACATTCGAACGACGAGTAGCCATAAGGACGGGCACAGACTTGGGCGCCGTTCAGCCAAACGGTGCTGTCCATGTACACTCCGTCGAACTGGACGAACAGCTTCTGGCCCGTGCTCGAAGCGGGCAAGGAAAAGGTCTTCCGATACCAACCGACACCTCCGTCGAGGTAGCCGCCACCGTCGTGCGCGGCCGAATTTTGATTGAAGGGCAGCGAGATGCTCCAATCGTGCGGCACGTCCAAGGCGGTCCACGCTGCGTCGTCGAACGCCGTGTCTTGGGCGCCGGTGACGTCGCCGAGATGGAACTTCCAGGCTGAGTCGAAGCTCACGGTCGTGGCTCGCTCGCCATCGTAGTTATTGCCGCTCGCGATGGACGCCGCGCCGGCTCCGCCGCCTGCTCCCGCTGTGCCGGCGCTACCGGCTGCCCCCGCGGCCGCGCCGCTCACGCCGCCGTTGCCCGCCGTGTTCGTGCCAGCTCCGCCAGCCGCGCCCCCGCTGCCGATCATTCCGGCGCTTCCGCCATTGCCGGCTGCGGCCGCACCGGAGGCACCGCCGTTCGCCGCGCCGTGGTCCGCCGTACCGCACGCCGTCAAACACAGCGCGCCGACGAATGCGGCTCGCCCCCAATGGCCACTTTGTCGCGTTGTTTTACTCGAGATCACTGGACTCACCCCGTTTTCCTTGGCGGGCTCACGCGCTCGCGCACCCTGCCTATTCGCGCGGCTTCGTCAGCACGCGCGCCGTCGCCGCGTCACCAGCAGGAGCAGCGCCGCCGATGCCAAGATCGGCAAAGTCGACGAGCCCGCGTTCCTCGGCGTCGAGCAGGAGCAGCCCGAGTCCGTCACCGCCGGCGAATGAGGATAATATCCCCCCGCCGCGCCGGAGCCGCCGAGCGCCCCGCTTCCGCTCATCCCGCCCGCCGCGCTGCCGCCAGTGGCTCCGGAGCCGCCGATTCCGACGATGCCCCCGGCGCCGGTCGGGCTCATACCGGCCGCACCTGCGGTCATGCCGGCAGCGCCGCCGCCGCCGCTGCCGGCCGTGCTCGCGCCGCCATTGCCACCGCCACCGACCGTGCTGCCGGGCGGCGAGAGCGTGTACATGAGCGCGCCTTCGTGCGGCACATTCACCGAAATGCCGGTGGTCATCCCGGTCACGTCACTGCGGTTCCAGAGATCGCGCACGGCCGGCGTCTCGGTGATCCCGAGTTTCGAAAAGTCGACCGACATCATCGCGTCCTCGGTCCCGCGGTTGAACAAGGCGAGCGCCTTTCGTCCCCCCGACAGATCGCGCGCCCAAACTTCAGTGCTGCCTTGTTGGGCAATTCGCTTGGCGTGGCTGCCGAGGGCATCTTGATTGACCGCCAGCACCTCGTCATTGGTGAGCAACGCGGTCGACCAGGCATCACCGCTCAGGTGAGTTGGATTTCCGCCGAAGATCAGCGGCGACGGCAGGATCCCCCAGAGCGACATCACGGTCACTTGCTGGTTGTGACTGAGCGCGCTTGGACCGGAGCCGTGAACCGGACAGCGCGGCCCGAGATAGCCGAGCGGCAGCATGTCCGCGTCCGGCCAGTGGCCAACGACGAGGCCGCTCTGAGCTTGCCAATTGCCGGTCGCGCTGAATTCATCCGACAGCGAGCTGAGCCCGCTCGTGTCCCAGAAGTCGTTGACGATGCGCCACATGTTGGCGTTCGTGTTGAGATTGCCGAGATCGCGCGTTTGCATCGGCCCGGGTGAAAGGCTGAGCACGATCGAGCGGCCGGT
>Ga0068856_100004855_pt1 | contig 13314 bp, 9 predicted proteins | sample KBSCornC62_FD_66595 | JGI IMG/M metagenome (GOLD analysis project Ga0068856, IMG submission 66595) | Corn rhizosphere microbial communities from Kellogg Biological Station, Michigan, USA - KBS Corn C6-2 | ecosystem: Host-associated > Plants > Roots > Rhizosphere > Soil ...
GCACGATGATGTTGCCGGCGAGGACAGCCTGTCCGCCGAACTTCTTCACGCCGAGGCGCTTGCTCTCACTGTCGCGGCCGTTGCGGGACGAGCCGCCTGCTTTCTTATGTGCCATGTCGAATTACTTCTTTGGTGTCTTCTTGGCGCCGCCCTTAGCAGGTGCAGCATTTTGTGTCGAGGAGGCCTTGGCCGCTTTAGCGCCGCCTGTGCTCTTCTTGCCGCTCGCCTTGGGCGGTGCGTCGACGCTCTGCGCAGGAGGATTGGCCTTGGCTTCATCTGCTGGAGCCGGGCTCTCGGTTGGCTTGCCGGCGATGTCTCCGGCGCCCTCGGCAGGCGTAATTCCACCCTTTTCCTTCGCAGGTGCAGCAGGCTTGGCTGAAGCCTTCGCCGGTGCAGCTTCCGCTTTGGCAGTAGCCTTCTTCTCGGCCTTATGATCGCCGATCGCGACAATCTTCAGGATCGTGTGCTGCTGGCGATGGCCCTTCTTGCGGCGGTAATTGTGCCGGCGGCGCTTTTTGAAGACGGTGACCTTGTCGGCCTTCGCCTGGGCGACGATCTCGGCCGCGACGGTGAGACCGTCGGTCTTCTGGAGGTTGCCGCCGTCGCCGGCGAGCAGGATGTCCCCGAGCGTGACCTTGTCACCGGCATTCCCGTCGAGCTTCTCGACGACGATCTTGTCTCCCGGGTGGACGCGATATTGCTTTCCGCCCGTGCGCACGACTGCGAACATTGGCTCTTCTCTTCTCTAAAACTGGTCTCGCGACACGCGCTCCACACAAGGGCGCGCGCGAAAGCGAGCCGCCTATGGCAGGGGGCGGCGGGTGTCAACCGCGCCGTGGCACGCCAGCGGCTTGTTGCACCGCGGCAACAGACTCGCGTCAATTCGACGAAGGGCGGTACTAAGCCCTTGCGCCAGCGACCACTTTTGAACTTTCGTTAGGGTCAAGCAGTCACCCGCCAAGCCGGCGGAGGGCCGCGCTCCAAACGGGCCGCCGTCCTGCGGTCGCACCACCGAAGTCCAACCAGTCCTTCGGCGCATCAGGGGGATCGTCATGTTCCATCGTCAAAGCGAGATTCTTTTTTCTGCCCACCGCATCCGCGGAGCGCGGGCATTCGCGCTCGCGAGCGCTTCGGCTCTTGCACTGCTGAGCTCCGATCCTGTGCTTGCGCAGACTGCGCCGCCGCCGACGGCCCAGTCGGGCGCCGCGGCGCCAGCGCCAACATCCAACAATGAGATCGTCATCACCGGCACGCGCGCTGTCGGCCGTACCCGTCTCGACACGATTGCTCCGGTCGACGTGCTCACTTCGACGGAGCTCAAGAAACAGGGAACGACCGAGACGGCCGCGGCGCTGGCCAATGTGGCGCCGTCGATCGACTTTCCGCGTCCGGCCGTCACCGACGCAACCGACGCGATCCGCCCCGCGACTCTGCGCGGCCTCAGCCCGGATGAGACTTTGGTGCTGATCAACAGCGTCAGGGCGCATCCGTCCGCGCTCCTGAACATCAACGGCTCGGTCGGGCGCGGCGCCGCAGCCGTCGACCTCAACACCGTTCCTGTCGCCGCCTTGCAGAGCATCGAGGTGCTCCGCGACGGCGCGTCCGCCCTCTATGGTTCCGATGCGATTGCGGGCGTGATCAACCTCCGCCTTCGCCAGGCGCGGACCGGCGGCGGCGCTACCATCAACGCCGGCGAATATGTGACTCACGTGCCGGCCCGGCTGGACCCCCGCGATGAGACTGACGGCGCCACGGAGACCGTGTCGGTGTGGCAGAACCTGCCGATCGGCACCAAGGGTTATCTCGACCTCACCGGCGAATTCCTCAATCGCAACCCGACGAATCGAGGCGATTTCGACACGCGCGATCAGCCCTTCGTGGTGCGCTCGCGCTATGGCGACCCGGACGTCAAGCAGGCGACCGGCTACGCCAATATGGGCATGCCTCTCGGCGATAGCGGGTGGGAGTTCGTCGGCTGGGGCGGGTACCAGTTCCGCCGGACCCAGTCCGCCGCTTTCCCGCGCAACCCGAGCAATGCGAACAACGTGCCGTCGATCTACCCGAACGGGTTCCTGCCGCTGATCCAGACCAAGTCGAAGGACATGACGATCACGGGCGGCTTCAAGGGTGCGCTTAGCGGCTGGACCACCAGCCTTACCGGCTCATACGGAAAGAACACGATCGACTATGCGACGCTTCACACGCTGAACGCGACCTACGGTTCGCAGTCGAAGACGAGCTTCTACGACGGTTCGGTTTCCTACGACCAGTTCGTCACCAATCTCGACTTTTCCCGCGACTATTCACTCGGTGCGAACAGCGACGTCACCGCCGCAGCTGGCGCGGAATATCGCCGCGAGGGATATTCGATCTCGGCCGGCGAGCCGCAGTCGTACGACCATGGGCCGGTCTTCGTGAGCCCCACCACGGGCGGAGCGACCTCACCGGGGGCTCAGGGCTTTGGTGGATTCAGCCCCGCCAACGTGGTCGACAAGCATCGCGACAACGTCAGCGGCTATCTCGACTTCGAGGGACGCTTCTCGAACGTCAGCGTCGGTGTGGCCGGCCGGCTTGAACATTATTCCGACTTCGGCACGACGGCCAACGGCAAGGTGTCGGGGCGGTGGGACATCAGCCCGGAATTCGCGCTTCGCGGCGGGATCCAGACCGGATTCCGTGCGCCGTCGCTGCAGCAGGAATATTTCACGTCCATCGCGTCGGTGATCGTCAACGCGAACGTGATCCTTACCGGTACCTTCCCGTCGGTCAGCCCGCAGGCCCGGGCGCTGGGCGGCCTGCCGCTCGAGCCGGAGAAGTCGACCAACTATTCGGCCGGCTTCGTCTTCCGCCACGGACCGTTCAATCTCACCGTGGACGGCTATCAGATCGATCTGCGCAACGGCCTTACGCTGTCGCAGAACATCCAGAAGGGCTTCAGTCCCGCTGTGGATGCGATCCTCAATGCCAACAACATCAGCGCGGCGCGCTTCTTCATCAACGGCGTGAAGATGCGCACTCGGGGCGTCGACGTGGTCGGGAACTATCGCGTCCCGACGGCGACGGCTGGCGTCTTCAACCTGACGGTCGCGGCCAACTTCAACAAGGTCAACGTGCTGGAGGTTCCGACGACGACCTCGAAACTCGATCCGGCGCCGCCGCTGGTCATTCGTTCGACCATCCTGACGCTCGAACAGGGCACGCCGAGGACGAAGATCACCAACACGCTCGACTGGGAACGGGGACCGCTCGGCGCGACGCTGCGCGGCACCTATTACGGCGACGTGAACCAGCCCGGCTCAACCGCGGTCACGGACATCCACACGGGCGCCAAGATGATCATGGACATCGAAGGGCGCTACACCTTCGCCAACCGGTTCCATCTCGCGCTTGGCGCCGACAACCTGTTCGACGTCTATCCGAAGGTGACTCCCGCAGTCGCGCAAAGCTCGACCGGTGTGGTCGACTTCCCCTTCTATTCGCCGTGGGGATTCAACGGGCGGCGACTTTACGTGAAGCTCGGCGTCGACTGGTAGGAGTGGATCGGCGGCGGGCGCGAAACGCCCGCCGTCACTGCGTAAGGCCGGTCCTCAGACGATAGCGCCCATCTTCGCGGTCGAACATGGTCGCAATTGCCGGGTGCTCGACCGGCTCGTCGCTTTCGTCGCGAAGCAGGTTCTGCTGGCTGACATAAGCGATATAAGCGCTCTCCGAATTCTCGGCGAGCAAGTGGTAGAATGGCTGGTCCTTTGACGGGCGAAGCGCCTCGGGAATGGCTTCGTACCATTCCTCGCTGTTGGCGAATTCGGGATCGACGTCGAAGATGACGCCGCGGAAATCGAATAGGCGATGCCGCACGACCTCGCCGATGGCGAAGCGCGCGACGGGAATGTCGATCTTCCGTCGCATGGTGGAAGAACGCTCGAGAGGTTCAAAAGGGGTCATGCCTTCCTATCTAGGCAACCTGAACCGGCGCTGCTAGAGCGCCGCGTCCGACCGAGCCGGCACCCATGCCGGCCAGTACGACTTTCCCGCGGAGAGGTGGCTGAGTGGTCGAAAGCACCGCACTCGAAATGCGGCGTACGGGCAACTGTACCGTGGGTTCGAATCCCACCCTCTCCGCCACCTTCGTACAGAACCGCGAACGTGTGTGAGACCATATCTTTGCAGGGTCAGGTACGCGGCCGGGATCAGCAATGGCTTCACAAGATCTGCTGAAGAATCCGTCGCCGCCTGCGCCGACCTCGATCCGTTCGACGAGCGCCTCCAGGTATCGGCGCTTCACCCGAACAGGTGGGGTCAGGATTTTTACCGGAGCGCCATGAGGGCGAGTTAAACGTCGTCGCCCCCGAAACGATCGCCTTGACGCCTCAAAAGCTAAGGTCTTCATTTGCAAGGCCGAATCGCGTCGCTCATGGGAGGGAGCGCGCTTGACGGCACATGCGCCAATTCCATTGTTTCGGCCCGAGGTGGCCGCCGCGCGCAAGGACCGGCTGCACGGCGACATCAGCCTTGCGGTTCCGATTTCGTGGCAGGCGATCAGTTTCCTCCTATTCGCGGCGGTGATCATCGCGGCGGCCTTGCTTGCAATCGCCTCATACTCGCAAGTCGAGAATGTCGCCGGGGCCGTCGTCATCGACAAAGGGACCGCCCAAGTCGTTGCTACGCGAGCTGGCGTTATCGCCAGTGTCGGCGTCCGCGATGGCCAACAGGTCAAGGCCGGACAAGTGCTGGCGCGTGTCCGGTCGGAAGAAGACCTGGTCGGCGGCGGTACGGCACCGCAGCGCGTCATCGACTCAATTCACGAGCAGGATCGACAGCTTGGCGATCAGGCGGCGATGATCCTTGGAGCCGCTTCGGCCGAGCGTTCGCGACTGCACGAGACGATCCTCGGCGCACAGCAGGAAGTCGAGAATCTCGATCAGCAGATTGCCGATCAGCGGCAGTTGGTCGCACTCGCCGAAGCCCAATTTAAGCAAAGCCAGACCGTGGCTGCCAAAGGGTTCATCAGCCGCCGCGACCTCGATGCACAAGAGACCACTCTGCTGTCGCGGCGGCAGCAGCTCAATCAACTTCAGCAGAGCCGTGCGGCAAAGCTTGCCTCGCTCGCCGACGCTCGCCGGAGCATCGCCGAATCCGCATCGACCGCGCAGGCGCAGTCAGTCGCTGTGCAGGCCCAGCGCACGCAGCTTGCCCAGCAGACGGCCCAGTTCGAGGCTGCCAAAGGGTATGCACTGACGTCTCCAGTGGACGGAACCGTGACGGCTCTGACAGCGCGTACCGGCGCGCCAGTGGCGCAAGGCGAATCGTTGATGACCATCGTGCCCAAAGGGGGGCGCACGCGGGTCGAACTGTACGTTCCCACCAGCGCTGCCGGCTTTCTCAAGAAGGGTCAGGAAGCGCACCTGGCGATCGACGCGTTCCCATACCAGCAGTTCGGGACCGTCGCAGCGCGAATCACAGACATTTCCAACGCTCCGATCGCCAAACAGGGCGCTGCAGGTCCGGTGCCAGTCTATCTCGTCACGGCGGAGATTTTGCATCCGTTCGTTCGGGCCTTCGGCCGCGAGCAGCCCTTGTTGCCGGGCATGACCCTTACGGCTCGGATCATCACTCGGCGGCAGACGCTCCTTGAATGGCTGTTTGAGCCTTTGTTCGCCGTGAGCCGCCGATGAACGCTCCACTCCACACGGGCTTTACCGCGAAGAAGCGGGTCCGCCTGGTCCGCCAGTCGGAAATGACCGAATGCGGGCTCGCGTCCCTGGCAATGGTCGCGGGCAGCTTGGGGCTGGATATCGACCTTGGCACGCTTCGCCGCCGGTTCCAGCCATCGATGCGCGGCATGTCGCTCAAGACCTTGATCGCGATGGCCGATCAACTGGGCCTCTCCGCCCGTGCGGTGAAGCTGCCGATCGATGCGTTGAATAAGCTCCAGGTGCCGGCCGTGCTCCATTGGGATATGAACCACTTCGTCGTCCTCGAGGAGGTGAAGCGCGGCAAGGCGTTGATCCACAATCCGGACGGCCGCTCGACCTGGTTTAGCTTCGCGGAACTGTCGGATCATTTCACGGGCGTGGCACTGGAGCTACGCCCCGCCGACAATTTCGAGGCGGGCGAGCAGCGCGAGCGGCTGAAGCTGCCGCAGCTGTGGCGTCGCATGACTGGGCTGAAGCGCGCACTGGTTCAGGTCCTGGTCCTGAGCGTCGTCATGCAGGCGTTCGTGCTCGCTTCGCCTTATTACATGCAGGTCGCAATCGACGACGCCTTGCCGGCGCTTGACAAGAACCTGCTTGCGGTCCTCGCGCTGGGCTTCGGGCTTTTCACCTTGATCAACGCGGGCGCGTCCTTGCTTCGCTCGTTCGTCTTGCTCTCGGCGGGGAGCTCGTTGAGCTATGGCGTCGCCAGCAACATCGCCCGACGATTATTCCGGCTCCCGATCAGCTGGTTCGAGAAGCGCCACGTCGGTGATGTCCTATCGCGATTCCAGTCGATCGCACCGATTCAACAGGCGCTGACTCAAGGCGCGGTCGCGGCGCTTATCGACGGCGTGCTCGCCATCCTGATCCTCGCGATGATGCTGTTCTACAGCATCGAACTCACCCTCGTCGCGTTGAGCGCGTTCGCGATCTATGCGGCAGTGCGCGCGGTCTCCTTCGCGTTGCAGAGAGAAGCCCAAGAAGACGTCATCGTTACCTCCGGCAAGGAGCAGACGGTGATGGTGGAATCGATCCGCGGCATCGTCACGCTTCGCCTGTTCAACCGCGAGACCGCCCGTCACGCGTTGTGGCAGTCGCGCTTCGCCGACTCGGTCAACGCCAATATCCGGCTCTCGCGCGTCGGCATCTGGCAATCCGTCGCCAACACTCTGTTGTTCGGCGTTGAGAACATCGTCGGGATCTGGCTGGCGGTGAGCTTCGTGATCTCCGGCGGCTTCTCGGTTGGAATGGTGTTCGCCTTCCTCGCCTACAAAACACAGTTCACCCAGCGCGGCTCGTCGCTGATCGATCAGGCGATCGCCTTCCGAATGCTCGGCCTCCACCTCGAACGCCTTTCCGACATCGCGCTTTCCGAACAGGACCACGGGCTCACTCAACCGCCGGTCGCCAGGAGCGAGCTCAAGGGCCGGATCGAGCTCCGCGACGTGCGGTTCCGCTATGGCCCGGCGGAGCCCTGGGTCCTGGACGGCATCGATCTCACGGTCGAGCCCGGCGAGCATGTCGCGATCACCGGGCCCTCAGGCGGAGGCAAGTCGACGCTGGTCAAGATTCTCCTCGGTCTTGTCGAGCCGAATACCGGACAGGTGCTGATCGATGGGGTCCCCTTGAGCCAGTTCGGATATGCCAATTATCGCGATCAGGTTGGGGCAGTCCTTCAGGAAGATCACCTCTTCGCCGGTTCGATCGCCGATAATATCGCCTTGTTCGACGATTCGGTCGACATCGAACGGGTGACGGCGGCGGCGCGGGCGGCGGCAATCCACGACGACGTCGCGCGAATGCCGATGGGCTACGAAACGCTCGTTGGCGACATGGGATCTTCCCTGTCCGGAGGCCAGAAACAGCGCTTGCTGCTGGCCCGCGCACTTTATCGGCGCCCGCGGCTGCTGGTGATGGATGAGGGAACCTCGCATCTCGACCCCGGACGTGAGGCGGTAATCAATGCGACGATCGGGGCGATGGGGATTAGCCGGATCATGATCGCCCATCGGTCCGAGACCGTCGCCGCGGCTCAGCGTGTGCTCATCGCCGATGCTGGAAAGCTAAGAGCGGCTGTTCATGGAAGTTTGGAAGAAGAAGCATGCTCATCGCCGGCGAAGGCGCAAACCGTCCATGGATGACGCGGGCTTTCCGATTTGGAGCAGCGGCCAGCCCGATCGCGCCGGCGATTTCGATGGGCTGGAGAGAAGTGAGCGCAAAGTGCATTCATCGTCCGTGGCGACGGGACTTTATCAGCTTCGGCGGCGCCGCGAGCGACTGTTCGCAAGCCATTTGTTCGCCGAACCAAGCTGGGATCTTCTGCTCGATCTACTCGCCGCGGAAGAACGAGGAAAGCCGGTTTCGATCACGAGCGCTTTGATTGCCGCCTCCGCGCCCACGACGACAGCGTTACGCTGCCTAAAGGAGCTCGAAGCTCAAGGCGTGGTTTTTCGCGAACGCGACCCGTCGGACGGCCGTAGGTTCTACGTTCGCCTGTCCGACGAAGCGATTAGCGCCTTGGAAACACTCCTCGACGATTTTCGCGGATGCTTTGGATGACAGTAATTCGTGCCGCGCATCCGCAGGGACCCGACCGCAGTGATGGGCTTCCTGGTCAGTCTGCCGAACGAATTTCCTTAAAGAAAGCACGTGCCTTTCAAGAACTATATACCAGATCGGAAGCAGTTCCCGCGACGCCTATTGAAGTAATATTTCCACCATGTTGAGACACGGTGCCGAGTCAGAATGTAATTCGTAACATGGTGAGCGAAAGGTATTCATAATGGAATTGGCTGCAATTAACTCGTTCAGCGAACTGTCCAGTTCAGATCTTGAGGTTGTTTCTGGAGGAGACGTCATCGGAGTCGTTGAGGGAGCTGGAATGGTAGTCGCCGGAACGGGAATCGCACTTGTCTCAGCGGCTTCAGTCCCTGCCACTGGGGGCCTCGATGGTCTCGCGGCTTATTTCGGGGTTGCGTCGGGCGTAACGCTCGCGACTGCAGGCGTCGTACAGATTAATAACTCACTCTAGTCGGCTTTGAAAATAAGCATAGTTAAGGATGCAGTCATGCAAATTGCCAACATCATTCCACTGACAGAAGTTGAAATCGAACTGGTCGACGGCGGCACAGACGTCGTCGGCGGGCTTACGACCGTCTCCACAGGCCTAGGCCTGATCGGCATGTCGCTAGCCGTCGAAACGGGCAGCATGGGCACTCTAACGCCGATCGCTTCGGTGGGCCTGATCGCGGGGATCACGACGGTTGAGGCTGGAGTCGCCATTTTGGCCAACTGAGCGACGGGGCCGAATATCCATTCGGCCCCCGACCTCACGCGCGGGAATGAAAAAATGCTGGACGGCACTCACGCAATCGGAATCGTTTTTGCATATGCCTCTGTACTGCTGTGCGGCGCATTGGTCGCCAGGAACGCCAGGAGTGCCAAGCGGAGTAGACTTCTCCACTCGATACTTATCGTCTTCGAACCGCTGGTCTTTCTTGGCTACGCTGCGACAATTTACACGACTTCACCGCTAGCAGCCCTACTGTCACTTGCTGTTGGAACAGTTCTGTTCATTTACTTCTTGCGCATGCGCAAAGAGCCGGCGCGAGAAGACACTGTCCAACGGTAACCAAGCCGATAATGCCGATAGAATGCTAGCTGAATGCATTGGTACGAGCCATGTGGTGATCAGTGACACGCGCAATGCCGGACTGAAATCACGGGCTTTTCGTGTCGGACACGATCCGCACGCGCCGTGCAGTTAAAAGCGAGTGGTCAGAATTGCTCTAAGCCTTCCAACCACTCGCTAGCGAACGTTTCTTAGTTCGATGGGCCCGAAAGGCTCCCCGCGGGCAAGCGGCCGATCTCCACGCCGGTGTCGCTGTAGATCACGACCTCACCCGTCTTCGGATCGACCTGGCTATAGGAGGTGATGCCGCCGGTGACGGCATTGATTTCTTCAGAATTGAGGTTTTCCGGCTTTGCCATTTTCATATTCCTCTCGACTTCGTCGATTCGGCAGAAACAATCATGAACGCCCGAAGAAGTTGGTCAACTGCAAATTTCAATTTGGGAAATCAATGAGTGGAATAGAACAACTAGGCAACGATTGATTCATGGTAAAAAACGGGCTGCACGCAGCAGCCCCTCTCTTAACTTCAGTACCATACTCCCGGATCGTTAGGGATGATGTTTCCGTCTTTGTCATATTCAACTAGCTGACCAGTATTTGAATCGAATCCTACATGGTCGACAATGCTGTATCCACCTCCAGTGACAGCATTCAATTCCTCATCGTTCAGCTGTTCAAGATTTACCACTTTAATATCCCTATACATTTGATCGATTCGGCACGATCGATCATGGTAATCTCGAGGAGTTGGTCAACCCGTAAACTTGTTTTCTATCAAATGTGGCGCAAACATTGCGGCAGTGCAATGAGTTGAGCTGCTTTTTGTCTTGTCAGCCGGCGGCGCATATCCGATAGCGGGCCGCATCGGGTCGGGGAGGTCCAATGAAATATCGCGTTGTTATCGCGTCGATTCTGCTTTGCTCGTCCGCTCCGCTGCTGGCGCAGCCCGCGTCGACCGAACAGCCGAACCGCTGGGCGCAGGATTATGTGGGGCGCAAGGCGGACCCGTCGGTCCGGTTCGGGACGCTTCCGAACGGCCTTCGCTACGCGATCATGCACAACACGACACCGAGCGATGGGGTCGCAATGCGCATGCGGATCGGCTCGGGTTCGCTCGAGGAGCGCGACGACGAGCAGGGCCTAGCGCATTTCATCGAGCATATGGCGTTCCGCGGAAGCACCAATGTCGCTGACGGCGAGGTCGTGCGCATGCTGCAGCGCCAGGGGCTGCAGTTCGGCGCCGACACCAACGCCTTCACCGCCCAGGACGAGACGGTGTACATGTTCAATTTCCCGCGGGCGGACTCCACCGCGCTCGACACCGGGCTGACTCTGTTCCGCGAAATTGCCGGGCGATTGACCTTGGCCCAGCCGGCGATCGACGCCGAACGCGGCGTGGTCCTGTCCGAGGTGCGGCTTCGCGACACGCCGGCCTACCACGTCGCCCAGACGGAGATTGGAACGTCATTCGCGGGCACCCGCCTGCCGGACCGCTGGCCGCTTGGCAAACCCGCAGTCATCCAATCTGCGAAGCGCGACCAGCTGGAGCGCTTCTATCGGTCGAATTACCGCCCGGACAATGCGACCATCGTCGTTGTCGGCAACATCGACCCGGCCGCCGTCGAGCAGCAGATCAGGGCGCGGTTTTCCGATTGGAAAGCCGACGGAAGTGCTGACGCGATCGACTTCGGCGTGCCGACGGGCGCGAAGAAAGTGGGTGAGATCATCGCCGCTGGAGTTCCTGACCAGCTGACGCTCGATTGGGTCGGCGCAGCGGACCGACGCGCAGAAACCGAGGCGGTCGACCGCGACATCCTGTTGCGGCAACTCGCCTTGACGGTGCTCAACCAGCGGTTCGCGGACAGGGCGCTGAAGCCCGCCAGCCCGTTCGTGAAAGCCGGAGCCGGCGAAGTGCGCTCACTATTCCATTCGGGCTCGCTGACCACGATCGTCATCACGACCACGCCGGACAAATGGCAGGACGCGCTGAACGCGGTCAGCACCGAGCAACGCCTGCTCCTTCGCGACGGAGTCCAGCCGGCGGAGCTCAGCCGAGCCATCGCGACCCTGAAGACTCAGTTCGAAAATGCCGCCGCGACCGCCGCCACGCGCAAGTCCGCCGATATCGCGGACCGAATCGTCAAGGCGGTCAATGACGACGAGCTGTATACAAGCCCGGCCCAGGACCTGGCCCTCGCGGCACCGATTTTGGCAGCCGTGACTCCGGCCGATGTGACTGCCGCGATGAAGGAGGCATTTGCGGAGCATGGCCCGATCATGGTTCGGGCGGCCCAGCGCGCACCCGCGGGTGACGCCCAGCTCGCCGCGGCGCTCGATGGAGCCTACAGGCGTCCGCTTGGCGCGGCCGTCAAGGAAGCCGCCATCATTTGGCCCTACACCAGCTTCGGCAAGCCGAGCGCCGTCGTCGGCCGGAGCATCGACCCGAAGCTCGGAACGACCTTGCTCCGTTTCGCCAACGGAACGCGGCTGCTGGTCAAGCCGACGAGCTTCGAGAAGGACAAGATCTCCGTCGGAGTCGTACTTGGCAACGGTCGCGCCGGAGTCCCGCCGGCGCTCGCCCGTACGCTATGGGAGGCTCAGCTTTTCCCGGTAGCCGGCACCCGAAAACTCGGCTTGGCGGAAATCACGCAATGGGCCGAGGAGAAGGGCAAGGTCATATCGGTCGCGCTTGACGCGGGTAATCGCGCCTTCGTTATCACCGGTGCTACCCGCCCCGCCGATCTTGGTAGTGAGATGCAGCTGCTCGATGCCTATGCGCGGGACCCGGGTTTCCGCCCCGAGGCGTACGAGAAGGCGAAATCGGTGGCGCCGACGGTGGCCGGACAGATCGCCGGCAATCCGGCAGCGACCTACTTGCGTGGGGCACAGGCGCTGATGGTCGGCAACGACCCGCGCTTCACAGTCTTGCCCAGCGACGCCGCTCTCGCAAGCGCCGCCCCGGGTGACCTCCAAGCGTTGCTCAGCCGACCGCTCGCCAGCGACGCCGAAGTAGTGATGGTCGGCGACGTGACCGTCGACCAGGCGATCAAAGCCGTGCAGCCGACCTTCGGCGCCGGCCCAGGAGGCCCGCGCATTCCCGTAGTCACTCCGCATGTGACGGTCCCCAGTGGACGCGCCAGCCCTTATGTTTTCGAGCACAGTGGAAGGGCCGACCAGGCGTTCTACGGCGAATATTTCCGGCTGCCCGACTATTTCGCCGATCCAAAGGCAAGCGCAGTTGCGGACGTCGCTTCGGCGATCATCTCGAGCCGGTTGGTGGACACGGTTCGAGAGCAACTCGGCATCACCTATTCGCCGCAGGTCCAGGCCCTGACCGCGGTCGACCTGCCGGGCGAAGGCTATCTCGGTGTTACGCTTGAAACACCACCGATGAATTTCCCCAAGTTCCACTCGTTGCTTGGGGGGCAGCTCAGCGATCTCGCAGCCAAGCCGGTCAGCACGGACGAGCTTACCCGAGCCAAGCAGCCGTTGATTGAAACGGAGCGGAAGAAGCGTGAGACCAATGCCTTCTGGCTGGATAAGCTCGCGCAAATCGCACGTGATCCCCGCATCGAATCCGAAGCGTTGTCGAGCATCGACCGGTTGTCCGCGGTCAGCGCGGCCGACGTGCAGGCGTTCATCGCCAAGTACGCGGCCGCCCAGAAGCCAACCGTCGTGATCGCACGAGCGAAGTCCGCCAATCGGAAGAAATTGCCGTGATGGCTAGGCTGCAGCCGAAATTCACCCGTCGATGCTCGACGATCCGGAAAACTGGCTGCCTGCGAACCGAGCGCTAGCACTGCTCGACCTGGCCGCGGAGCGATCCGACGATTTCGGCGTCTTGCTTTCCGAATTTCGCACATTCGGGGGCCTTGGCCCGAGCCCCCTTCTGCTCGAGCACGAGAAGACGATGCGCTCCGTCTTGCACGCGGTCGTCGAATACAGGCGGCTGCTCAATAATATTCTCCACATCACGATCCATGGCGA
>Ga0068856_100004856_pt1 | contig 13313 bp, 10 predicted proteins | sample KBSCornC62_FD_66595 | JGI IMG/M metagenome (GOLD analysis project Ga0068856, IMG submission 66595) | Corn rhizosphere microbial communities from Kellogg Biological Station, Michigan, USA - KBS Corn C6-2 | ecosystem: Host-associated > Plants > Roots > Rhizosphere > Soil ...
GGCAGCTGGCAGACCTTCTTCGCGATCGTGGGGGTTTTGCTGGCATCCCGATATTATAACCGGCTTCTGACGAGCCATCTCAAGCTCGAGCGCGTCGAGAAGACGCTGATCGAAGCGCGGCTGAATGCGCTGCGACTGCAGCTCGAGCCGCATTTCCTGTTCAACGCGATGAATGCCATTTCATCCGAGGTCTCGGCCGATCCCAAACTGGCGCGGGACATGATCGAGGATCTGAGCGTCCTTCTGCGCCAGTCGCTCGATTGCAAGGACCGGACTGAAATCACGCTGGCGCAGGAACTGACATTGCTGGAACATTATCTTTCGATCCAACGGGTCCGCTTCGGAGAGCGACTGGAAATAAGGATGGAGATCGAGCCCGCGACGCTGACCACGATGGTACCGCCAATGCTGTTGCAGCCGCTTGTGGAGAATTCGATCCGCCACGGGATCGAGCGACGCATGTCGGGAGGGATAATCACCATCGCGGCAGCCGCGGTCGGCGACCAGCTGCAGATTCATGTGCTGGACGACGGGGTAGGGGTGCCGCGCAATTGGCGGATGGAAAACGCCACTGGCCTTGGCCTCCGGGTCACGCGCGAGCGGCTTGAGGCGCTCTATCCCGAATGTGTCGAGAATTGTTTCACGATCCGCCGCCGCGAGACGAGGGGAACCGAGGTCGCGATCCAGATCCCGCTGCACAGCAGCGAAAGCGAGTTGTCATGAAAGGGACCGCCGAACCCATCTGCGTGCTGGTGGTCGATGACGAAGCGCCTGCCCGCAAGCGTCTCGTCGAGTTGCTGGCCAAGGATCGTGAGATCGGGCGGATTATCGAGGCGAAGAACGGCGTTGCTGCGGTCCCGCTGATCCAGGAAGAGCGTCCGGACATCGTTCTCCTCGACGTTCAGATGCCGGGCCTGGATGGCTTTGGTGTCATCGATGCGCTTGGCGCGGAGAATATGCCGCTCACCGTGTTCGTCACGGCCTATGACCAGTTCGCGCTTCAGGCGTTCGAAGCCGATGCGGTCGACTACCTTCTCAAGCCGTTCGGCGATACGCGCTACGAAAAGACGATGCAGCGCGCCAAGAAGCGGCTGGACGAAATCCGTTCGGGCACAGCGAACGATGCGGCTTTAGTAGGACCCGAACTGCTCAAATTGGTGGCGAAGCGGACCCAGCCCGGCGAGGTCTGGGAATGGATGGTGGTAAAGACCCGGGCCGCGACGCGGCTCCTGATGATCCAGGACATCGACTGGATCGAGGCTGCCGGCGTCTATGTGACCGTGCATGCTGGCGAGGAGGAGTTCCTTTATCGGGCCAATCTTGGCGCCGTGGCCAGCCGGCTCGATCCCTTCCGGTTCGTCCGAATTCACAGATCGGCGATCGTGAATTTGAAATCGATCGCCCTTCTTGAGCGCCGTTCCCATGGCGAATTCGAAATCGTGTTGCGCGATGGGACGCGTTTGATGCTCAGCCGGAACTATCGTGCCGACGTCGAGGCGATGCTGGGCCAATCCTTGTGATGGCTGCAGGCGAGCGGCGAACCTACCGCTCGGAATTCAGCGCCCTGAAGGTCCAGCGACCGGCATCTGATGCCGGATCGAACTTGACCAATGCCGGGGTGCTGGCGCCGATCGCGACCAGGGCGAGCGGTTCGGCTTGCTTGGGGCTTGGCTTCGGCGTGATGCGATAGGTGCCGTCGATCAACTGATCGATCCGCCAGAGCTGGTCATCCGCCCCGTTGAAAGCCGGAACGGTGACAACCCGGCCATCCGCGGTCGCCGCCAGCGCGCGCTCGGTGCCGGCGATGAGGATCTTGAAGTAAGGCGAGCCGAAATAGCCGCCGGCATCCGGCACGGACGTGACCGTCCATTGCTGGTGCGGCCGGATCATATAGTCCGCCAGATCGACGTCGATCCGATCCTTGGGCCACACGGCCGAATCCTTGTCCAGGCTCTGCATCGCGACTGGTGCGACCGGCCCCGTCGGAGGGCCGAAGAATCCGCCACGGCGATCCACGTCCATCCGGACGAAATCCACCGCCAGCTCAAGCGCGCCGCCGCTTCGTTCGGACTGGATCTCGTAAGTGCCTGGCTTGATATTGTCGCCGGCGATGGGCCAGCCGTCCTTCCAGAGCAGGGGCTGGATCGCCAATACGCTGCGCGCGCTGCGGTCCAGGTCGGCCTCGTAATGCATCGAGAATTTCTGCATGCCGTCGCCCAGGTCGATCAGCCCGAAATGGCCCGGCCCGATACCGCGGTCGCGCGCCGCCACGACGAGCTTGCCGCCCCCCTTGAGCAGGGGAATCCCCATATTGTCGACATAGGGACCGGTGGCGTTGCGCGAGCGTCCGACCCGGATGTTATAGGAAGAGTTGGGCCCGTCGCAGCAGGTGCCGTGCGTGCCGAGCAGGTAATAATAGCCGTCGCGATAGAGCAGCGCGGTCGCCTCCATGTCGATCGCCACATCGACGGGCTTGTTGCCAGGCAGGCGTTCGCCGGTCTTGGGATCGAGCTCGACCATGCGGATATAGCCGAAATAGGTGCCGTAGCTTAGCCAGAGATGGCCATCGGCCAGCAGGAAGGCGGGGTCGATCGCATCGCAATCCTCCACCCCGTCGCTCGACGCGACCACGCCGACGTCGTGATAGCCGAATTCGGGCGATTTCGGGTTGAGCGATCTGGTCCACATGACCTTGACTTGGCTCGCATGGCCGCCGTTCATTCCGCCGCCGCCCACGGCATAAGCGACGTAATAGCGATCCCCGATCTTGATGACGTCGGGCGCCACGCCGCCGCCGGGGCGTTCCCCACCCGCATGCCAGGTCCAGCCATCCTCGGAGACAAGGCCGCCGCGCCCGGTGCCGAAGGTGTAATATTTGCCGTCGGACAAAGTGACCGTCGACGGATCGTGGATATAGGGTTCGCCCGCAAGCTGGGCCGAGGCGGGCTGCGACGCAAGGAAAAGGCAAGAAGCGCAGGTCGCTGCAAAAGCCAGGTGGCGCATAGGTTCTCCGGCGGCTTGATTTGGATTGGGTTCGGTACGGTCGGCTCAGCGCAAATCGATCGACAGGTCGCGCACAGGCTGTCCGTCGGGCCCCACGAAGCGTACGCAAAAATCGCTGAGGCCCGGTCCGTTGATGACCGCGCCGCGGATGATATTTTTGCCCTTATGGAGGGTCAGCGGCTGCGACACGACGTCGTCCATCACCATCCGGCGATCTCCGAACAGGCCGGCCGCCTCCTTCCCGTTCACCCACCACATCGATGCGGAATTGGAGCCGACCGCCAGACGCACGCCATTCATCTCGCGCGGGCTGTTCACGACCGTGACCGCCCAGAAGATCACGCCGTAGGTCGGCTTCTGCAGGGCTTGGGCGAAGTTGAACAGCTTCACATCGAAGAGCGAGGAGTCGAGCGCGTGCCAACGCAGCGGCTGGGCCGCGGCGACGGTCTTGCCGTCGCGCGGCACGATCGTGAGCTGGCCCGGAAAATATTGGGTGGTGAGGGCCTGGCGCACATAGCTGGGGGTGAAACCGGCATTGCTGCGGTTCGGCTTCACGATCGGTTCGAGCAGCAGCCAGCGTTGCAGGAAGCCGTCCGCGTCCGGGGCCTTGGTGGGCGATGTGACCGGTTCGAACAAGGGGCCGAGCGCGTTGCTGCCGGGAACATCCGCCGCAAACGCCGGGACGGCGAGGCAGCTGGCCGAAATGGCGATCGAGAACATGCTCGCGGCGCGGCGAACGTCGATCATTTCTATCTCCCGAAAGCGGCCAGATCGATCCGGCTCGCGATTTGCGGGCAGCTTAGGGCAGGGGAGAGTCCAGCGTCAATAACTCAGACAAATAAAAATGGCGACAAATGCTGCCCGCGCCGGTGGATCACGCCGCTCTGAGGGCCGATGGTCAGACCGACACGATCGCCTTGATCACACCGGTTGCGGGCTGCGCCCATTCGGAAATCCGGGCGGGAAGCTCCTGCAGCGTCGATCTATGGGTCCGCAAGCTTTCGGCGGGAAGCCGTCCGCTGGCGAGCTCGGCGATCACGGCATCGAAATCGCGCAAAGTGGCGTTGCGGCTGCCCATCAGCGTCATTTCGCGCTTGTGAAATTCCGGGTCCGAAAAGCAGATTTCGTGGCTTACAATCGAAACCAGAATGTAGGTCCCGCCATGGCCGACATAGCCGAAGCCCGCCTCCATGGCGGACTTGTTGCCGGTGGCATCGAACACGGCGTCGAAAAATTCGCCGTGGGACAAGTCGGACAATTGGTCTGCCAGCCCAGGGCCGGCTTGCAAAGCGTTGACGCCAAGATGCTGCCTGCAGAAATCGAGCCGCTCGGTGCGCATGTCGCAAATCGTGACGTCGCCACCGGCCTGCTTGGCGAAATAAGCGGTGCCGATGCCGATCGCGCCCGCGCCGGAAATAAGGACGCGTTGACCGGGCTGGACATTGGCGCGCGCGACCGCATGCCGTCCGATCGCCAGGAACTCGACCATCGCCGCGTCGTCCAGCGACAAGGCGCCGGCGTCGAGGACGAACCGCTCCGGAACGCTCAGATATTCCGCCAGGCCGCCGTCGCGATGGACGCCCAGAACCTGTATGTTACGGCAGCAATTGGTCTTGCCCGCGCGGCAGGCACCGCAATTGCCACAGGACATATAGGGCATGATGCAGACAGTCGCGCCGGGCGAAAACGCACTGCCGGGGTCGGTCTCGACGACTTCGCCGGCAAGCTCGTGGCCGGGAATGCGCGGATATTCGATATAGGGCTGATTGCCGGCATAGATGTGCAGATCGGTTCCGCACACGCCGACGCGCCGGACGCGGATCAGAACCTCGCCGCTTTGGCGGCGGGGGATAGCGCGCCGTTCGGTGACCAGGTCGCCAGGGGTGCGGCAAACCGCCACGTCCATCTCATCGTTCATTGGAAATTCCGAATATGTCAGACATATCGCCTACGAAGCTGACGGCGCCGATTGTCAAGTCAGTCATTCATGGAGAAGCGCAAATTTGCCCGCCAATTGCTTGACGCTCCCGTATTTGTCTGAGTAATATGCCGCTGGCGACGCGATATTTCGCGGCAGCCTCTCTCACTTTGGGGCCTGCGCGAGCAGGCCTCTTTTTTATCGCCCAAGCCGCTTCGTGCCTCCCCGCGGCCAGGCTATTTTCCATTTCTCCCCGCAATGGTTGCTGTTAAGAGAGCCGGTTCCGGGGGGCGGCGTTGGCAGAAAGAAAAAAGAGACAAGGCGAAAAACCCGATACGAGCACGTCGCGTAACACCGGCAGGCGACTGCGCGGCGCGGTCGCGCACAAGCTGGGGGTTGCCATCCTGTCGGGCGAGTTCTTGCCTGGCGATACACTCTCTGGCGAAATCGCCTTTTCGGAAGCGCTCAATGTCTCGCGCAGCGCCTATCGCGAGGCGATCCAGGTCCTCACCGCCAAGGGCCTGGTGGAAAGCCGGCCCAAAGCCGGGACGCGCGTGTTGCCGCGCCATCGCTGGAATCTGCTGGATCCGGACGTCCTCGCCTGGGCATTCATGGGGGAGCCCGACGAACGGTTGATCCGCAGCCTGTTCGAACTTCGGCTGATCTTCGAGCCTGCCGCCGCCAGCCTGGCGGCGGTGCGGCGCGATCGGGACGATATGAAGGCGATGAAGGATGCGCTCGCCGGCATGCGGCGCCATTCGCTCGCCACCGATCTTGGCCGCGCGGCCGACCGTCAGTTTCACGACGCCATTTTGCAGGCGACCCGCAACGATGCGCTGATCGTCCTCAGCGCGTCGATCGGCGCGGCGGTGAGCTGGACCACGCAGTTCAAGCAGCGTTCGCGCGCGCTGCCGCGCAACCCCATTCCCGATCACGTCCTGGTCTATGACGCGATCGTCGCGGGGGATGCCGAGGCCGCCAACGCCGCGATGCGCAATCTCGTCGAGCTGGCGCTCGAGGACACGCGCATGTCGATGGAAGACTAGCTTCCGGCCCCTTAAGTCAGCGTTTCCGATCGAACGCCAGATGCTCGCTGAAGAACGGGATCACATGATCCTGGAACCGGAAGGCGACGTTGCTGACATGCGTGCCGGGATAGATTTCGAAGCTGTTGGCGATGCCATAGCGGTCCATCGCCTCGTGCAGCTTGGCCGCATCGATCCTGAGCCCGTCCTGGTCACCCACGTCCATCGCGATCGCGCGATATTGCCGCAGATTGCCGATATATTGATCGACAAAGGCGAGCGGGGCGTTGGCCGCCCATTTGGCGAGCACCTCGGGTTGGACGACACCGTCTTTCGTCGGAAGATCGAGGTAGAGCGGCGGGTTCTTTGGATCGGGCGACCAGGCGGCGGCGCTGGCGAGCTGCACGCGCTGCAGGAAGGGCAGGCTGGCCGATTCCGCCGGTGACTTTATCGCCTCCAGCGCGGCGGCGGCCTGCGGATCGACCGGACCGGCCGTGCGCGCCGACAAGCAGCAAGGGCTCATCATGTAGATTGCGCCGAACATGTCGGGATGTTTCATGCCGATCCGCGCGGTGCCGTAGCCGCCCATCGAATGGCCTGCGAGACCGCGGCTCAGGCGATCCGGAATGGTGCGGTAATGGGTGTCGATATAGCGGACGAGATCGCGCGCGATGAACGTCTCGAAATCGCCGGTGGTGACCGAGCTCGAATACATCGAGCCGTTGTGGATCGTCTTGGAATCGGGGAAGACGACGATCATTTCGCGCGCACCCTTGGCAAAGGCGCCCTCGATCGTCTGCGGTACATGGATCTCCTTGACCCATTGCTCCGCGCCGATCGAATAGCCATGCAGCGCGTAGAGTACGGGATAGCGGCGCTTGGCATCCGTGGCATAGCTGGGCGGCAGCACGACCAGCACGTCGCGATCGGCGCTATCGCCTTCCAGATTGCCTTCGATCGTGGGTGCGTGGACCTTGATATGCTGGACCGTGACCGCGCGGGCGCCGGTGACCGGCGGAGGCGCGTTGGTGGTCGCCTGCGCCAGAAGAGGGCTCGCGGTACCGGCCAGCAAAAAGGCTGCGGCAAGCCGCATGGACGTGATCAGCTTCATGCTTTCCTCTCCGCTTCCCGAGTCCGAGGCTCGATCCCGTTAATTGTCTGAGTTATTATCTGCCTGTCAATCTGCCCCTGGGCTAACAACCAGCAGGGCGACACCTTGCCGTGGAAGGGTCAGATCGACCTGCGCGCTATTGCGGGTGACGGCTACGGGCTGGTCCTCCTTGCCGATCGTCGCCAGCTTCGCGGCCTGGAGCAAAGTTGCGCGCTGTGCATCGCTTGGTGCTTCGGGCGATCCCATGGCGAGCCAGGCGGAATAAGCGTCCGAATGCTCGCGATCGACCCGGTATTGGGTCAGGCGGGCGCCGGTGCGGAAAGCGGGCGGCAGATGCGTGAGGCCGACATGGACCAGCGCATCGGGACCGGCGACATCGTCGTCATGATAATGCCAGACCAGGATCGCGATCCGGCTGCCATCGCGCGCGGCGACGCTGCCCACGTCCGCCGCGTTGCGCACCCCCGCCTGCAAGATCGTGTCGAGCGGGACCTGGTGATCCGAGACCGCCGCGATCGAGGTGCCGCGCACCATCGCGAACAGCTTGAAGACGTTCATCACCGGCAGGTCGATTCCGGCCGAGGTGAGTTGGCGGAAGCCTGCGAAATAAGGCTGATCCTCGAACTCGAATGCCCAGGTGAGGACGCCTTCGAGATCGAGATGCCGGCGCGCCGCCAGCGCCTGCAGGCGGGGGAAGGAGGCGGCGGTGTAGCTCGAATACATCGTGCCGTTGCGATAGGCGTTGGCCGGCCCCTTGCAGGCGGCGCAGCCCTCCGGATCGGATTCGCCGATCACGATCGGCTTGGTGCGGAAAGCCGGAGCGGCCCCGATCGCGGCGAATTCGCGGTCCGCTACCTGGAGTTGGGTCGCGATCCCCATCCGGACATGGCCGCCGCCAGCGCCGGCGTGCAGAAATTCGGGCTTTCCCTTGGCATGGAAGGAGAGAAAATCGGTCGGCGTACCCGCCGCCTGGACGTGATCCATGAAGGCCTTCAGGAAATCGTCGTCCATGCCGGCGATGTCCGGACCGCCGACGCGCGCTTGGGGCAGTGCGCGGCGAACGCCATGGATCGCGGCATCATGCAGGCGAAAGAATTCGTCGCGCGTACCGCCCCAATAAGCCGGGGCGAGATTGGCCTCGTTCCAGGTTTCGAAATACCAGCTCGCCACCTCGGCCTGACCATAGCGTTCGACGCAATGCTGCACCCATTGGAAGACCAGTTCCTCCCATTTCCCATAATCCTTGGGCGGATAGGCCCAACCGGTGCGGAGGTTGCCGCTGCCGGGGCGCCAGTCATGCTGATAGGGGTGGGGATGGACCGACAATGCCTCGGGCATGAAGCCGATCTCGACATAGGGCTTCACCCCGCGTGCGCGGTAGGTGTCGAAGATGCGGTCGACGATCGTCCAGTCGTAGATGGGGCGACCTTGCGCATCCTCGCGATAGATGTTGGTCGAGCCCCATTTGAGCGCGGGCGTGCCGTCGCCCGACGTCAGCAGGTTGTGCGTGCGGAAATAGACATGGTCCGGTGCGAGCGCGCCCAATGTTGCCAGCGTGGTGCGCCCGTCCTTCATCGTCGCGTAATTGGGCTCGTCCGCGCCGAAGAAGCGCCATACCGGATTGACCGGGCCTTCGCTTTTCGCGGCGTCGACCGCGACCTGGGCGGTGAAGGCGGGATCGCCTGCCTTCGCCGCCGAAGCGGCGGCGAGCGCGATCAGCCAGGCGCAGCCGAGGGATCGAAGCATAGCGGCATCCTATCGCAGAAGATCCGCTTTACTCCGACATTGAAGGGCCCGTCGTCAACGCGACTGAAGGAGGGGTTTACGTCAATCGGCAGGAGGCAGACTTTGGTCTGATTGCGGGGCCGTCGGCACGGTGCAATCGTGAAATAGTCAGACAAGAGCCGATGGCGCATTGCGCGAAAAGGGGAGGAAATATGGGATCCGGACTTTTGCAGCATGGCGTGCGCATCCTCCTCGCGGGAACCGCACTTGCGGCCACGGCTCCATTGGCCGCCGAACCCTTGCGCGTTTCCATCGATGCGCGTGCTGTGAGCGAACCCGTCAGCCGCTACCAATATGGCATGTTCATCGAGCCGATCGGCACGCTCGTTGCGCGCACGCTTTGGGCGGAAATGCTCGACGACCGGAAATTCTATTATCCAATCCTCTCTGCCGGAAAGGACGCGCCGCCGCCGCAGACGGTGGAAGGGCGGCCCGGCGCCGTGCTGCGGAAATGGCGCCCGATCGGCGGCGACGACGCGGTTTCGATGGACCGGCAGGATCCCTATGTCGGCACGCAGAGTGCGAGTGTCGCGGTGGGGGGCGAACCGAAGGGGTTCAGCCAGTCCGGCCTCGGCGTGGCCAAGGGCAAAGTGTATAGCGGCCACCTGCTATTGAGCGGCGATCCTGGCGCAAAGGTTCAGGTGGCCCTGGTGTGGGGCGATGCGCCCGACGCGCGCCAAATCGTGACCTTGCCCGCGCCGGGCGCCGCCTGGGCGAGCGTGCCGTTCAGCTTCACGCCGACGGCGGACTCGCTCGATGCGCGGATCGAGGTGACCGGCACGGGATCGGGCCGCTTCAGGGTCGGCGCGATAACCTTGATGCCGGCCGATAATATCGATGGCTGGCGGGCGGACACGACCGCGATCTTGCGCACGCTCCATTCGGGCATGTGGCGCTTGCCGGGCGGTAATTTCCTGTCCGACTGGGATTGGCATGGTGCGATCGGCCCGCGCGACAAGCGCGCGCCGATGTTCGATTATGCGTGGAGCGCGATGCAGCCGAACGACTTCGGCATGGACGAATGGATGACGCTGACCCGCATCCTGGACGTTGATCCTTATGTGACGGTCAATGCGGGTCTGGGCGATGCGAATTCGGCGGCTGAGGAGGTCGAATATCTGAACGGCCCGCCCACCAGCGAATGGGGCGCGAAGCGTGCCGCCAACGGTCATCCGGCGCCCTATGGCGTCAAATATTGGAATATCGGCAACGAGCCGTTCGGGTGGTGGCAGATCGGCAAGACCACGCTCGAATATTACACGATGAAGCATAACGACTTCGCCGCCGCGATGCGCGCGCGCGATCCGAGCATCGTGCTGCTCGCATCGGGGGCGATGCCCGATCAGCTGCATCCGCGCGACGTGAAGGAAAACCCCTCGCTGGAGAGCATCCAGCACAAGTTCGGGACCGAGGAGGATTGGACGGGCGGGCTGTTCGCCAAATCCTACGGCAATTTCACGGGCATGACCGAGCATTGGTACGATCGTGCCGAGGTTCGCCCCAATGCCACGCCCGACGAAGAACTGATCGAATGGGTGCGATCGCCGTCAAACCATGTGCGCATGAAGGCGGACGAATGGGGAATCTACGAGCAGCGTTTCCCCACGATCAAGCGCGACAAGATCTTTCTATCGATCGACGAATATGGCTATTTCGGCCCGCCCAACCTCAAACTGTCGCTGGCTTATTCGATGGTGCTGCAGGAGATGCTGCGCCACACCGATTTCCTGCGAATGAGCGCCTATACGGCCGGGCCGGGGACGCTGGATATCACCCCGACCGCGGCGACGCTCAACGCGACCGGGGTCGTGTTCAAGCTTTATGGCGAGCATTTCGGCGCGGGTACGATACCGATCGCGGTCAACGGCAATGCACCGCAACCGGCGCCGAAATTCGTCGTCGGCTACGCCCATCCGCAGGTGCGCGCGGGCAGCCCGACCTATCCGCTGGATATCATAGCCGGGCTGAGCCCGGACCGCCGGATGCTCCGGATCGGGATCGTCAATGCCACCTTCAAACCGCAGAGCTTTTCCCTGACGCTGGATGGCATCCGCACGCGCGGGCGCGGCACGCAATGGCTTCTCGCCGGCAAGTCGCTGCAGGCCGCGAACAAGGTCGGTGCTGCGCCGGGCGTCACGATCGAGCAGAAAAGCGTGCCCGCGCTGGGGCGCGAATTGCAGGTACCAGCGATCTCCACCGTGATCTTCGAATTTCCGATCGCGAACTGACTGGGTCGGGCCCTAATCGCCGCGGAGCAGCCGCATCACATAGCTGCGGATCCGGCCATATCCGCCGCCGGCGAGCGGCCCCAATATGCCGTGCTTGTCTTCGGGAAGATGCGCGAGCGGATGGCCGTTGGGCCGGAAAACATAATGGTCGAAGAACGCTTTCCAGGCCGCGCGCTCGGGCGCGGGCCGTTCGGCGATCGCGATCATCGCCAGCAGCATGCTGGTGTAGGGAGCGTCGGGGCCGGCGGAAAAGCCGTCCCACCAATAATTGACCAGCATGTTGAAAGGCGCGGTCGCCTCGACCCGGTGCCACCATAATTTTGGGAGATAGAGCGCGTCGCCCGGTTCAAGCTCGACCTGCAAGGCCTGGTCGCGGATTGCCTCGAATGCGGGATAGCGCGGATCGCCGGGCGCCGATCCGTCCGCGAGCCCGACCGGTTGACCTGCCATCGTGTGATCGATCGGCCCGACATACAGACCGGCCACCGCCTCCGGCGGATAAAGCGTGAAACGGCGCCGCCCGGCGACCACGACCGCGAGATTGTCATAGGTATCGAAGTGGCAGGAGACATGCGACGCCGTGCCGATCCACACGCGCGGATGGACCGTGGGCGGCAGCATCGGCGCGGCATTGTCTTTCGCCAGTCCCGGCAGATAGGTCTCGGCGGGCAGCGAGCCGACATAGACCGACCGCGATCCGGGGGCGGCGGCGCTTTCGAGGATTCGGTCGATCGCACTCGTCAGGGCCATTTCCTGCCGCTCGAAGTTGAAGCCCTCCAGGCCGTCCGAATAAAAATAGCGTCCGGCAATCGCGGGATCGCCGAGGAAGGCCTGTGCCGGAACGGCGGTCGCGAACTGGCCGAGATAGTCGCCAAGCGCAGCCGGAGATATTTGCGCCGCGCGCGCCATCGGCCAATCACGGAAGGCATCCCGCAACAAAACCGGACGACAGGGAAGGGCAATCTGGTCCCGGAACCGGGAAGGATCGGCGAGGCGGGCGGGATCCGCCTCGAAAACCCCCGGCTCCTTGCCCGGCTCGAGGCTCACAGCCGTTCGTTGCGCCGTTGGGCGAGCACCGCGACCTGATTGAGCGAGAATATGATGTTATAAGCCGCCTGGAGATGTCCGTTACGGAAGAGCGTCAGGACGTCCGTATCGTCCAGCTCGCTCAGGCCGTCCCGGCTGACCGTATAGAGGCCGTCGAGCTGCAGGCTTTCGCCATCGTCGAAGCGCAGATTGATGTCGATCGGCTCGATCAGCTTGAGGCGGAGCATTTCGGCGATGAATGCCCGCGTGCTTTCCACGCCCGCTTTCAATTGGCCCAAGGCATGCTGCACATTCCGCATCGCGTCGCTTGGCTGGCCATCGGCATCGAATAGGGCGACGGCGGCTTCGGCGCCGAACCTCGGATGCGCGACGTCCACCGCGATATTCTCGTCGGAGATGAAAAAGCCCTGGCGCTGCAGTTCGAGCGGTCGGAACAGGCCTTTTCCGCGGTCCGTGCCTTCGGGCAGCAATTCGCCCGGGCGAAATCCGAACAGGGCACCGACGTAGAAGTCGCCCGTCTCTTTATCCTTGGCGAGAAAGATCGGGCAGACGGCGGCCGCGGCGGGGAATTCGTTGAGCGTGATCATCACGAAGGGAGGATGCTCGCTCGGCTGGGCGCTCATGCGCAGCGCGCCGTGGGTTTCCGGGCTCAGCAATTCCAAATGTCCGACCACTTCGTTCCTCCCCTTACAGGTTTCATGCGCGTGCAGGGCCAATCGGGCAAGCCTCTGCTCCGAAGCCCTCAACTTCGCTTATATTCCCACCTTAGCCGCCATCGCTTTTTTAATCCTACATTTAGCGGTCACATTGCTCCCAAATCAAAGAAAATTAATTTCGTTTTTGTCGGCTGCCGTCCTGAGTAAGTGACTGGAAACTAAACGCTAAATTGCAGATTCTCAGCAGCGGCTGAGCTTTCGAATGTGGCAGAAATGCCGCGGAAGCCGCATCCGCCGATATATACTCAGACTATTTGCTTGATAGCGCTACCGCACACGGTTACATCTCCGTGCCGATCGAGGTGATGGGATTCGGTTGAGGAGTGCCAGGCGCCTATTTTCGGCGCCCGACCTTCCCGCGAAATCCCCGAGCCCGGTCGAACGAAGGTGGCGGCGTGAGGACGAAAAGTCCCGCCCGCTCTGAAAACAGACGGAGGGGAAATTGACACTCATCTATGGTGAAAACTCGCGTGGCATCCT
>Ga0068856_100004859_pt1 | contig 13309 bp, 12 predicted proteins | sample KBSCornC62_FD_66595 | JGI IMG/M metagenome (GOLD analysis project Ga0068856, IMG submission 66595) | Corn rhizosphere microbial communities from Kellogg Biological Station, Michigan, USA - KBS Corn C6-2 | ecosystem: Host-associated > Plants > Roots > Rhizosphere > Soil ...
CCTGCCGCTCGCTGATGAAGAGGCCGGACGCGAATTTCTTGAGGTTGGCAAGCGAGATGTTCTCGCCGACGGACCGGCAAAGCACCAGGCCTTCCGCTTTGCGATCTTCCGAGACCATGGCGATGCCGTTGGCAATTGCATCCTTCGGCGACGTGAGCTTTAGCGGCTTTCCATTCAGGCGGATGACGCCCGCGTCCGCCCCGTCCAGGCCGAAGATCACCCGGGCGACCTCCGTCCGCCCGGCGCCGATCAGGCCGGAAAGGCCAACGATCTCGCCGGCACGCACCTCGAAGCTGACATTTTCGAAAACGCCGTCACGAGAGAGGTTCTCGACGGAAAGGACGATATCGCCGATCGGCACTTCCTCTTTCGGAAAGATGCTGGAGATCGTGCGGCCAACCATCTGGGAAATCAGCTTTGCCGGCTGGTATTCGCTCGCGGGCGCGGCTGCGACGAATTGGCCATCACGCATGACCGTGATGTCGTCAGCGATCTGGAAGATCTCGTCCATCTTGTGGGTGATGTAGATGATCGCGACGCCTGCTGCTTTCAGGTCCGCAATCTGTCTGAAGAGCATCGCAACTTCCGTGTCGCTGATCGCCGACGTCGGTTCGTCCATGATGACGAGAGAAGCCTCGCGCGAAATCGCCTTGACGATCTCGATGAGTTGCATCGTCGCGATGGACAGGTCGCGCATTTTGGTTTGGGGGCTGTATTTCAGGTCCAGACGATTGAGCAGCGCCTGCGTATCTGAATTCATGCGATCGAAATCGACGAACCGGGACATAACGCCCGTCCGGCTATAAGTGGGTTCGCGGCCGAGAAAGACGTTTTCGGCGATCGTCATGTCGAGCACGGGGCTGAGCTCCTGGTGGATCATCGAGATCCCTCGCTCCAGCGCGGATGCAGCACTCTGGTGATCGAGCTTTTCGCCCCTGAAAAAGATCTCTCCGCCGTCGATCGCGTAGATACCGCTCAGGATCTTCATAAGCGTCGACTTGCCCGCGCCATTCTCCCCGACGAGGACATGCACCGTGCCGGCACGAACCTTCAGGCTCATGCCATCGAGCGCTAGAACGCCAGGGAAGGCCTTCGTGACTGAGCGCATTTCAAGAACGACGCCGGCTCCGCTATCTATAGGCGTGCGATGGCCTTCGCCGCCCGAAAGCGGCGCCACCTTTTGCAAGGTCGCAGACATGAGAGTATTTCCTCCAAATGAGAGAGCTCTCCCAAGCCCTCCCGCCGAATTGGCTTTTACTGAAAGACGAAATTGCGAAAATTCCACTGAGTGTCAACAAACCGGTGGATTTTTCTCCCAAAACATCTCATAATTAGCGTCAGATTATGAGAGGCTTGTTATGTCACGCCCAACGATCCCCGACTTGGCAAAAGCCGCGAATGTAAGCATTTCAACAGTCGATCGCGTGCTGAACGGTCGCGACCCCGTGCGCCCACAGACGGCGGAGCGGGTTCTTAACGCCGCCCGCCAGATTGGTTTCCATGGCGTGACGGCCATCGCCCGGCGACTCGAGCACGACAAGCCGGTGATCAAATTTGGTTTTCTTCTCAAGCAGTCTCACCGTAAGCTTTATCAAATGTGGAGCGACGTTCTCGTTGCTGCGACTGAAGCATTCCCCGACGCCCATGGAAGGGCCATCGTTAGATTCATGGACGATCTTGCGCCCGACAAGGCTGCCGAGGCGATTTACGCTCTCAGTCGCGAAGCCGACGTCATTGGAATGATTACCTCGGATCACCCGCAGGTGAACCACGCCGTCGATGGTCTTGCAGCAGAGAACATTCCGGTCGTGACCATGATCTCCGATATTTCCACTGCCTCCCGCGCAGCCTATGTTGGCAACGACTGCGTCAAAAAGGGGCGCACGGCCGCGTGGTTCATCGCCGGGCTGAATGGCAATGGAGGCAAGGTGTCCGTCTTCGTAGGCAGTCACCGATATCTTGCGCAAGAACTAAACGAAATGGGGTTTCGATCGTATTTCCGGGAGAGTGCGCCGGACTTCCAGATGCTCGAGACTGTGGCCACGCTTGAAGAGCCCGAAATCGCCTATGAAGCAACGCGACGCCTTCTGCAGACCGAGCCGAATTGGGTCGGGCTTTACGTTGCCGGCGGCGGCATCACGGGCGTGATGCGAGCCCTGCGGCAGGACGGTGGGCCGGCAGCCAAACGCCTTGTGGTCATAGCACACGAGCTCACGAATGAAACGAGAGCCGGTCTTGCTGAGGGGCTGATCAGGGTCGTCCTGTCTCACCCGGCAAAGCTGCTGGGTGAGACCCTAGTGCGGGCAATGGCGCAAGCTCTCGACACCAACCGATCACCGACCGTTTCGCAGCACATTGTGCCGTTTGAATTTTACACTGCCACGAACATCTGAGACTTCTACGAAATCTCAATGCGATGTCGTCAAGAGCCGCCGAGGTGTTCTTGTCATAGACCCACCGATCGAGCGTTCCGAACCTCTCCCTGAATACAGTTTCATATGTTCGGGCGGGAAAACGGCTGCCCCTCAGCTGCGCTATTGCCCGAAATCGGAAGACAGCCAGAAACGACCCGTGAGGCTTATGAGGTTGAATTGGGCAAGTATACCGCTCTTCTGGCATCGAAGCTTCCCGCTTCGCCTTCATTCTCAGCCCATGACAGGGCGATAGCGATTTTTGGAATGATGGTCGGCATTCTCCAGATTGCCCGGGTTATGTCCAACCCATCAAAAGCGTCAGCCCTGTTGGAAGGTGGTGTCCAAGCAGCGCTCGCTCTGGCAAAAGCATAATGCGGGCAACGCCTGCCCGTTCGTTTAGCAACGTGCGAGGATCGTGCGGCATGAAGGGAGCTCGACCGCTGGGCTTCGACTTACTTTAGCTAGGTATCTGATTCACATGCTTATTACCTGACACAAGACTGTATTATGGTAAAACAGTTACCTGCGGTTCTAGAGCCGACGGGGCAGGCTTTTTGAACAGCTATCTTCTTGCGGGCATTGAAGGCTACTATCGGGCTTCCTGCAACCAGTTCGGCAGTTGCAGGAAGCCCGTGCTTTTTCATTTCGCGATATTGCGATCGAGAAAACTCCGGATTAGCGGTGCCATCTCGTCCAGCTTGTCTTCAAGCGCAAAGTGGCCTGTATCAAAGAGATGGAACTCTGCTTCGGGAAGATCGCCAAGATAGGGATGCGCGCCCTCTTCCGGGAAGATCTTGTCGTTCTTGCCCCAGACGATCACCGTCGGCGGCTTGCGGTCGCGGAAGAACGCCTGGAACTGCGGATAGAGCGGCAGGTTGGTGCGGTAGTCGTAGAACAGGTCGAGCTGGATATCCTTGTTCCCCGGCCGGTCGAGCAGCGCCTGGTCGTGGACCCAGTTGTCAGGGCTGATGCGCGTCAGGTCCTTGACGCCATCGGTATACTGGAATTTGGTCGTCTCAGGTGCGACGAGCACGGAGAGTGCGTCCCGGTCCTTCTTCGTTCCTGACTTCCAGTAGGCGCGGATCGGGTTCCAGAAATCGCGGATGCCTTCGTCATAGGCATTGCCGTTCTGAACAATCAGTCCGGTGACGCGATCCGGATGCTTGAGCGCCAGCCGGTAGCCGACAGGTGCGCCATAATCCATGACATACATCGAATACTTGGCGGCGCCGAGCTTGGTCAGCAACGTATCGACGATATCGGCATAGTGGCCGAAGGAATATTCGAACTTGGTGTGATCGGGTGCGTCGCTCTGACCGAAACCCGGATAGTCAGGAGCGATGACGCGGTAGCGATCAGCGAGCAGCGGGATCAGGTTGCGGAACATGTGAGACGATGTCGGAAAGCCGTGAAGCAGGACGACGACAGGGCCGTCGGCTGGGCCTGCTTCCCGATAAAACACGTTCACGCCATCGATCTTTACGGAGCGATAATGGACCGTCGCAGGTACTTGCTGAGCGATCGCAGGTGTTTCGGCGAACACTCTACTTGCGGGGGCGGTAACAAAGATGCTGGCGGATGCGAGAAGCAGGGCGGCAAGAGTGCGAGACATTGTGGTTCTCCTCGGGACTGGTTGCGGGCGGCTTGTTGCCTGCAACAACCATCGCTTTTTCGGCGTGGAAGGAGAATGTTCGTATTGGACAAGGGATTATTACGTTTGGTGATATGAGTGTGGCCGGACTGAGCGGTCATTTGGATGAACCGTGACAGTTGCGTCGGCGTTGGTGAACGTCCCTTTCGACCAGATCGCAGCCAACGCGATCGGCTTGCCCATGCAACAATTGCGCTTAGTAACAACCGGGCTCTTGTGTCTGCTTCAACGTTGATCCAGCATAAATCGGCGGCGAGACCGAGCATTCAGCTTAGCTGGATTTGGGTCTATTCCGGTGACTTAAAGGGCTAATTGAGAAGCCTGTTCTCACGGAGGCTGGCCGAAGCCATATCAACAAACGTTCGAACCTTCGCAGGAGCATGCCGGCCCTCGGGATGCAGTATGTGAATGGGCATGGGCGGTTCTTCGTACTCGCTGAGTACGATCTGCAACTCTCCCGCCATCAATGCGGGCCCAATTTGGTAATGAAGCACTCTTGTGAGGCCCCATCCCTCGCGTGCTGAATGTATGACAGCTTCATTGGTATTGCATTGCAGAACCGGCTCAACCGTCACACGCTGATCATCGGCAAACCGCCACTCAGGCGATGCCCAAGCTGCAGTCGATGCAGCAATGCGGTGGTCTTTGAGATCAGCCGGCGATTTCGGAACACCGTAGCGTTCGAAGTATTTGGGCGAGCCACACATCACGCGACGAACAGTTCCCACCTTGATAGCGGTAAGGCCTGAATCCGGGAGATGACCAATGCGAATGGCCACATCAATGCCTTCATCCACGATGTTAACTGGCCGATCGACGAAAAGCGTTTTCGCCTTCACCGTGGAGTATGTGTCGAGATAGCGCGTCACGATCGGAAGGACGTACATCTGACCAAATAAAACTGATGCTGTGATGTAGAGAGTTCCTGTCGGAGTGGCGTACGAACCACCGGCCGCCGCTTCCGCTTCTGCTATATCTGCCAGGATCCGGCGGCAATCGTCAAAATAACGCGCTCCGGCCTCGGTCATCTTCACTGAGCGAGTTGTTCGGACAAAGAGACGAGCCCCGATCAGGTCTTCCAAAGACGCGACTGCACGGGTGACAGCCGGGGCGCTCATGAACATCTGGCGAGCGGTATCTGCGAAACTTTCGGTTTCAGCAACCTTCACGAAAATCCGCATTGCCTGCCAACGGTCCATCTACTCCCCCAAAGCACTCGGTTTTCCAATACTTTAAGTGCTCGAAACCGAAGCCTCAAGGGGCATCACGCCAAATATCAAGGTTGATTGGGTTAGCGCGGATGGCTTGCGCAATGCGTTCTATTTCCGCACAGGCTTCTACGGAAAGGCCAGCGTATAATGCGCGCTGGCGGCTTTCCTGGCAGGCATCCAGCGCAAGCGAGATCGCCACCGAGATCTTGAAATCGAAGCTGGAACCGCGCCTTGCAACGTCCATCTCAGCGCCGGTCATGCCGAGGGCACGGCCGGCTTCCTCCTGCTTCCCGAGTAAGGGCTGGCCCGCACTGGTTCCGGCAAGAGCAAGCTCTATTGAAAGCCTCACCCGTGGATCAATTGACAAGCCAACCATTTTCAATCTCCCCGATGTGCGGGCTAAAATCCAAAGTCGCTCAACCCCGGATGGTCGTCCGGCCGGCGGCCAAGCGGCCAACGAAACTTGCGATCCGCTTCAGCAATCGGGTGTTCGTTGATGCTTGCATGACGTTCCCGCATCAGGCCATCCTCGGCAAATTCCCAGTTCTCGTTACCATAGGCGCGGAACCACTGGCCGCTGTCGTCGCGATATTCATAGGCATATCGGACGGCGATACGGTTACCGGTGAAGGCCCACAATTCCTTGATCAGGCGATAGTCGAGCTCCTTGTTCCACTTGCGGGTCAAGAAGGCCTCGGCCTCGGCACGGCTCTTTGCGAACTCGGTGCGGTTGCGCCAACGTGTATCGAGCGTATAGGCAAGCGCCACCTTGGCGGGGTCGCGGCTATTCCAGCCGTCTTCTGCCAGACGGACCTTTTCGATTGCGCTCTGTTCAGTGAATGGGGGAAGCGGGGGACGGGACATGTTCAAGTTCCTCTGAGGTTAATATTTGACTTGGGGCGGGAGGCGGTACGTCTTGCACCGCCTCCAGGCCAAGCGTCATGCGGCGACGCGATCAATGCGGGGGAAGTCCGATCTCGGTATCGAGGGCCTCGTTCACGTAGTTCGTGAAGGTGTTGAGGGCGACATGGGCGATGATCTCGGCGTCGCTGTATCCGGCGTCACGGACCTTAGTGATCTCGGCTGGCGCGACGGAACCACGAGCCACTGTCAGTGCCCGGGTGAATTCGACTCGGCAGCTGCCTTGGGATCGTTCGAGGTGCCGCTGCGGTTGGCAGCGATCTCGCTCCCATCGAGCTTGGCAAACTTCGTACCGGTGAAGGTGTGGGCCGAGAGGCAGTAGTCACAGCCGTTGGCCTCAGTCATGGCGAGCGCGATGCGTTCGCGGGTCGCCGGCGGCAGCTTGCCTTTGCCGAGTGCGCTCTGGAGCGACGTCAAGCCCGTCAATGCGGTGGAGCTGTTGGAAACCAGCTGGAAGATGTTCGGAACGGAACCAATCTGCTTTTGGATGGTATCGAGGATCGGACGGGAGGTTTCTGAAGCTTCATCGATGGTTGCGGGGGTAGGAATGCGTGACATTATATTCTGCTTTTTCGTTTGAAGAGACGCCGCTCTCTTGAGATTGGATATGATCCGGTGGGGCATCTTGCTGAAGATCGAAAGGGAACAAGGGACTGTTACGCTGAACGCAGCAATCGAGCCCTGAGAGCAATTCCAGGAAAAGTGCGCAGCAATTTTGCTGGAATTGCGTGAAAACAATGAGATAGAGCAGCTCAGAGATTCCGTGAAAAACTGAACCGCTCTAGACAGCAAGCTGCAGGCCCTTTTCCTGGTCAGCAGGAACTGTGCAGCACAGAAGCACTTCGTCGGCGTCGATCTTCGCGGTGGGCTGCTTGACGTAAGCGACGGCGCCCTTGACGAGTTTCGTCCGGCACGTGCCGCAGTTGCCTTCCCGACAACTGAATTCGGGCTCGAGGCCACGTGCCTCGGCAAGTTCCAGGAGAGTGCCGGAACCAGGGGTCCACCGCGCTTCCTTCAGGGAATTCGTGAATATGACCGGCACAGGCTTTTCCGACGGCTGCGTGGTGGAAGACACAGCTGCTGGTGTGGGTTGCCCTGTGCGAATGAGCGACGACGGACCGAAGGCTTCCGCATGGATACGATCGTCAGCAATGTTGAAACCCCGCAGCCCGTCATAAAGACCTTGGGTAAACTGGGCAGGTCCGCAGAGATAGAAATCATAGTCGTTGAAGGGAAGAAACCGCGTCAGCATGGCCGTGTCGATCCGCCCGGCCGCGTCGAAGTCCCTGCCCTCTTCAGCATCCGTGGTGTCACTGAGGATCCTGACCAAGCGCACGACGCCCTTTGTCGCACCGACAAGGTCGGCGATCTCCTTGTCAAACGGTCGATCGGCCTTGGAGCGAGCCGCGTAGAACAACGTGACCGGACGGACACGTTGCTTGCGGAGCCCCTCGTAAACGATATGACGGAGCATCGCGAGCAGCGGCGTGATACCGACGCCGCCTGCCAGAAGAACCGCTGGGCGTGTCGCGCGGGCGTCGATGCTGAAGTCGCCGGCCGGCGCGCGCGCCTCGATGACATCGCCGACGGCAATAGTATCGTGCAGGAATTGCGACACCTGGCCGTCTCGCTTGACGCTGATGCGGTAGATACCGTCGGACGGCGCGACCGAGAGCGTGTAGGTGCGAATGACCGACTTTCCTTCGCCGGGCAGCTTGATGCGTATGGGGAGATGCTGACCCGCGTTGTGAGGGAGTAGCCCCGCGTCATCGCCAGGCTGCAGATGGAAAGATTTGATCGTCGCGCTTTCATCGACAATGGCGGTGACGGTCATTGGCCGCCAGCTTTTGGCAATCTCTGTAGCGAGAAGGCGGTCCGCCGCTTGCTGCCAGCTCCCCGTCATCAGGGAACTCGGCGACCAGCCGTCTTTCTGAAAAGCCCATCTCGAAGCCAGTGCATTGCGGCGACGAACGAGACGTGTCGGCTTGAATGTCCAAAAGCGCTCAGCGCCCTGGAAGGCGGCGATCTCGGGCGAGTCGAAAATGACTTCGGCTTTCCCTGTCATCTGCAGCATATCGCCGGTTTTGAAATCCACGAACAGAAGTCCTGCCTTTCCGTTCATCAGGATGTTGCCAAGCGTCGCGAAGAAGAGATTTCCGTCGAAATCGGGGATTGTCAGGACCCCATCGTCACCGATGCGAACAAACCCGGCGTTCCCGCCGCGATGTGAGACGTCCACCTGGCGCCGGTCTTCGCGATCGACGTAGGAGGCAACGAAAAACGCGTCAGCTTCTCGAATAATCGTGCGTGCCTGATCATCAAGTGCAGGCAGTTCCTCAACCTCACCTTTAAACAAGGTTCCCGGCTGGCGTTCGAGCGCGAAGTCGCGCAGCTGAATGTAGCGCGGGCAATTTCCGAAGCTCTGGTCAACATCGACGCGGAAACCGCCATCGATCGTCGAGACAAAACCATTCATGCGGTTGCGGCGACGCGTGTGCATCTCGATACCGAGAAGACCAATCGGCAAGCCGTCGGCCAGTCCTTCGCTTGCTGGGTCGCTCGGATCTCGCGTCGCGGCAATGTCTAAAACGACGGGAGAGGGTGACGACATGAAACCAGGCTGGCCTTCGACAAAAGTCGCCCAGGCTTCGCCAGATTGATCGACGCTGCCGAGAACGATGAAAGGCAATTGGGCGTAGAAGTCCCGGTGCTGGTCGGGCATGAAATCGCGAACGACACGCTGGCCGACCGAGGCCATACGTTCCTTTACGCCGAGCTTTTCCTGGATAAAGGTCTCGCCTTCATGCCACGTCGGCAGTTTCGTAAGGCTCATAGACATCGGCGTTCTCCAGAGAAGGAAGCGGGGGCGAGCGAGGCGTCGCACGCCCTATCGAGGCTTAGGCGGCAAGGCCAACGGGCGTTTTCACGAAGTCGACGAAGCCTGGAAGTTGTTCGACGCGGGCAAGGAGGGCATTGACGGACGGATAGGCGCTAAGGTCGACATTGCCTTCCGGCGCGCGCGCGACATAGCTGTAGATCGCGACGTCGGCGATCGTCGGGCGGCTGCCCACTAGCCATTCACGCCCTTGCAGCTGGTTCTCGATCCGGCCGAGGATGGTATGGGCACGCCCGATCACCTCTTCCGGGTTGAACTTGGCGCCGAACACCGTGACCAGACGCGCAGCTGCCGGACCGTATGCGATCTCACCGGCAGCAGCCGAAAGCCACCGCTGAACTTCGGCCGCTCCTTTTGCATCTTCAGGAAGCCATGCCGTCTGACCTGCCTTCTTGGCGACGTAGACTAGGATCGCGTTGGAATCCGAAATGAAGACATCGCCATCCGCCAGCACCGGCACTTGGCCGAAGGGGTTCATCTTGAGGAAGTCGGGCTGCTTGTGGGCGCCAGCTTGCAAATCGACCTCGACCAGCTCGTGGGGAAGCCCGATCAGGGAAAGGAAGAGCCGGGCGCGGTGAGAGTGACCGGACAGCGGATGGTGATAGAGTTTCATGTGATCGCTCCTGCTTGAAGGCCGGGTTCGTTCCCGATCCGTGGACACAGGATGCAATGCGCGATCGCGCGGCTGAATACTCATGTTTGACATTGGACTGTTACGCTGCATGAAACAGTGCCGTAACCGCCGAGAATGACAGATGAGCTTCGCATCTGCACGGTTGAGCAATCCTCTAAATTGAAGAACGGCTCTCAACGTTCAGGTTTGCCCTCAAAGCCTTGATCAGGTCGATGAACCGGCGCAGCTTTGCCGGGATATTGCGCCTTCCGGGATAGTAGAGACATAGCCCCGGGTATGGCGGGGTCCACTCCGCAAGAACCTGCTCCAACCTACCCTCGGCCAGGTCATCGGCGACCTGCCATTCGTTGAGATAGGCAAGTCCGGCTCCATCGCGGGCCGCCCGGAGCATCAGATCGCTGTCGTCGAGCGTGAGCTTGCCCGGAACGTCGAGCGCGAAAGCCTCTCCCCTTCGCTCGAACTCCCAGCGATAGAGCGTGCCGCTCGCCATTCTGGCGCGGATACAATGGTGATCGTGAAGGTCAACCGGAACCTGTGGTTTTCCATAGCGTCGGAAGTATTCGACCGATCCGACGATGGCAGGGCGGATGCTGTCGCCGATGGGGACGACCACCATGTCAGGGGGAACGGCCTCCCGGATCCTTATTCCGGCATCGAAGCCCTTGGCGTTGACGTCGACCAGCGCGCCCTCCGTGACGATCTCCACCGCCATCTGCGGGTTCCGGCGCATGTATTCCAGGATCAGGGGCGTCAGGATCATCCGCGTTGCGCCCACCGACGTGTTGATCCGCAAAGTGCCCGTAGCTTCTGCCCGATGTTCATCGACATGCTCGACGGCGCTGCGGATCGCCTCCAGCGCCGGTCCGACGCTTGCCACGAACTGCTCACCCGCGGCTGAAAGGACCACGCTACGAGTCGAGCGGTTGAACAGCCTGACGCCCATGCGGGTCTCTAGCGCAGCGATCTGCTGACTGAGCGACGACGACGAGATGCCGAGCTCGCGAGCCGCCGCCCTAAACCCGCCTTGGGAAGAGACGGCGAGAACCGCCTCGAGTTCAGCAAGCGAACCACGCATCATTGTCCGTAATTTCCTATCAGCCTGAGCACTTTTGGCCAACTTATCAGAACAATCCCGAAATGCCAGATATGCCTCAACAGCCAAAAGGAGTTAGAAGTGCGCGACATCGACAAAATCTACATCGACGGGCAGTTCGTCACGCCTCGCGCGACAGAGACGGCCGATCTCCACAATCCGTCAACGGAGGAGAAGATCGGTACGGCCAGACTGGGTAGCATCGAAGATGCGCGAGAGGCGGTTGCGGCGGCGAAACGTGCTTTCCCCGCGTTTTCGCGCACCACGAAAGGTGAGCGCATCGACATGCTAAAGCGGTTGAACGCCGCCGTCGCCGCGCGCGTCTCCGATCTGATGGAAGCTATGGCGCTTGAGTACGGTGCTCCGCAGACCTTCACGCGGTTCGCCATTCCCCATGCCGCCTCAAGCTTCCTGACCATGGCGAAGGTTCTGGAGGACTATGACTTCGAGCGACAAATGGGTTGCGCCCGCGTCGTCATGCGGCCCTCCGGGGTTGCAGCCGCCATCACGCCCTGGAACAGCAATATCGGCTTCATCACCTCAAAGCTCGCGACCGCCATCGCCGCCGGCTCCACCATCGTCATCAAACCGAGCGAGATGAGCGCGATGCAGACACAGATCCTCACCGAGTGCCTTCATGAAGCGGGACTGCCGAAGGGCGTGTTCAATATCGTCAACGGGCTCGGCAATGTCGTCGGCGCGGAACTCAGCCGGCATCCCGATATCGCGAAGGTGACCTTCACCGGATCCACAGCGGTCGGGAGAGAAATCCTGCGCGGCGCTTCGGACACCTTCAAGCGCGTCACGCTGGAGCTTGGCGGCAAGGGTCCGAACATCATTCTCGACGACGCCGATCTGGATGTGGCCATCCCCGCCGTACTGCGGATGGGCTTCATCAACAGCGGCCAGTCCTGCATCGCCGGCACCCGCGTTCTGGTTCCGAACCGTCGGCTAGATGAAGTGCTGGCCAGGCTGAAGCAGGAGACTGAGAGGTTCAAGGTCGGCGCTCCCGATGATCCGGACGCGATGATCGGGCCGATGGTCAGTCAGAAGCAGTACGACCGCGTCCAGTCCTATATCGGGCTGGGGACACGAGAGGGCGCCAGCCTCCTGACGGGCGGTCTCGGACGGCCTACCGGACTGGATCGTGGCTGGTTCGCGAAGCCGACCATATTTACCGGCGTCAATAACCAGATGCGCATCGCGCGCGAGGAGATATTCGGGCCGGTGCTGTCGGTCATTGGCTATCGTGACGACGACGAAGCCGTGTCCATCGCCAACGATACTTCCTACGGACTTCAGTCCTATCTACATGGCAGCGACGCCTCGCGCATGCAAGCACTTGCGGATCGATTGGACAGCGGTCGTGTTGTCATCAATGGCGCGCCGCACGAACCGCTTGCTCCCTTCGGCGGCTTCAAGCAGTCGGGCATCGGCCGCGAGTATGGCGTGTTCGGCCTAGAGGCGTTTCTGGAGCCAAAGGCTATCATCGCTTGAGGATAGCCACGACGAGCGGAGCTCGAACTCCGCGCGTCACCCGCTCTCCTATCTTACGAATCTTGGACTTGCTCTTAAAAGGATCTGAACTTGCGCCGCCCACTCTGGTAGGTAAGCACCTGATTTCACTTGTCAAAGCTGGTTAGAGACACGGCGGCGGCGCCAGCAACGGGCCTCTGGGCTTTGAGAACATTCAGGCCTACTGGGCAGGTGACGCAAAACCAACACCTGCCCAATTGCCGGGTATTCAACTGCGTGGCGCGGTAAAGCTCGCAAGTCATGGTGAATATTTGATTACAGCCACTCGATCGTCGTCTTCCCTTTGACATTGGCCATGGCGGCTCCCATCTCTCTGCCGCTTGTTTTCGGGAGAGACAATGAGAGACTTTGTGAATGCGACGTTCGGGTCCGTTGAACTCGACATCATCAGCCAGGCACTCGAGGAGTGGCGAACTTCAATCGGTATCGACCGTGCCGCCCCGGAATACGAAATCGCGGCCGCCACCGTTGTCACCTTGTTCAGGGAAGGCAACCGCACGCTTCCGGAACTTCAGGCTGCAATTTCGGCGCACCAGTGGCTCTCTCGGGATGCCGTGGAACTGGCGAAGATCTCGGTGCATCCCGCAAGTAAGGCTTCGTAGGTCGACTAGGTCACTACTTCAAATGTGCAGGACCGTTTGAGGGAACGGTGCGACTACGTTCGCAGGTCTTTCAAAAGTGCTTTCCTTCTGGAACGTCGAAGAGACTACGGAAATGCGCGACGGATACGGGAGATGGCTGTTACATCAGGCACGGGGACAAGACGGCACCTGCTGCTGTTGTGGATCGCGGCCGGCTCTTTTACAGCGGCTCCCGCATCGGTATGACAGTGGTATCACGAACGAAGAGAAAATCTGAATGCCCGATGACTTTCTCGTTACCGGCCCCGAAGACGCCAAGATCACGATCGTTCTCGCTCATGGAGCGGGCGGTGCAATGGACACGATGTGGAT
>Ga0068856_100004865_pt1 | contig 13303 bp, 12 predicted proteins | sample KBSCornC62_FD_66595 | JGI IMG/M metagenome (GOLD analysis project Ga0068856, IMG submission 66595) | Corn rhizosphere microbial communities from Kellogg Biological Station, Michigan, USA - KBS Corn C6-2 | ecosystem: Host-associated > Plants > Roots > Rhizosphere > Soil ...
CGCGTTCCCGGCGGATGTGGAGCGGGGGGTGTTTCTGGAGCCGGGGAAGTTGCACGCCCTTGATCACGTGGGTGAGCACTTCAAGGTGGCGGGGCCGTTGAACATCGCGCGGTCGAGGCAGGGGCAGCCGGTGATCTTCCAGGCCGGAGTCTCCGAAGACGGCCGCAACTTCGCCGCCCGGGTCGCCGAAGGCATCTTCGCGCCTGGATCCGATCTCGAGTCCTCCCGCGAGCACTACGCCGACGTCAAGGGCCGGGCGGCTGCCCTGGGCCGCAACCCGGAGGAGATCGTCATCCTGGCCGGGGGCTTTCCCGTCGTGGCCGCGACCGACGAGGCGGCCTTCGCGCGGTCGCGTGAGATCTACGAGGAGGACAACGACTTCGACCGCAAGTTGGGGTTCCTGGGTCGGGCGTTCGGCGCCTACGACTTCAGCCAGCACGACCTCGACGCCCCGTTCCCCGATCTCGCCCACCTCACCGAACGCGGCGGACGGCAGGGAGCGGAGTTGGTGGCGCGGGCGAAGGAGAACGGCTGGTCGCTGCGGCAGGCCGTCGACAACGCCTCCCAGTACAGGCGCGGCCCGTTCACCGGATCACCGACCACCGTGGCCGACGCCATTCAGGCCTGGTTCGAGGCCGGCGCGCTCGACGGCGTCAACCTCGGCTTCCGCCTCGAAGAGGACCTCGCCTACTTCATCGAGACCGTGATCCCCATCTTGCAGCAGCGCGGCCTCTACCGGACCGAGTACGAGTCGGACACCTTGCGCGGCAACCTCGGCCTGCCCATTCCGGCCAACCGCCACGCCACCGGCAGCCCTGACCGCGAGCCCCAGCTCGTGGATGCCTGACGAGGCGAGTCATGACTGATCTTTTCCTCACGGGCGGCCGAGATATCCATACCGTGCGTTTCCCGACCGAAACCCCGCCGAGCGAGGTCGAGGTCCTGGTTGTCGGAGCTGGCCCGGTCGGACTCTCGTCCGCCCTCGAACTGTCGCGGCGGGGGGTCGTCGTCGCCGTTGTGGAGCGGGCCTTCGAGGCGACGTTGGCCCGGGCGGGGGCGATGGGCCACTCGCCCCGCACGGTCGAGCACTTCCGTCGGTGGGGGGTGTTGCAAGACGTGCGCCACGAGTGGACCTTCCCGCCCGAGTGGAACCACGGCATCCGGCTGGTCACGTCGCTGACCGGGCACGAGCTGGCGCCCAGCTCGCGGCCGGCCTTCGTGGGGGCGGCCAAGGCGTCGTTCGGCGAGGCGATCCGCCGGCCGCAGACCGCACTGCAAAAGGTGTTCCTGCGCCATCTCGCCCGCGGCTCGGCGACCGTGTCCGGCGGGTGGCGGGTCGACAGCCTCCGCCAGGACGCCGATGACGTCGAGGTCGACGTGCAGAACGTCGACACGGGGGAGAGGCGCACCATCCGGGCGGGCTACGTTCTCGGCGCGGACGGCGGCAGCAGCACCGTGCGCCGACTGGCCGGCATCGAGCGCGACGGCGAGCACGCCAGCGAGAAGCGGCTGCGGTTGATCGTGCGCACCGGCGATATCTCCGATCGGGTGGGCCCGGCGCCCAGCGGCACGAACATTGTCTTCAACGCCAAGGCAGATGGCTTCCTGGCGGCGGTCAGCGCCCGCGACTGGCGCATCTACGCCGGGCCATTCCCTTTGGACTACGAGCCGACTGATGACGAGCTGCTCGAGGTGGGGCGCGCCGCCTTCGGGTTCGACCTCGATCTCGAGCTGATCTCGGCGACGACGTTCTACCACGCCACCCGCATCGCTCGGACGTTTCGGCAGGGTCGCGTCCTGCTGGCGGGCGACGCCGCCCACGTCCGCACCCCTGGGGGCAATCTCGGCGAGGGATTCGGCGATGTCGCCAACGTCGGCTGGAAGCTGGCCGCCGTGCTGCGCGGCCAGGCCGGCGACGCGCTGCTGGACTCCTACGACGCCGAGCGCCGCCCACACAACTGGCGGATCGCCGATCACGCGTTGGCCCGCTCGCGACGCAGCCAGCAGACCCTGGACGAGATTCGACGCGGCGGCGTGCCCGACGACGCCGACAGCAGCCCGGCCGCGCAGCAGAGGCGAGCCGAGATCACCGCGCTGATCACGGCCGGCGGACCGCTGCTCGGCGGGGGCCTGACCTTCGACGAGCGCTACGACGCTTCATCCGTGCTGTGGTACGAGCCCGGTCAGCTCGACGACGAGCCGCCCTGGCGGGCCGACGTGTACGAAGATGACCCGCGGCCGGGCCATCGGGCGCCGGACGGCCTCGTCGACCCGTACGGCGACACTCTCTACGACCGCATCGGCGACCATCTGGCGTTGCTCGTCTTCGGTCCCGACCGGGACGTGGAGCGAGCCTTCGTGGCCGAAGCGGCTGAGCGGGCCGTGCCGATCACCGTGATCCACCTCGCCGACGTCTCCGCGCGGGAGCTCTACGGCGCCGACAACGTGCTGGTCCGTCCAGACCAACACGTCGCCTGGCGCGGCGCCGAGCTGCCGGTCGGTGGGGCCGCCGCCGTGTTCGACCGTGTGCTCGGGCTTGCCGGTGAAGCCCGAGACCCGGCTGGGCAGCTCGTCGCGGCTGGCGCGGAGGCCTGAGCGATGCCTCGACAGACGCGACATGAAACCTTCCGAGACAACCTCGCCGTCGCGTGACGGCCGCCATTCCCCAACTCGTAGGAGTCTGACCATGACCCAGTATCTGGATTTCCTGCCACCCGCGGCGCTGCGCACGAGGGGCACGGTGCTCGTCGTGCCGGGGCGGGGTGAGACGAGGACGACGTACCAACGGTTCGGCAGCCGTATCGCCGCCGACTCCTACCGCGTCCGGGTCCTGCCCGAGCGCCCGCCGGCAGACTCGCTCGACGCCGCCGTGCTGCCGCTGGCCGCCGACCTGGCTGCGGCCCTCTCCGGACTTGACGCAGAGACACCGCGGCCGCTTGTGCTGGTCGGGGCGGACACGGCCGCGGTGTCGTTGGCGGCACTGGTTTCGCAGGGGGCCACGGACGCCGTGTGGTGGCCCGACGGCTTGGTCCTGGCCGGCCTGCCGGGTTACGGCGGTTATGAAAGCGACGGCGGCTGGGAATCCGAGCTGGACGTCCGCTCCCACTGCCCCGTGCACCGCGGCGTCCTGTCCGATGACTCCGCGCTGCACCGCGGCAGCCTGGCCACGCCGCCGGCCGGGGAGCTACTGGACGCCGCGTACAACAGCACCGCCGACGTCCCGCAGTTGCTGCTCGTCGGCGACGCCGACCCGTTGGCCGACCGGGAGGCCATTTCGCGGGCGGTGAAGGGCCTGCCGGCGGCGCGCCTGTCGGTCGTGCGCGACGCCCACCACGACGTCCTCAACGACCAGCAGCACCGAGCGGTGGCGGCGGAGGTCGTGGCCTTCCTGGAGACGCTGCGGGCGGGCCGGCCATTGCAGCCGATCGTCGCCGCGGCGTCCAGCACCTGGTGACCCGTCATCGCCGGATGGCGCGTGGCCCGAACTCCGTTTGTAGTTCGGGCCCCGAACTCCGTTTGTAGTTCGGTAGTGAATCGCCCGATGGGCGCCGCTAGCGTGGCAGCCAGGCGTCGGGCGCCCCGACCATTCGGCGCACATGCGCGGGAAGGCTCCCGGTCAGCGTCTGCGCCAGCGTCGTCTCGTCGAGGACGCGGCGCAGGCTGGCTCGCACCGCGACCCACACCTCCGGGAGGTGCTCCGCGGCGCCCTGGTAGGAGGTCTCATGCGGCCGCAGGCCGTGCACTTCGGCCAACGGCCCGTCGACTGCGCGCAGTATGGCCCCGATGGTGATCTTCGACGGTGGCGCCGCCAGGGTGTACCCGCCGTCGGAGCCGCGGTGGCTGCGGATCAGGTTGGCCCGCCGCAGCTCAGCCAGGATCGCCTCGACGAACTTGCGCGGCATCTCCTGGTGGGAGATCAACACGTCGGCCTTGACGACCTCGGGTCCGTGCAGGGCGAGTTCGAGCATCGCGCGGACGGCGTAATCCGCTTTGGCGGAGATCTGCATACTGGGGACCTTCTGTGGACGAGCCGACGCACGGCGTGACCTGGGCGGCACAGTGAGAGCCTGCCGCCCGAAGTCTATGGTCTTAGCAGAGATATCTGGTTCACCGGAGCCCGACAAGCTGAGGAGATTTCGATGAGCGATCACGACGTGCGTCAAGTGGTGCTGTCCACCGACAACCTCGACGAGTCGATCGAGTTCTACACGCAGACATTGGGGTTCGCGCTCAAGTTCCGCGACGGCGCCCACTACGCGGCCCTAGACGGCGGCTCGGTGACGCTCGCGTTGGCGACGCCGATCGACCACCCGCTGCCTGGCAAGGTCGTGGTCGGCATCAAGACGGCCGACGTCGACGCCGCCGCCCAAGCCGTCGAGGCGAGCGGCGGGGCAATCGTCCAGGGCCCTTACAACGACGCCCACGAGCGTCGGGCCGTCGTCTACGACAATCAGGGCAACGGCCTCGTCTTCTACAGTCCGCTGCCGCGCTGACCTCTCGGGCTCAGGCTCGGTCGGGGTTGCTGTAGACCCGCTCTGCGTTGACGAACACGGCGGTGCGCCGCTGCTCGGCCATCACCCGGTCGTAGGTCGGCCAGTCGTCGTGCGTGCCGCCGGCGGCCGTGAAGATCTCGCGCAGGAGGACCCGCAGCCGTTCGGCGTCCACGCCGCTTGCCGGGTCGTCGGGACCGATCAGCTCGGCCTCGCCCTCGACGGCGGCCCACGCCCAGCCGGAGCGGACCGTTACCGCCAGCCGGGGCCGGAGCCGGAGGTTGGCGAGCTTGACCGGCCCGTACGTCACGAAGGCCAGCTGCGGCTGGCCCGAGCCAGGATGGGCCACTACCCCGGCGTTCACCAACGAGGTCTGCACCGAGTTGTCGGCACGCAGCGTCGAGACGATGACGAGTCCTTGTTCGCGGCCGGCGAGGGCGGCAACGTCCTCGAGTGTCGTCATCGGCGCGTCACCAGCGCCCTTGGCGCACGACGTCGTCGAATGGGCGGCGGTCAGGGTGCTCGATCGGGCGCAACGGCCGGTCCGCCGGATAGCCGATGCCGATCAAGAACGACACCAGGTGCGTGTCCGGCACGCCCAGGATCGCCCGCGCCTTCTCCTGGTCGCCGACCGAGGAATGCCCGGTGCCGATGCCTAGGTCCGTGGCCGCCAGCATCATCGCGAACGTCGCCTGGCCTAGGTCGTACTGGTCGACGATCCGCATCCGTTCGTCGGTCGGCGCCGGCACGACCAGGGCGATGGCGGCGGGAGCCGCGGCGATGTGACGGGCGCCCTGCCAGACTGTCGACAGCTCGCTCAACTGCTGCCTGTCGGTGACGATCACGAAGTCCCAATGCTGCCGGTTCGACGCCGACGGCGCCCGCCAACCGGCCTCGGCGATGCGGCGCAGATCGTCGTCGCTCACCGGCTGGTCGCTGTACTCGCGGACGTTGCGGCGGGAGCGAATCGCGTCCCAGGTCTGCATCCATCTCTCCTTCCGGTCGACAACCAAGTGGTCGCGCCTGCCTTAAGAACCGCGCCGCAGGCGAGTCGATTCCCGGCGCCAAGCCGGTATTGGCCTTTCGAGATTGATCAGTACGGTCCCAGCTGAGCCGGTCCTCGACGCTGGATTCCAAGCCGCGGGCGTGGCCAACCGCTTCGGCTGAGGAGCCGACGCGACACCGAGACGCGTCGCCTCTTACGCGGACGAGGAGGCGGCGGCACTTGCGGGACCGACCTCCCCGCGGCGGCCGGCGTTGACGGTCCGAAGGACGCGAGGCGGCAGCTGTCCGGCCAGGACCTGGGCGAGCGTGGTCTCGTCGAGCAGCCTCTGGGCGTCTGTCTCCAGCGCTGACCACACGAGCGGCAGGTGCTGGGCGGCTCCCTGATAGTCGGCCTCGTATCGCGACTCACGGGCGCCCGAAAGGGGGGCGTCGACCGCGCGGACGATGGCGCCGATCGTGATCTTCGACGGCGGCGCCGCCAGGGTGTAGCCGCCGCCGGCGCCCCGGTGGCTGATCAACAGTCCGGCGTGCCGAAGCTCCGACAGGATCGCCTTGACGAACTGCGCCGGCATGTCCTGATGCGAGATCAGCAAGCTGGCCTTCACCAACCCGGGGCCATGCAGGGCGATCTCCAGCATGGCCCGGGCCGCGTAGTCAGCCTTGGCTGAGATCTGCATACCTATAATCTAGCTTCTCTACCGGAAATGACGACTCGCTACCGGTCTGCTCGCGGACCTCGGATCCGATGACGACCGGTTGCTATTGTCTAGCGCGTCGGTAGAGTAATGGCCATGACAGCTGCCTGGTCGTTCGAAACACGTCAGATCCACGCGGGACAGACGCCCGACGAGGCGACGCACGCCCGCGCGTTGCCGATCTATCAGACGACGTCCTACACGTTCAACTCCGCGGAGCACGCGTCGAACCTGTTCGCGCTGAAGGAGTTCGGCAATATCTACACGCGGATCATGAACCCGACGCAGGCCGCGGTCGAGGATCGGATCGCGTCGCTGGAAGGAGGCGTCGGTGCGCTGCTGACCTCGAGCGGGCAAGCGGCCGAGACGATCGCGCTGCTGAACCTGGCCGAAAGCGGCGACCACATCGTCTCCAGCGCGCGCCTCTACGGCGGCACGTACAACCTGTTCCACTACACGTTTCCAAAGCTCGGCATCCAGGTCAGCTTCGTCAACGACCCGGACGACATCGACCAGTGGCGCGCGGCCGTCCGTCCGAACACCAAGGCGTTCTTCGCCGAGACGATCAGCAACCCCCAGATCGACATCCTCGACATCGCGGCGGTTGCCGGCGTAGCACACGACGCGGGCGTGCCGCTCGTCGTGGACAACACGATCGCGACGCCGTACCTGATCCGACCGTTCGAGCACGGCGCCGACGTCGTCGTCCACTCGGCGACGAAGTACCTGGGCGGTCACGGGTCGGCGATCGGGGGCGTGATCGTCGACTCGGGCAACTTCGACTACGGCAGCGACGCCGAGCGTTTCCCGAACTACAACCAGCCGGATGAGAGCTACCACGGGCTGGTGTACGCGCGAGATCTGGGCGTTGGATCGGCGCTCGGCGCCAATCTGGCGTTCATTCTCAAGGCCCGGGTGCAATTGCTGCGCGACATCGGCGCCGCGATCAGCCCGTTCAACGCGTTCTTGCTCGCGCAGGGGATCGAGACGCTCAGCCTGCGGGTCGAGCGACACGTCCAGAACGCGCAAGCCGTCGCCGAGTGGTTGCAGGGCCGCGACGAGGTCCTGTCGGTGAACTACGCGGGCCTGCCCTCGTCGCCGTGGCACGAACGGGGACGCAAGTACGCGCCGCTCGGGGTCGGCGGGGTGCTGGCGTTCGAGATCCGCGGCGGCGTCGAGGCCGGCGTGCGCTTCGTCGAAGCGCTCGAGCTGCACAGCCACGTCGCGAACATCGGCGACGTGCGAAGCCTGGTGATCCACCCGGCGTCGACCACCCACTCGCAGCTCGCCGCCGACGAGCAACTGGCGACGGGCGTCACCCCAGGCCTGATCCGGCTGGCCGTCGGACTCGAGAACATCAACGACATCCTCGCTGACCTGGAGGCCGGCTTCCGGGCGTCGAAGACGGCAGACGCCGCACCCGCGCAGGCTTGATCTTGGGGGAGCGGCGCTACGCCGACATCGGCGCGGTCGATCTGGAGCTCGGCGCAACGCTCCCAGCGGTGCGAGTCGCGTACGAGACGTGGGGCAGTCCGCGCCACGACTCTGCCGGCCTGATCACGAACGCGGTCCTCGTACTGCACGCCCTCACCGGGGACGCTCACGTGGTCGGTCCAACCGGGCCGGATCAGCCGACCCCCGGTTGGTGGGACGACCTGGTCGGTCCGGGCCGGGCGATCGACACCGACCGGTGGCTCGTCGTGGCATCGAACGTGCTCGGCGGCTGCCGCGGCACGACGGGCCCGGCGACGATCGCTGCCGACGGGCAGCTGTGGGGGCCTCGCTTCCCGGCTGTCACGGTTCGCGACCAGGTGACGGTCGAGGCCCGACTCGCTGACCACCTCGGGATCGCGCGCTATGCGGCGGTCGTCGGTGGATCGATGGGGGGAATGCGGGCGCTCGAATGGGCGATCATGCACCCGGAGCGCGTCGGGGCGGTTGTCGCGCTGGCCGTCGGAGCCGTCGCCACCGCCGACCAGATCGCGACGCAGTCCGCTCAGATCCAGGCGATCAAGCAGGACCCGGCCTGGAAGGGCGGCGCCTACGACGGCGAGGGTCCCGTCGCCGGCCTGGGACTCGCTCGAAAGATCGCCCACCTGACCTATCGGGGCGAGCTCGAACTGGACACGCGATTCGGCCGGAACCCGCAGGGTGCTCGCGATCCCCTCGTCGGCGGGCAGTTCGCGATTCAGTCCTATCTTGACCATCAAGCAGACAAGCTGACCCGCCGGTTCGACGCGCGCAGCTACGTGACCCTCAGCGAGGCGATGAACACTCACGACGTGGGGCGCGGTCGCGGCGGAATCGCGCCCGCGCTGGCCGCTATCCGGTCACCCGCGTTCATCGGCGGGGTCGACTCCGACCGCCTGTATCCGCTTCGGCTGCAAGCCGAGCTCGCCGAGCGGGTACCGACCTGCGAGAAGCTGCACGTGATTCACTCGCCTTACGGGCACGACGCCTTCCTCATCGAATCGGGCCAGGTCGCAGCGCTGATCGGCGACGCGCTGTCAGCCGTGGCGCACCTAGTATCCGACTAGCGCCGGCGCATAAGAAGCGGTGGGGCTTTCACGTCTGATTTGCCGCACGCCGCACGCCGCTCGGGTGCCCGGAGCCTTCGGCGCGGCGCCGGCAGCAGTCGCGATCAAGTAGCCGGATCCAGGTTCTGCAGCCGCAAATCTCCTCGGGCGACCACGCGGCCGGAGTCCTCGGCGATCTCGACCAGCCAGAGCTGCTGGCTACGACCGCGGTGCACGGGGGTGGCCGTCGCGGTCAGCCGGCCGTCGCGGACGGCTCGCAGCATGTGGGTGGTGTTGGCGACGCCCACGACCTGCCGATCAGGTCCGAGCCACGCAGCCGCTCCGAGGCTCGCCGCGGTCTCGACGAGCGCGCAGTACACGCCGCCATGGACGATGCCATAGGGCTGGAGGAGCTTGCTGGTGACCTCCACCGTCACCACGACGCGGTCGGGCGTGACGTCGGTGAGCTCGAAACCCAGTTCGCGCGTCAGACCGGCCGGGTTCATCCAGACCGGATCTTGATCCGTCGAGGCGATCACCACGGACGGCCGCCATTGGCGATCAGCAGCTCACCGGTCGTATACGACGCCGCCCCCGAGGCCAAGTAGATCGCCGCGCCCACGAGTTCCTCAGGCTTCGCGCACCGTTGAAGTGGCACGTGTGGCAGCAGCCCCTCGAGGATAGGGTGATCCGCGACCCCGTCTGGCGTCGTGATTCCGGGACACAGGGCGTTCACCCGCACCGCGGGGGCGAGCTCGACGGCGAGATAACGGGTCAGCATCCACAAGCCGGCCTTGCTCACGCCGTAGGCCCCCATCCCCGGTGTGGGCAGCAGCCCCGAGCCGGACACGACGTTGATGATCGAGCCTCTGCTCGCGGTCAACTCGCCGGCAAAGGCGCGACACAGGCGCATCGGCGCCAGAAGGTTCGTGCCGATCACCTCGTCCCATACGAGGTCGGGTGACTGGGTGATCGGTCCGAGCGTCGAGCCGCCGGTGAAGGCGTTGTTCAGCAGAATGTCGAGACGCCCAACGCGGCTGACGGCTTCGCCGATGCGTTCCGCCGCGTCCAGGGCGGTCACATCCGCCGCCACGGTCTCGACCCGCCGTCCACTCGCCTCCCGCACGCGCTCTGCATGGTCATTGAGCCGGGCCTCGTCGCGCGCGACGAGCACGAGGTCCGATCCAGCCTTCGCGAATCCCATCGCGAGCGCCGCACCGATGTTCCGGCTGGCCCCGGTGATGACACTGGTCCGGCCGGCGAGGGAGAACAGTGACAGGTCGACATCGGCCGGCTCGCCGAAAGGGGAAACGGGTGCCGCAGGCATGACGCACAGGCTGTCAGCGCCCGGCGTCGCCGCCAACTCTCGTGCCACCGGCTGGAACCGGTTCACGGCTGTGTCCCTGGCAGGCTCGGCTCTGTGGTCCAGGTCGAGTCAGGACAGGGCAGTCCCGTCCGACGTGATTTCGCGCGGGATGTCACCAGCTAGCTGGGCGTTGGTTGCGCGCCGCGCACGAGTCGTCCGGGCAGGGCGCCGGTGTGCTTGCCGTTGCGGTAGGTGACGACGCCGGACACGACCGTGGCCCGATAGCCGTCCGCCCGCTGAGTGAGCCGACGTCCGCCGGACGGCAGGTCACGGGCTGTCCGGGGAGCGTGCAGCCGCAACGCGTCCAGATCGATCACGTTCAGGTCAGCCTTGTACCCGACACGGAGCAGCCCGCGGTCGCCCAGACCGACCGTTTCGGCGGTGTCGTTCGAGAGCATCTTTATCGCGTAGGGCAGTTCGACCTTGCGATCGGCTGGCGCGTCCCGAACCCAGTACGTGAGCAGGTACGTCGTGTACGCCGCGTCGCAGATCATCGAGTAGTGCGCGCCACCGTCGCCGAGCCCGAGAACGGTGTGCTCGCTTGGCATCATGTCTTGTCCGACACTGTGGAACCGCTCGCCTTCTGCGTTGCCCAGCGGTCGGTACAACACCTCGAGGCCGTCTCGCTGGAGCAACGCGTCGTAGGCCAGGTCGCGCGCGTCGATGCCGAGGGCCCGCGCGCGGGAGCCGATGCTGTCCTCGATCGATGGGTGGTAGTTGGGAGGATCCCCCAGCACGTACAGGTCCTCGAACTCCGAGACGACGTGCATGAAGAATGGGTTCGGGTCGTCGGGCGCCTCAGAGAGCAGCTGGCGCCGAACCTCGGGCCGGCGCATCTCCCGCACCTTCTCCTCGATCGGGAGCGCGTCGAGTGCCCGGAAGGAGGGATTGAGCGCAAACGGGTGCAGCGTGAGATCGAGTCCGAGCAAGAGGCCCGGTGGCCGCGGAATGACCTGTCCGCGGACCTGGAGGCCTTCGGCGTTGGCCTCGTCGATGATCTCGAGCATGCGACGCCAGGCGCCCGGGAAACGGGGGTTCTGCAAGAACGAGAATGAGACCGGCCGGCCCGAGCGCTCGGCTATGCGCTGCACCAGCTCGAGTTGCTCGTCCGCGTCCGTCTCGCAGTTCGGGATGAGTTGGAAAACGCCCGCGCCGGCGTCGCGCAGACCGTCGGCCAGCGTGAGCACCTCCTCGTCCTCGGAGTTCACCGAGGGGGCGAGACGGCCGTCCCTGAAGCGGTGCGTCCACATGCGCGACGTCGACACACCGATCGCGCCGGCCCGGATGGCTTCGGCGGTGAGCTTGCGCAGGCTGGCGAGGTCGTCTTCCGTCGGCGCCTCACGCTCCGAGCCCCGCTCGCCCATCACGTACACCCGAAGCGGCGAGTGCGGCAGCTGTGCGGCGAAGTCGATGTCGGCGGTGCGCGCGTCGAGGGCGTCGAGGTATTCGGGGAAGCTCTCCCAGTTGAACGGCACGCCGGCCGTCATGACTGCTTCCGGGATGTCTTCGACGCCTTCCATGAGCTTGATGGCGAGTTCGCGCTGTCCCTCTCGGATCGGAGCGAATCCGACGCCGCAGTTGCCCATGACGACGGTCGTCACGCCGTGTCCGCTCGACGGCGCGAGTGTGTTCTCCCAGGTCACTTGGCCGTCGTAGTGGGTGTGCACGTCCACGAATCCCGGAGTCACGAGGAGTCCGGATGCGTCGATCTCCTCCTTGCCGCGGCCGCTCACGCTGCCGACAGCCGCGATGCGCCCATCTCGCACCGCGACGTCCCCCTCGAAGGGCTCGCCTCCGGCGCCGTCGACGATGGTGCCGCCTCGCACGATCAAATCGAAGTCGCTCATGTGCGACGCCTCCTCATGTCTCGGTCTGAACGACCGGCCGGGGTCGGGAAATGCGGACCTCGCGTACCTGCGCCTCACGCACGCCAACGAAATCTCGAGCGGAACGCAACAACGAGCGTCTCACGATCTTCGGGCCATGTCAGCCCTTCCATGCATATGTTTTCGCGCGGCCGCAGGACGGCCGCCCGGCTGGGCAGCCACCGCCGGCCGGCATGTTCCAACGAGCGAAACACCCGGCTGGCCCAGCTCTCTGACGTGGCTACCGTCGTGGGCCACGCGGGTCCGCGACGTGGGGTTGCCGCCGTGGCCGATGGACGGAGAACGCATGACAAGCCTGACGGTGGACGATCTTCCCGATTTCCGCCCTCGTTCCAAAGGCGCGCCCACCGCGCTCGGCGGTGTCCGAGTCCTGGAGTTCTCCCAGTTCGTAGCCGGGCCATTTTCCGCCGCGATCCTGGCCGACCTCGGCGCAGACGTCATCAAGATCGAGAAGCCGACCGGCGACGACATGCGTGGTGGATCCGGGATGGAGCCGGGTATCGCAGACGGCACCGGCGGGGGCTTCCTCTGGGCCAACCACAACAAGCGCAGCGTGACGCTCGACCTCACCACCGCTGCCGGCGTCCACGTCGCGCGAGACCTGGCCGCGACGGCCGACGTCATCATCGAGAACTTCTCGGCGGGGGTCATGGAGCGCTACGCCCTCGACTACGACTCGCTCTCCGCTGACAACCCGCGCCTCATCTACTGTTCGATCTCCGCGGCCGGCCGCGACGGCAGCTTCGCCGACCGACTGGCTTTCGATCCCATCACCCAGGCGGAGAGCGGCTTCGTCGCGCTGAACACTCCACCCGGAGCCAAGCCGCGGTCCCTGCACACGCCGATTGCCGACATCACCAGCGGGATGTCGGCCGCCACCGCGATCCTCGCCGCGCTGTACGCGCGGGAGCGGTTGGGTTGCGGTCAACGTATCGATCTCGCGATGTTCGACCAGGGCGTGAACCTACTTGCCTACCATGCCGGACACACAGCACTGGCCGGGCGCGACTCCGAAGCGCCGCAGGGGCCGGTGGCGGCCCCCGCTGGCCTGTTCCAGACTGCCGACGGCTCGATCTACCTCTGCTGCTCCAACGACCGGACCTACCAGCGGCTCATGGTGGCCTTGGAGCTCACTGATCGGGCCGACGATCCCAGGTTTGCCGACATCGCCTCTCGATACGCCAACGCGGAGGTGGTCATCGGACTGCTCGCCGACGTGCTCAAGGCAAACACGACCGATCACTGGCTGCGGGTGCTGCGCGAGCATCGCGTGCCGGTCGGCCCCGTCCGCACGGTCAGCGAGGTGATCAGTAGCCCGGAGGTACGCGAGCGCGCTCTGATTACG
>Ga0068856_100004867_pt1 | contig 13300 bp, 15 predicted proteins | sample KBSCornC62_FD_66595 | JGI IMG/M metagenome (GOLD analysis project Ga0068856, IMG submission 66595) | Corn rhizosphere microbial communities from Kellogg Biological Station, Michigan, USA - KBS Corn C6-2 | ecosystem: Host-associated > Plants > Roots > Rhizosphere > Soil ...
GTCGTTGAGCAAACCGGGCGAGAACCGTTCGCCCGAACAGGGCGAGATCGTCCGTGGTCGAGAGATAGCCGCTGCTCGGCCATCGTCCGCAGAAGTGGTTCTCCTGTAGGTGGTCCGTTCAATCCGTCGCTTTGTCCCGTATCCAAAGCAGTTTCGTAGTTCAAGGCGCAAACAGGGACCGCCCTGGCGATGTGCGGCCATGAGTGACTAAGCTCGAGCATGCGCCTACATGGACTCATCGCTTGCATCGCCGCGCTCGCCGTCATCGCGCGGCCGACACGCGCGCAGGACAATCCGACCGGGGATCCGGTCGTGCAAAAGATCTACGACGAAGGCATGAAGCACTCGCAGGCCGCTCGCCTCGCCCAAGTGCTCATGGATTCGATCGGCCCGCGTCTCACCGGCTCGCCGGCCAATCGAGCCGCGAACGACTGGTTGCTCCGCACGTACAAAGCGTGGGGCGTAGACGCGAAAAACGAACAGTACGGAACCTGGCGCGATTGGACGCGCGGGCCGAGTGGTCTCGAGCTCGTCGCGCCGCGACGACGCGTGCTCGAGGCGACGATGAATGCCTGGAGTGCCGCGACACCCGCCGGCGGCATCACCACCGACGTTGCGCTGATTCCGCCGAAATCAGTTCTTGGCGACAGCGCGGGGTTCGCGCGCTGGCTCACGACCGTGAAAGGGAAGCTCGTGTTGCTCAGCGCGCCCCAACCCAGCTGCCGCCCCGACTCGGATATCAAAGCGTGGGCCGACTCCGCTGTCTACCAGCACGCCGCATCGCAACGCGACAGCGCCACCTCCGACTGGACAGCTCGATGGGCGGTCGGCAAGGCGAACGCGCGCTCGGCGCCGGCACTCCTCGAGCGCGCCGGAGCGGCCGGCGTCCTCTCGAACTCGTGGTCGCGCGGCTGGGGCGTAGACAAGATTCAGTCGACGCGCGCACGGTCGATTCCGTCGTTCGACGTGTCGTGCGAGGACTACTCGCTCCTCGCGCGTCTCGCCGCGAACGATCAGCATCCGCGCGTGCGCGCCGTGGCCGACGCCGTGCTCGCGCCGGCCGAGTCGCCGGTGTTCAACACGATCGCACGAATCGAAGGCTCGGAGAAGCCGAACGAGTACGTGATGCTCTCCGCGCACCTCGACTCGTGGGACTCGGGCAGCGGCGCGACGGACAACGGCACGGGTACGATCACGATGCTCGAGGCGATGCGCATTCTGAAGACGGCGTATCCGCGCCCGAAGCGCACGATTCTCGTCGGGCATTGGAGCGGGGAAGAGGAAGGCGAGATCGGCTCTTCCGCGTTCGCCGTCGACCATCCCGAGGTCCTCAAGGGGTTGCAGGCCCTGTTCAATCAGGACAACGGCACCGGAGAGATCGACTCGGTGCAGACGAACGGTTTCATCGACGCGGCGGCGTCGCTCGCGCGGTGGATGTCGCGCATGCCGGCCGATATCACCAAGAACATCGCGCTCATGATGCCCGGCGTCGCGCACGACGAGAGCACCGACTCCGACGCGTTCGACTGTCGCGGTGCGCCGGCCTTCTTCCTCACGTCGTCCGATTGGTCGTACACCGACTATACGTGGCACACGAACCGCGACACCTACGACAAGATCAACTTCGACAACGTGAAGCGGAACGCGACGCTGTTCGCGATGTTCGCCTATCAGGCGTCGGAGGACCCGACGTTCGTGTCGCGAGCGCGCCGTGTGCCGCCGACCGATCCGCGCACGGGACAGCCGCAGCGCGTTCCATCGTGCGAGGCGCCGCCGCGGAGCTTCGCGGCGTCACAACGACCGTAAACTCGTGTCGTGTCGGCCGGCCTACCGGCTGTGTGAGTCGAAGTAATACGAAGTGAACTGCCGCGGACACTACGCGGGCACGCGCGGGCACGCGCGGGAATCACTCCGCCGCGCGTTGAAATGATGATGAAATGGTCTGCCTGACTCCGCAGACTCCTCGGGTGAGCTATCCAATTAGACCACAGGACTCCGGAAACTCGAAGCTGCTCTGCGGCCACATCACAGCCGTCGTGATTCGAGGATTCCGGACGGTATATGATGTCCTCGGCCCCGGCTTTCCGGAACACGTCTATCGACGCGCGCTTGCTTACGAACTCCGCGATCGCGGACTCCGTGTCGTCGAAGAGGCAGCGATTGACGTCTGGTATCGCGGAATTCGTGTTGGATACTTCCGCGCCGATCTTCTTGTAGAGAATCAGGTGATCGTGGAGCTCAAGGCTGCATCGGGCTTCAGCACGGTCGACCGCGACCAGTTGCTGAGCTATCTCCGCGCCTCCTCCGTCGAGGTTGGCCTCTTGATGCTCTTCGGCCCTCGTCCCCTGTTCCGTCGACACGTCTTCGAAAACACCCGAAAGCATCGAACACTGGCAGCAGAATAACAAAACCCCCAAGCATTCCCGCGTCGTGCCCGCGCGTGCCCGCGCCGTGCCCGCGTTTCAAATCATGCGATCGGCGAGCAACACCAAACACTGAGCGGGCGCAACCTCGTTGGTCCTCCGCACTGCTGAAGGACGGGAAACCGATACCGGCCTAGGCCGCCGTAGGCGTACCTGCGCTTAGAGGCGCGTCGGAGATTCTGGATCGTGGCTCGGCAGATAGGCGACGCCCGTTTCAACCAACGACAGGACACGGCGCAGGGTGACACGGTGGTGCTCGACCTCCGCGATGAAACCCTGATTCCGCTGCGCCTGGAGCGCCGGCAGATCGTACGTCACGTCACCGGCCAGTAGCACATCTCCTCGTCCGCCGCCCCGCCGGATGAGGAAGCTCGTGTGGCCAACGCTGTGGCCCGGCGTGGGAAGCGCGACGACCGAGCCGTCCCGCGTGACCGGCCAACTTCCGGGAAAACCGGAGAGCGCGGGTCCGTCGAAGTCGAACAAGTTGGGCGCGAAGCCGCGGTGCACGGGGGCCGTCAGCGGCCGGAGCAGGCGACCCGGGAAACGCGCCACGGGAGCCCATTCCGTCCTGGCGACCCAAATGCGCCGATTGTCGAACGCAGCGAGGCCCCCGACGTGATCGCCGTGAAGATGCGTCAACACGACACGGTCGAAATCGCCCGGCTCGAAACCGCGCTGAGCAAGCTCGGAGACGAGCGCTTGTTCCGGTGCGATCTGAAAACTGGTTCTCGTGACCCCGCCGCCGGCGCCGGGGCGCGCGCCGGCGTCGATGAGGATTCGCTCGGTACCGGTCTCGACGATCCACGCCCACATCGGAAGGGGCCGGGTGAATGCGGGATCACGCCAGAGGTCGCGGATCAGGCCGAGCGGTCCGCCGTGGGCCGGACTGCCTTCGAGGAACGTGGGCTTGAGCTGCAGGGTGCCCGTGGTGACGGCGGTGATCTGCATGGACGAATCTCCGGTGCGCGAATAGCTTCTAGTAAGCTCGGTTGACCAACAAGTAAACTAGGTGGACTAAATACTAAACCATGGTGACTAAATGTCAAGGTCGCGTCGTCGCACGTGGGAAGAACTCCGGGCGGAGATGGTGAATTCCCCGGCGCGCGCCGTCGCTACGCTCTACCGGCGCTTTCAAACCGCCGCGAACGAGGCCTACGCGAACCGCGGCTGGAAGGACGCGACGCTGTCACACGTCCAGTTCCTGACCGAGACGGACGAGGAGGGAACGCGGCTCTCCGACGTCGCCGCGGCGCTCGGGACGACCAAACAGTACGCTGGCAAGCTGGCCAAGGATCTCGAGGCGAAGGGGTTCATCACGCTCAGCGTGGACTCTTCTGATCGGCGTGCGGTTCTCGCCAAGCCTACCACCCGCGGGCGAGCCTTCTACGAGGACGCCTGCGACGTGCGCGCGGAGCTCGAGTCCGGCTTTCTGTCGAGACTATCAGCGTCTCGCGTGACGACGTTCGTCGCGCTGCTCGACGATCTGGTTGGTGCCGACCGAAGGGATGCTTCCGACTGAGCGCTGGTTTGTAATCGTGATTCAGGGATTCCGGACCGTGTACGACGTCTTGGGCCCGGCTTTCCAGAGCACGTCTATCGACGCGCGCTTGCTTGCGAACTCCGCGATCGCGGACTCCGTGTCGTCGAAGAGGCACCGATCGACGTCTGGTATCGCGGAATTCGTGTTGGATACTTCCGCGCCGATCTTCTTGTAGAGAATCAAGTGATCGTAGAGCTCAAGACCGCATCGGGCTTCAGCACCGAAGACCGCGACCAGCTGCTAAGCTATCTCCGCGCTTCTTCCATCGATGTTGGGCTATTGATGCTCTTCGGCCCACGCCCACTCTTTCGTCGCCACGTCTTCGAAAACAGCCGAAAGCAGCGGACACTGACAGCGGAATAGGTACCCCAAGCCATTCCGCGTCGTGCCCGCGCGTGCCCGCGTGGTGTCCGCGTGGTGTCCGCGTTTCAAATCAGACGATCTGTGAGCAGCACCGAACACTGAGCCGGCCGAACGAAGCCGTCCGATCCGAGCCACCGGCGAAGCATAGGGTCCCCCTGAATCCCGTCAACTTCCCCCGACCAGTCCGTCGGTCCACATTCAATCTGCTTCTCACTGGCTTCACCATGCCGTGCATCGACGGAGTGAAATCATGCGCTTGGCTCCTCTGATCTGGCTCGTTGTATCCGCGACCGCGAGCGCTCAGTCTCACACTCTCGTCGCGCTCAGCCACAGCGATCACACCGTAAACGAGCTGGACCCCGTCTCGGGAAAGATCCTGCATAAATTCACCGCGGTCGATCAGCCGCATGAAGGCGTCGCGTCGCCGGACGGCAAGACATTCTACGCCGCGGTGCCGAATGGGCCGCACGTCGTGATCCTGGAGACCGCCGGCTTCACGGAGACGGCACGCATCGAGTCGCCGTTCTTCAAATCGTCGCGCGCCAACGGCTCGGCGTCGCCGCACGGCGTCGCGCTCACCGGCGACGGCAGCAAACTGTATGTCGGACTCGAGAACGCCGACATCCCGGGCATCGTCGTCTACGACACCAAGGCGAACAAGGTGCTGCGCAAGATCGACGTCGTATTGCGCGGCGGGCACTTTCTGGCGATTCAGCCGGGCACCGACAAGCTCTATTACCCGATGCGCGACGACAATCGCGTGCTGGTGATCGACACGAAGACCGACGCTATTACGAAAATCATCACGGTGAACGGCGGACCCGTCGGCGTCGGCTTCGCTCCCAATGGCGAAGTCTGGATCCACTGCGACGGGGACGGATCGGTGGCGGTGATCGACGGGAAGCGCGACTCGGTCGTCGCGACACTGAAGAATCTGGGGCAGGGGCCGGGTCGTATGGCCGTGTCGCGCGACGGCAAGTGGGCCGCGTCGACGCACGGTTCGTCCCAGGATGTCGCCGTCATTAATGCGGCCACCCGTGAGGTGGCCGCCACGATCAAGCTGGGTCGCGGACCAGGATTCCCCGTCTTCTCGCCCGATGGATCGAAGCTTTACGTCATGAACGTCGGCGAAGGCGACGTCGCGGTGATCGATACCAAGTCGATGGCCATTACGGCTCGTCACAAAGTGGGAAGCGATCCGTTCGGCGGAGGCATACTTATCCGCAAATGACGACCTTCAAACGAACGCAATACGTCGTAGCCGGACTCACGCTCGTCAACTGCCTAGCGCTTGACGGTCGCCTTGGTCAGCTGACCGATCGCGCCGAGCGTCGTCTGGGCCGACGTCAAACCGAGCATGAAATCCTTGTCGGTGAACGTGGTCAGAACGTCGATCGGCTGGTGATGCGTCGGATCCCAGTTGCCGCCGATCTGCGACCCGCGCTCGTTCTCGCGCAAGCTGAGCGAGGGCACGAGGTCCTTGAACGGATCGGAGTCGGTGTTCGTCATGTGCGGACCAACCGCGGCCGGATAGTGGGTCGCGTACTTCTCGTTTGCGGCGCGCCAGAAGAAGGCCATCTTCATCGCGTCGTCGGCGAACTTCGACGTGATCGCGAACTCGATGTTGATGTCGGCCTCGGGGCGCTGCTCGGGCGCGAGTTTTCCGTCGGCGGTCGGCGGGCCGTGATCCACCATCATCATGTCGTGCTGAATCATCCCGAGCCATTTGGGCTCCGGATACTTTCCTGATCCCGCGGGACTCTCTTTCCCCTGCATCGGTCCGCGCTGCTCAGCGTACGCGCGCGCGCCGTTGAGACCGGTTTCCTCGTTGTTCCAGAGCGCGAAACGAATCGAGCGCTCGGTCTGCACGTCGGGCATCGAAAAAATGCGCGCGAGCTCCATGACGATCGCCGAGCCCGACGCGTCGTCGTTCACGGCCTGGCCCCAGCCGATGCCGTCCATGTGGCCGCCGAGGATGTACATCTCGTTGGGATACTTGGTGCCGATCTTCATGCAGATCACTTCCTGGCGCTGGCCCGGCGTGGTCGGCTCCATGTTGATCGCGCGAATTGCGGGATCAGGCTGTGCCAGCGAATCGTTGTTCACACCGCGTTCGCGCATGTCGCTGAAAATGCGGCTGCCTCCCGGACCATTGCCTGGACGCCCGCGGCCGTTTGGCGACGGCGTGTTGCCGCGACCACCTCGGCCGGCACCGCCACGTCCCGCCGGCGGCGCCGGATTGTACTCATAGGTGATGCGCTCGACGTTCTGGCAGCCGTAGCTCTTGAGCTGAGCCTCGATCCAATCGACTGCGTCTCGGTTGCGCTTCGTGCCCTGGCGGCGATCGCCGAATTGCGCCAAGCCCTTGATCGTCGACTTGTACTTCTCGAGATCGAGGCGCGAAACGAGCACGCCCACCGGGTCGTACGCGGTATCCTGTGTGGCGGCGGCGGCATTGTTCTGCGCGTTTGCCGTTCCGCAAATGAGAAGACCGCAGGCCGCGGCCAGCAACGACGTTGATCTCACGATTGGCTCCGAGACGATTGGCTTGGATTGCGTAAAGAGATTCTAACGCTCGCCATCCGGGTGGGGGAGGCCAGACCGGCGGCGATCAATCAGAGCTGCGGTCCCCGAAATGCCGCGGCGTTGTCCGCGGCCCAATGGGAGAAGGTCCGAGCGGGCGATCCGACAATCTCTTCGATGGACGATGTCACGTATGCCGGACGCCCAAGCGTCGCGCGCCACGCATCGAGCAGCATGTCTGCGACGGCAGTGGGCCAGGTGCCAGCCGCCTGTCGTCGAAACTCGTCGGGCGACAGCTCTTCGAACGTGATCCGTCGCCCGGTGGCGTCGCCGATTGTGTGAACCTGCGCGGTTTGACTGAGCGATTCCGGACCGGTCAGAACGTAGTCCGGTCCCAAGTGCTGATCGTCGAACAGTGCGCGCGCGGCCACGGCGGCGACGTCGAGCTCGTCGACCGGTGCGGTCTCGGCGGCACCGTACGGCCAGCGCACCACGTCGCCATTCCGGATCTGTGGCCCCCACCAGTGCAGCGCGTTCGAGGCAAACATTCCCGGCCGCAGCACGACTGTTCTCGCGGTCGTCGCCTCGAGCAGCCGCTCGACTTCGGCAAGCAGCTCGCGCATCGGATTCGGTTGCTGAAAGAACGGGTGCGGCGTTTTATACGGCGCCGAGAGATAGACGACACGACGCGGCTCGCCCGACGGACGCGCCGCGAGGCGCGCGATGACTGTCGCGGCGGTGGCGATCGGCGCAGTCCAGACGAGGAATACAGCGTCGACGTCCGAGAGTGCGGCGTCGAGCGACGAGGGAACTGTGAAGTCGCCCGCCAGAACCTCAGCGGCGGCGGGGAGCGACGCGTCCTGCGGCCGCCGCGTCAGCGCACGCACCCGCACGCCGGTGCCGAGCAGCGCATCGACGACGAGCCGCCCGATCCGGCCCGTGGCGCCAGTCACGAGAATGGTGCGCGCAGGAGTCATCGGCTGCGAAAGCTCGAGCGCCGCGATAGCGTCAACCGCCCGCCTTGCGAAATGAGATGAGCTCGACGGGGGCGCCGTCGACGACGATCATGGCGGCACGCACGCCGTCCGAGGGCGAGCCGGGCGGAGAGATGACCTCCTGACCGATGAGCGCGGAGTCGAGGTCGTCTACCTCGAACGCAACATGTGGCAGCGATTTGATCAAGGGATGAAGCGGCGAGCTCTCCTCGAAGCGCATCCACTCTATTCCGTACGGGCTCGTCGAAAAACCGGAGACGTACAATCCGAAGCGCGCGAGATACGTCTCGTCGGCCCGAGGGATGTTCGTTGGAATCCCGAGGTGATGATATCGCCAGCCACGCCGGGCGATGACGTCGGGTGGTTCGTGGCTCTGACGCCGGCTGGTCATGCCCGTTCGACTCTTGACTTTATGTCGTTCAAGTCCTGCAGGATGGCCTTTCGCACCACGCCTTTGAAGAAAAGCCCCATCGGGATCGATTGTAATCTTGCAAGCACGGTCTGAGGTTGGGAATCATGAGAGCTGGTCAGCGTCGTGACGCCACGGCTTTCTGAAATTCTCATGGTGGTCAAGAAGACAAATCCATCACTTGCCGCCTTTGTTTGGTAGAACTCGTTCTCAGCGGCATCGATGATCCACTTTTCGACGGTGGCCGGCTTGCCGAACAGCATTCGGGTCTCTCGCCACCTCAGCCCTACGAGGCCGCCGGCTGGTTTTGCGACGACCTCGATGCCCTCGATGCCGCTGATGATCTCCGAGGCGTTCTCGATGTCGATGATTGCCGCCCAGACCGCCGCCTTGGATCCGTTGATGGCTATCCGCGCTTCAACGAGCATGGTATGCGCCCTCAGGACCGAGTGTCTTCGCCACCGCGACCCGCATGTACGGAGCCCGCTGAACCCTCGCCTCGCCCCGCGCGAACTTGGCGTTCCAATCGAGCATACCGGTGTCCTCGCGAACGACGAAGCCCGCGGACCGCAAATCGGTAGCCATTTCCTCCGGCGTCCAAGCGCTGATCTGCGGTTCTCCGATCAACCGAAAAATGAGCCGCGCGAGCCACCGGCGATGAGCGGTGTGGTAGTTCACGATGAGGGTCGAGCCGTTCGCGCTTCTGCCGGCGATTCCCGCCAACGTTGCCTGCATCGCGTCGTGCGTCAGGTACATCACGACGCCCTCCCAGATCCAGCACGTCGGCAACTTGCGATCGTGGCCGGCGCGATCGAGAGCCTTATCGAGCGATTCGCGCTCGAAGTCGATCGAAACGAAGCTGAGGATTCCGATCGGCGGCGGCAGCTGTGCCACCCGCGCGCGCTTGATGCCTTGCGTCGCGGGGTGATCGACCTCGAACACCTTCACGCCCGCCAGCTCCTTGATTCGCCAGGCGCGCCCGTCGTACCCCGCGCCGAGGATGACGAGCTGCCTCGCGCCCGCGGCGATCGCGTCGCGAACGGCTCCGTCGATGACGGCGGTGCGAAGCGCGATCAAGTCGGCCATCACGCGCGCCATCTCGACCGAGGCCGTACGCTTTCCTTCCTTGAGCGTGCGCTCTGTCTTCGCGAGGCTTTTCTTCCCCTTATCGCTCAGAAAAAGGCGCGCGGTCGGATCGTGAAAATCCGGAACGTGCGACAGGCCGGTGTCGGCGAGGGCGCGACCGAGAGTCACGAATTGCGCGGTGCGGCTCGGCCGTTCCGCCTTCATGAGTCAACCATCCGACGAATAGGAAAGAGTGCCGCGAACCAACCGCGCCGGCGCGGCGATGCGGTGCTGCTCGACTGTTGTGGCATCTCGAATGTGCATCACACGGATGCCCAGCGTAACGAGGACGTCGGCGATCAGCCGACGATGACACCGCCACCACAGTATTTCGGCGCACATAACGGCCGTGCGAAGTCCGTTGGCCAGCATGAGCAGCTCCATCAAACCGGCCGCGAACTCTTCGGTCGCGAGATAATCGGCATACCCGCGAAACGCCGCCACTCTCCAACCATCATTGGGTGAGTCCTTCGACGGCTGACGCCGGCCGCCGAGTGCCGGAAGTGAGCAGTAGCCAATGCCCGCTGCCCCCAGCTCCCGCTCGAGTGCCGACGCCGCGAATTGCGGAAGCCGGCGCGATCCGGGGAAGCGTCGGACGTCGGCGACGAGCTCGATCTCATACGCACGCAACACCGCAACGAGCTCCTCAGCCGTGCGCACCGAGTGGCCGATCGTCCACACCGTGAGCGGCGCGTCCACGCCGGACGCGACCCCTATCGGCGCCGCGCCCACGGTCGCTTCACGGCGTACACTGGAACGTCGGTGATGCCCTGACGGGCGATGCCGACGAGTTGCCGGCGTGAGAGAATGCTCAACGCCTCCTGAATCCCGCGCTTGGACAGCCCCGTGGCTTCGGCGATGTCGCGCAAGCTCGCCCGCACGCTCGGCTCGCCGGCCCCGAGCGACGCGCGCCACAAATGGAGGTAGACGACAAACGCCGACGCGGCGCGATCGTGCCCGATCAAATCACGCATCAGCGTGTCGAAGATGTACGCGTCCAGCTCGACGACGTCTCGCCCGGATCGTTCCTGTGAGGACACGGCCGGAGTATAGCACTCATTGCCATAGCAACGCGAGCGCGCCTTGTCCGTCGAAAGGCGTGACTCGAGATTGTGCGCTCACCCACCTCGCTTTGGAGAGAGCAATGATCAAGGGCATCAAGTTCGTCGGCATTCCAGTGCGTGATCAGGACCGCGCGCTCGATTTCTACACTAAGCAGCTCGGCTTCACCGTGCTGACGGACCAGCCGTTCAACGACACTCAGCGCTGGATCGAGCTGCGCATTCCGGGCGCGGACACCGGCGTGGTACTGTTCACCCCCGAGGGACACGAGAGCCGCATCGGATCATTTACCTCGATCTCGTTTTGGACAAGTAACGTGCAGAAGACGTACGACGAGCTCGTGTCACGCGGGGTGGAATTCGTCATGCCGCCCAAGGCGGCGGATTGGGGCACCGCGGCGATCTTCAAGGATCCGGACGGCAACCAATTCGTGCTCGGCACGAAATGAATTGTCAGCTGACAAAGAACTTCTCAGGCAAAAAACTTCCGAAGCGAACGCACCAATAAAGGGTCGGTGTGGTGCGGTCGTAGATCACAGAGAACGCCACCCGTTTGGGCGAGGGTTCATGCGCTCGGGCGCCGCCGCCTGCTTCCCCCCCCCCAGCCCCCTTGGCGATCGCATGAGTGACATCGACTGGAATGTCGAGCTCCGCAAAATCGTGCGCGAATACGACGGACTTCCCCCCGAACGTTCGCGCACCCAGATCCGGCTACAGAAAATCCAGGAGATCGTCGCGCGCGATCGGCTCCGGGGTAGGCTCGATGAGCAGCTCGCCGTCGTCGGATTTTGGGTCCGCTTCGCGCTCGTCGGGGTGCTCGCATTCTCACTCTTCGGGTGGCCGTACGGGCACCGCTGCGGTTTCCCCCTCGTCGCGTTTCTGCTGGCCAACGTGACGGTGATCGCGGCAGGCCTCGCGCTCGCCGTGGAAACGTGGCGCGAGCAAATGGTGAGAGCGTTCCTGCTCTCGACACTCTTCGTCGCGACGGCGTGGACGATGATCGCCGTCCACACGTTACCGCGCTTTGGCTATGCGCCGTTCGGTGAGACGAACACGGCGTGGAGCTGCCCGGCCAAGGGTTGATGCCCTTGGGATCTTCAGTTGTCCGCGATGAAGAAGCGCGGGTCGGTCATGTCGATCAGCCACTTCGGCTCGGCCGGCATCCTACGCGCCTACGGCTTGCCGGAAATCCGACGGCGTCTGACTCGTGTGCTTCTTGAATGCCTGGTTGAACGTGGACTTCGACGCGAATCCGGCGTCGAGGGCCAGCGCGAGCATCTTCAGCGTCTTCGCCTCGCCCGCCCTGATGCGTCGCTGCACCTCGCGAACGCGATAGCCATTAACAAAATCGTAAAACGTCTGTCCGATCTCCGAGTTGAGGACCTCGGACAACTTGTGCGGCGTGCTGTCGAGACGAGTGGCCAGGTCAGCCAACGTGAGCTCGCTGTCTTTCCACGGATTCTCGGCGCTCATGATGGCGAGGAGCGCCTCCCCGAGCTGCGCTGCTTCCTCATCGCCGAGGCCTGACCGCTCATAGCGCGGGGTGTTGATCGGTTCCTGTGAAGGTTGTGACAAGATCAACGTTGCCGTTTGTTCGGGCACGCGGAACTCGGCCGTCTCGTATCTGAACACCTCCGGCTGCCGCAATCCGAGGTAGCCGATCGCGTAAACGAGCAGCGCGATGGCGAGCGACACATGCTCGTCGCGCAGCCGCGAGCCGACGTCCGACAGGCGCAGCGTCGTCGCGAGGAGCCATATGGAACCGGCGGCCGCGGCCAGCCAGAGCAGCCACACGAGATTCACGCGCGCCGTGTTGGAGTAGCTGTCCTCGATCCGACGGCGATGGCGCCTCAGATACAGCACGGTCGCCGCCGAATAGCCGATGCCGGAGACGTACTTGAATGGATCGAGGATCGCGAGGTGCCTGGGCATTCCTCCCACGGCCCACCGCTGGTACGCCGCGATCTTCTCGGCGCCGGTCATCATATAGTAGGGCGCCGCGAGGGCGAGTGTGACGAGGACCGGAACGAAATGAATCAGGGTCCGTGGCCCGAAGCGCCAGGATCGGTCACTCGCCGCGACCGCGTACAGATAGACCAGCGGCCCGAAGATCCACGGCATCTGGTAGCCGACGCCGAAGAAGTGCGGGTGCGTGTAGATGATTCCCGCGGAGAAGTAGACGGTCGACGCGAGGTAGACGGTGAAAGCCGCCATCAACGCGGCGAGCAGCCGGTTGGCGGTCTTGTTGCTTCGCTGCGCAACCAGCACGCCGCTGAGCAGCAGGCCTTGCAGGGCGCCGACGAGGGCGGCGAGCTGGAGCCAGTCGAGAGTGAGACTCGCCATGGCCACGAAAAATAGCAACGAAACGCTTACCGCGTGGCGCAAAACCGAATTAGGGTCTGACCCCAATTAGAGTATTCTAATTGGGGTCAGACCCTAATTGGGCTCCAATGCTTGGTCGCGAATCCGCGACGGCGCTAGCGGCCGACGCCCACCTTCAACGAAAGCGAATTCACCCTCGAGACATCGTACTCGACTGCCAGCCGCGCCTTCGACAGCTGAACTTCGGTGCCCACCATCGCCAGGCCACCGATCACCTGCTCGCTACTGAGATTGACCAGCGCGGATTTCTCGCGCGAGATCGCGAGATAGCTGGAGACACCCGCGTATGGCGACACGCTGATCCACTTTGTGATCGTCAGCCGCTTGCTCGCGACGACGTCCGCCCCGTAGGTCGTAAAGTCCAGATCCTCGGGCCCGTAGATCTTGATGAAGCTCGCTCGCGCCGAGGCGCTCCACCCGCGCGACGCGTCGTCGACCAGATTCTGTTGCACCTGCGCGCCATAGAACCCGTAGTTGGC
>Ga0068856_100004868_pt1 | contig 13300 bp, 10 predicted proteins | sample KBSCornC62_FD_66595 | JGI IMG/M metagenome (GOLD analysis project Ga0068856, IMG submission 66595) | Corn rhizosphere microbial communities from Kellogg Biological Station, Michigan, USA - KBS Corn C6-2 | ecosystem: Host-associated > Plants > Roots > Rhizosphere > Soil ...
AGGCCCCGCTCAAGGAGCTCGACTCGGGGAAACTTCATTTTGCCCTCCACGGAAGCAAGCTGGAGGGAGAGTGGCACCTCATGCGGCTTCGCGATGGAGAGGAATGGCTTCTCATTCGTGGTGGGGAGGACATGAAGCCGCCTACAAAGAAGTCCGATGACACGTCGGCCCTCTCCGGAAAATCGATGGAGGAACTCTCGCGGAGTGAAAAGGTCTGGAAGAGCAAGCCGAAGGGCCGCCGCCGAGCCACCATAGCAATTCCGGAATTTATCGAGTCGATGAAGGCCAAGCTGGTGACCCGCCCGCCAGCCGGGCCCGGCTGGCTGTACGAGATTAAATTCGACGGATACAGGGCGGTCGCTCTGTGTGGTGGCGGCGAGGTGCGACTGCTCTCCCGCACGGAGAAGGACCTCGGCGCGAAATTTCCGGAAGTGCGGGAAGCGATCGAGGAATTCGGGATCCATGACGCGATCCTCGATGGAGAGATCGTGGCCCTGGATCGCGAGGGGCGTTCGTCATTCCAGCTCCTGCAGGCATATGAGATCGGAGAGGAGAAACCGCCGATATTTTATTACCTCTTCGATGCGATGCGACTCGGCGGCCGGGATCTACGAAAGCACCCGCTCGGGGAGCGGAAGGAAGCGCTGCGAGAGGCGCTCGAGGGTGCCCCTCCGATTCTTCGATACTCCGGCTCCCTTGGAGCTGATGCCACTCAGTTGGTAAAGGAAGTGCGCAGGCTCGGCCTCGAGGGGCTCATCGGAAAAAAGGCCGGCTCCGCATATGAATCCGGACGGCGCAGTGGCGCCTGGGTGAAAATCAAGTTCCTGCATGAGCAGGAGTTTGTGATCGGCGGATATACGAAACCGGCGGGAAGTCGTCATTACTTCGGGGCGCTGATCCTTGGAGTTTACGACGGTCGCCGGCTCCTCTGCGTGGGCAAGGTCGGCTCCGGCTTTACGGCTTCCATCCTCCAGCGCCTCCACGCGCAGATGCAGCCCATTGCCCGGGAGACATGTCCTTTTGAAAACCTTCCGCAACCGCGTGGACAGCGGTACGGGCAGGGCATCACGAAGGCGGAAATAAAGTCCTGCCACTGGGTCGACCCTGTATTGGTGTGCCAGGTGAAATTCTCCGAATGGACGCGGGATGCGCGCTTACGCCAGCCAGTCTTTCTCGGCTTGCGGGAGGACAAAGCTGCCTCGGAGGTGAAGCGGGAGGAGCCGGAGGGATGAAGAGATCAGCTACGCTCGAAGTCGGCGGGATCGAGATCGAGGTTTCGAATCTGGAAAAGGTCCTCTATCCCGCGACGGGATTCACCAAAGGGCAGATGATCGATTATTACGCAAAGGTCTCCCCATGGCTCCTGCCTCATCTGAAGAATCGGCCGATCACACTCAAGCGATACCCCGATGGGGTGAGAGGCTTCTTCTTCTATGAAAAGAAATGCCCGGCGCATCGTCCGGACTGGGTGCGAACGACGGATATCCCGAAGAAGGACGGCGGCGAAATCCAATACTGTCTAATGAATGATCTGCCTGCGCTCGTATGGGCGGCGAATCTGGCGGACATCGAGCTGCACACATTCCTGCATCGGGCGCCGGCGATCTCGCGCCCCACGGCAATGGCATTCGACCTCGATCCCGGCGCACCGGCCGATATTCTCGACTGCTGCGAAGCGGGACTGCGCATCCGCGATCTCCTTACGGGCTTCGGGTTGGAGAGCTTTCCAAAAACCTCCGGCTCGAAGGGCCTGCAGGTCTATTTGCCGATCAACGGTCCCGTCACGTACCAGCGGACGAAGGCATTCGCGCATGCGATCGCAGAGCTTTTGGAAAGTCAGACTCCGGAGAAAGTAATCTCTCGTATGCAGAAGAATTTGCGGAAGGGGAAGGTCTTCGTGGACTGGAGCCAAAACGACCAGAAGAAGACGACCGTGAACGTTTACTCTCTGCGGGCAAAGGAACGACCGACCGTTTCCACACCGGTGACATGGGACGAGGTCCAGGAATCCCTCCGACGGAAAAAGAGGTTGTCCTTCGAGACTTCTGAAGTGCTCGATCGGGTTGCGCGGCTCGGCGATCTGTTCGAGCCGGTGCTCAGCCTCAAGCAGAAGCTGCCGCCGCTCGCGGAACTCAACCGGAGAAAAGGGTAAGAGCAGCTTACGACCGCTTCTTGGTCGGGAGATTCTTGCGCTTGGTATGGGCGAGCTTCTCGAGTTCGCCTTCCGACATCGATTTTGCCATCGATTTCGACGCGCCGCGGAGGCTGGATTTGCTCCGTTCGCCGCGCTTCGCCGAGAGCGCGGCACCAGCTGCCATTTGCTGCTTTTTCGATTTAGCGGGCATGAAAGGGATTCGTGCCTCGCAATAGGCCTGGACGCCTGGCGGCCATCGGGCGCATTCGCCCCCGAGCGCACGGTCAGGAGATTTTTTGAACCCACTCTGGCCGCGTGGAATCGAAGTTCCTCTACCTATGAAACTCCAGACTCTCCGCGATGCATTAATCCACGAACTGCGTGATCTCTACAGCGCAGAAACCCAGCTGACGAAGGCGCTGCCCCAGATGGCCAAGGCAGCCTCACACCAGGAACTGAGCGAGGCGATCGAGGATCACCTGAAGGAAACGAAGGAACAGGTCGAACGCCTCAAGGAAGCCTTCGAGATTCTCGATGTTTCCTCCCGAGGCGAGAAGTGCGAGGCGATGAGCGGCCTCATTGAAGAGGGGAAGAAAATCCTCGGTGAGGATGCTGTGGAAGAAGTGCGCGACGCACTCATCATCGTATCCGCCCAGAAGATCGAGCATTACGAAATGGCTGGGTATGGCGCTGCGCGCACATTCGCCCAGATGCTCGGTGAGGAGGAGATCGCCGATCTCCTTCAGACTACCCTCGAGGAAGAGGCCGCCACAGACGAGAAGCTCACGGATCTCGCCGAGGATATCGTGAACTGCGACGCACGGGCGGCTTCCTGATTGCTCAGATGCGGAAGTCCACTGTCGTCACTTCGGTTTCCATTCGAGCTTTACGACAGTGGCTTCCCCTGCGAGCTGCTGGACACATTCTGGAGGTTTGACTCGGTCCACGGGAGCCTCCCATTCGACTTCGCAGTCATACTGCAGGAGCGTCGGCTCTGCCAAAATCGACAGGCGCTTTACCTGGAGGCCGCCAGTCTGAAGCTGCGCCATGAGCTTTTCCGCGGTGAAAAGCGATCCCACCACGCCGACCATGAGTTGTGCCCTGCGCTTGGGGGAGAGTCCGGATTCCGCTCTTTTCAAACCCCAGAGAACGAATACCCCCACGATGAGGAGGAGTGCGCCGAGGCCAAATTCTCCTGCTCCTATGGAGAGGCCCATTACGGTCGTAAACCACATCGTTGCCGCGGTCGTCACCCCGAGGACGCCGTCGCTCTTGTGCAGGATGGCGCCCGCGCCGATAAATCCCACCCCAGTCAGGATGCCCAGCGGCAGCCGCATGATGTCCATCGCCGCGAACCCATCTGGAGGCTTCCCTGCCGTCGGAAGGAGGAGGTTGCCGAGCACCATCGCCCCGGTCGCCGCAAGGCATACGAGGATCGTCGTGCGAAGTCCGGCGGGACGGCCGCGCTCACTTCGATTTAAGCCGATCGCCGCGCCCGCTATCGTGCCTGCCGCAATGCGGACAATGACATCGGTGAATGTCAGTTCGGGGGACATCTTATAAACTCCTCTAGAAAATTCGAATCGTCTTGGTCCTGCGCGCGCAAGCGAGGCGCCAGTAAGTTGGGCGGGACTGCGACAAGCAAAAGCCGGCGGATGATCCGCCGGCTTTGATTTGCGCTTCTATGCCGATCGCTCAGGGCGTGGCCATCGGTGTAGGACTTGCAGTCTCGCCAGGAGTCATCCCGGGAGTGCCGAGGTCGCCGGTAGTGGTATTTGTCCCGGTACCCATACCATAACCAGGAGTTCCCATTCCGGAGCTTCCCGTAGTGTTTGTCATTCCGGTTCCCATATTCGTCCCGGTGCCGGTTCCAGTCGTGGTGCCAGTTCCAGTCGTGCCTGTGGTATCGCTAGTCCCAGATGCCGAGGAACCACTTCCTCCGGAAGCAGTTCCCCCGGTCTGTGCGAATGTCGGACAGATGAACGCAGCCGACGCTATGATCGGAAGTAGATGTTTGATTTTCATGACGATAAGGGTTCGGTCCGTGGCAGAGAATGCGACGTCAGAAAGCGATCTGATCGGCTCCACTGCCAATCGACCTCAACCGGCGTGCGATTTCTTCCTCGGACCAGTTGAGATCTAGAGCACGCCGAGAAGCGCGAGCACGATCAGGATGACAAGCACCAGGCCGAGGCCGCCGGAGGGATAATAACCCCATCCCGCGCTATACGGCCAGGCTGGCAAGGCTCCGATGAGAAGGAGAATCAGTAAGACAAGGAGGATTAGTCTCATACACTCTGAGTTCGCATGGAATCGGTCGATCAGATGTGTCGATGCTTTGGACCGCACCTTCCGCGCATGCCCATTTGTAGATGGAATCAGGTGATTTCCCGATGAGCGTGATTTCCTGGCGAGAGTAAGTTCAAACCCTTATGCCATTGCCCCTCGAGCTCGAGTCCGATGCCACTATCCGCAACGAGCCCGAGGAGAATTCTGGTGAGGGCGATTCCCAGGAAAAAAAGAAGCCCTCGTCCACCGATAACGAGCAGGTTGAATCTTGCTCGGTTCAGCAGTGGCTCGCGCAAATCGTAGAGCTCATACCGATGGCGACATGCGTCTTCGATACGGAGGGCCGAATCACGCATTTCAACCCCATGGCGGTCGAGCTCTGGGGCGGAGAGCCATCACCGACCATGAGCCATTCGAGATTCTCCGGATTCCGCGAGATGCTTCTTCTCGACGGCAGTCCCATATCCGCGGAGCAGGCTCCTGCTGCACGTGCGCTGGCGCTGGGAGAACCCGTGAAAGACTTCGAAGGCTACGTGCACGACGCCCTGGGGGCGCGCCTTCGCATTCGCATCGATGCTGACGTTATCCGCGATGCGAATGGAACGAACCGTGGCGCGCTGGCCATCTTCCAGAATATCTCGCGCTTCACGCAGGCAAACGATGCCATGCGCCTGCTGGCAGCTATCGTGGAATCCTCGGACGACGCGATCATTAGCAAAAATCTGGAAGGCATCATCACGAGCTGGAATCAAGGAGCTCAGCGCATCTTTGGCTATAAGAGCGAGGAAGCCATCGGGAGGTCGATCACGATGCTCATCCCCGAAGACCGGCAGGACGAGGAGCCTCGGATTCTCGGTCGGATTCGCCGGGGAGAGCGGATCGACCATTTCGAGACCTTGCGGCGCCGCAAGGATGGAGAGCTTCTCGACATCTCGCTTACGGTTTCTCCGATCAAGGACGACGAAGGAAATGTGGTCGGAGCTTCCAAAATCGCCCGCGATATCGGTCGTCTCAAGCTCGTGGAAGAGGAGCTTCGGATGGCGAACGAGCGAAAAAACCAATTCCTTGCCACCCTTGCACACGAGTTGCGCGCACCCCTGGCTCCGCTACGAAGCGCTCTCGATCTTCTTAACCTGTCCGGCGACGATCCGGAAATCAACTCGAAGGCGAGGGCGATCATGGATCGCCAGGTGCGGCAGATGGTTCGCCTCGTCGAGGATTTGTTCGACATCGGCCGCATCAGCAATGGCAAGCTCACTTTGAAAAGGACGCGCGTCGACATACGGGATGCCGTCCGGGCTGCCATCGAGACTTGCCTCCCTGCGATCGAGCTGGCTGGCCATGCCTTTCATAGCGACCTTCCGGTTACACCGATTCCCGTCGATGCGGATCCCGCGCGGCTGGCGCAGATCTTCTGCAACCTCATCAATAATGCGGTGAAATACACGCCGCGCGGTGGGCGAATCCAAATCGCCGTTCGCCATGCGGATGATGAAAAAGTGCGGATCACGGTCGCGGACAATGGCGTCGGCATTCCGCCGGATATGCGCTCGCGGATATTCGATCTCTTCACCCAGCTCGATCGTCCTCTCGAGCGAAGCACCGACGGGCTGGGACTCGGACTCACGCTGACTCGCCAGCTTGTGACGATGCATGGCGGCGAGATCGATGTACGGAGCGAGGGCTCGGGAAAAGGCAGCGAATTCATCGTCGATCTTCCCTTGGCGGGAGGAGTGGAGCGCCTCGATGGTGGTAACGTCGTGCCATTGGCCCCGGCGATCGGCTGCGGTCTGCGGGTGCTCGTCGTGGACGACAATACCGATTCCGCGGATGCGCTCTCCATGATGCTCTCGGGGCTGAACAATGTCACCCGCGTGGCACATGACGGCGCTGCTGCCGTCGAGGTCGCCGGGGATTTTCTGCCGGATGTGATCTTCATGGATATCGAAATGCCCCGGCTCAGCGGTTTCGATGCATGCCGCCGTATTCGCGAGCGCGCAGCAGGTGCCTCCGCATTTGTCGTGGCCCTCACTGGTCGCGGGCAGGAGGAGGATGAGATCCGCTCCCGGGCCTCGGGATTCGATATGCATCTGGTCAAGCCGGTCGAGCCCGACGATCTCCTCGCAGCGCTCGGTTGCGCGCGCCGCCGCATCTACGGCAACTTCTGATTCGACCGAGCCCGGGGGCTCCCCCGAGCAGGTCTCGACTCCATTCAGGCCCTCAGGACGCTGCCCGATGTGAATATCGGGGGGCTACGATTTTTTCGAGTTCGGGTATCGGGAGTTGATGGGAAACCGCCGATGCCAACGTCGTGCCCGCGACCGATTTTCGGCGAAGGCGACTCGGCATAGCGTGAAGGCGAAATCAATAAGCCCATGGATACCATTCTCGAATCAGTCGCATCGGAAGAGGATATCGAACTCGTGAACAATCTGCTCCAGCGCCAACCAGGCGCCATGGAGGCGCTTTGCAATCGATTCGGTCCAGTTTTGAAGGGTGTGATCATGAACATCGTGCATGACGACGCGGATGCGGACGATGTGCTCCAGGAGGTGTTCTTCCAGGTCTGGAATTGCACCCTCAATTACTCGCCGGAGAAGGGGAAGCTGGTGAGCTGGCTCTGCACGATCGCCCGGCGTCGCGCCATCGATCGCGTGCGGCAGACCTGCGCTTACCGGCGCGCCACCGATCGCCTCGAGGTGATCAGCCGTCATCCGGACAAGGACTTCGATGAGAGCCGCCCTGTGGAGCGCGAAGCCCAACAGCACGACTTCCGTGAGATCATCGACAGGCAGCTAGATCTCCTGCCGGACGTTCAGCGCCAGGCGATCTGCCTGGCCTATTTCGAAGGACGCAGCCAGCGCGAGATTGCGGCGATTACACACACGCCGCTTGGGACGGTGAAAACCCGGCTGGAACTCGGGCTCAAGAAGCTGTCCAACGCCATTGGCAAGGCGCGCGACAAGATCCTTTGAGGATTACCCTTCGGTGCTGGGGGGCGCGCCCGCGTCGGTGAGCGCCTTCCAGCACCGAAGCACCTCGGCGACACTCCATGCCTGTGCAATGCAGCCCCGTGGATGGAATGGAGCCTCGGCATCGAAGATTTCGCTGATCGAGCAATGGCCGGCATCATTCAGATGCTCGACGAGTGGCTCCAGCAGCTTGAGCGCGCCGGAGCGATCATCCGGATGCACTCGCAGCCATGCGTCGATATAGGGGCCGATGAGCCAGGCCCAGACTGTGCCTTGATGATAGGCTGCATCGCGGGCTCGAAGGTCGCCGAAATAGCGCATCTTGTACTCAGGATTTCCCGAATCCAGAGAGCGCAGCCCATAGGGAGTAAGGAGTCGGTCGCGCACCGTGTTAAGCACCGCTTCCCATTTATCCGGGACAAGTACCGTGTGTGGCAGCGAGATCGAGAAGATCTGGTTCGGCCGGCAGGCGGGATCGTTGCCTGTCTCGCCATCGATGACGTCGTAGAGGTACCCGGTCGTGGGGTTCCAAAATCGAGCGTTGAATGACTCGCGTACCCGCGCCGCCCGGCCGCGCATTTCATCTGCACTCTCAATGTCACCGCGTTCGCGCAGCCACTTTTCGACAAGGCAGAGCGCGTTATGCCAAAGGGCATTGATCTCGACAGCCTTTCCTCGGCGGGGAGTCACGACCCAGTCATCCACCTTCGCATCCATCCAAGTAAGCTGGTAGCCAGCTCGGCCCTGGCTCAGCAGGCCGTCATTCGGGTCCACGTGGATGCCGAAGTGCGTCCCGCGCTCATGCGCGGTGACGATCTCACGGAGCTTCGGCAGGATGAGGGTGAGCAACTCCTGGTCGCCAGTGACCGAGACATAGCGATCCACGGCGTGAAAGAACCACAACGTCGCATCTGCTGTATGATACAGGCCTTCGTTTTCACCCTCCGGGAACAAATTCGGGATGAGCCCGTCCCGGATGTGATGGGCGAAGGTGCGAAGGATCCATCCCGCCTCGGCGTGCCGGCCCGTGGCAAGTGTCAGGCCCTCGAGGCTGATCATCGTGTCCCGCCCCCAATCCGTGAACCAGTGGTAACCCGCAATGACCGTGCGCACCTCGTCGCCTATCGCGCGAGCCCTGGCGGAGTCTTCCACGCGCCCGACCGGCGTGATGATGAACTGATCCGCCGCGAGGGTGAGGTCCGCTTCGGTGGAATCGAGCGCATCGCCTCCGGCCAATGTGAGCAGATGCCCGCGTCTCTCGATCGCCAGCTCCTGCGCGACGCTCGGCCGCAGCGCACGCATGATGTCCCAGCTCTCCGTGGAGGCGACGAGCGTGACGCCGCGCTGGCGATTGAGCGGCACGAGAAAATATCCCGGGCTCCAAAGCTGCCCCCGCGAGCTATAGCCTCGCTCGGCTTCGTGAGAGTAGCTCACCTCCCGAATACTCCCCCCCTCGTGATGAAATCCCGTAGCCTCCGCACGGAGCATGAGCCGCAGCGGGGGAATATCCGGCCCATTCGATATTTCGAAGTCATGGCCGTTGATGTGAATCCGGTAGTCCTTTACCGGTTGGCTGACATCGATCTCGTGCCGCCGAAATTGGAAGGAGGGCCGAAGCTCGATGGCGACCTGGTCCGCGCCGTCGAGGAGCTCGTAATGCACATGCAGGGTATTCTGGCCATTCACGAGCAGAATTCGTTTTTCCACCACGATGCCATCACACTCGAATCGCCAGACCGGCAGCTGATATTCGAATCGTACTTCTGCCAGCCGGACGGAGGCTTGGTCGGCGGAAAGGGAAATGCGATCTCCATTGGAGAGCCGGAGCGCTTCTCCAAGGTGATTGAACATGACGGTGCGGCCGAGCGGAGCCGGAAGCGCCGCGATCAGCAGGCCGTGATATCTTCGCGAGACATCGCCTCCGAAGGTGCCGGACGCATATCCGCCGAGGCCATTCGTCAGGAGCCATTCCCGCTGGAGAAAGACTCGGAGCGCCTCGGGATTGTCACGGGGGACGGGGTAATTACGGAGAAGCGGTTTCATGGGATGCATTTTCGGGAGTTGGTTTCAGTAGGATGGCTACACGCGCGGGAAGGTTCCATTCGCCGTCCGTCACCAGAGGGGCGACGCCTTCTCCGCCATAGCGGATCTCCTCGCTGCACCATGCCATGGTCCACGAGGCCCCCTCTGGCGGAGCGAGGAGCGGCTCGGGCATTGGCTCGAGCCGGGCACGCCGTCCGAAGTTGAATAAAAGCAGGCGATCATCTCCGTCGGCGAAGAAGCGCAGCACAAAGGATTCCTCCCCGAGGACGGCGCCATCGATCGCCCGTCGCGTTTCGCCACAGATCACCGGATCGGAGCGTCTAATCGCGATGAGATCGCGATGCAGGCGATAGACGTCCTTGTGATCCGACATATCGTCGAAGTCGAGTTTGCAGCGAAGGAAGGTGTCCCTGTCTTCGGGATCGGGGAGGGCCATCTCGGCCTCGATATGCGTGAGGCTTGGAAACTGTTTGAGGAACTCGCGGCGGCCTTTCGCAACGAGGCGCGCGAGTTCGGGGCCATGGTCTGCGAAGTAAAGGAAGGGCGACGACGCCGCGAACTCCTGCCCTTGGAAGAGCATCGGAGTGCCCGGGCCGAGCAACAGCAGGGCCGTCATCGTTCGAAGCGAGCCGGGATTGCAAAGCGCGTGAATGCGGCGGCCGCGGAGCGAGTTCGCGATCTGGTCGTGATTTTGTAGAAATGTGACGAACTGCCACGCATCGAGATCGAAGGCCGGTGTGCCGCGCGGCTTTTTTTGCCAGCTATACCGCTGTCCTTGGTAAAGGTAGCCGTACTTGGCGAGGGAAACGAACTCCTGCGGCGTCCCCCTATAGTCGGTATAGTACGCTTCGTTCTTGCCGCTCAGAGCGACGATGGCGGCGTGGTGGAAATCATCATTCCATAGCGCATCGAGTCCATACCCGCCTTCCTCTATGGAGCGCACCATGCGCGTATGCTGGGGTTCATTCTCGGCTACGAGATAGGTTTTCCGCCCCCCGGCGGTGTGCCGTACCTCGCGGCCGATGGCAGTCAGAATATGCTCCGGCGATGCATCGAAGATTTGCTGGGTCGCATCCAGCCGCAGTCCATCGAGGTGGAACTCATCGATCCAGTACGCTGCATTTGCCACGAAGAACTCTCGCACCGCCTCACTTCCCTCTCCGTCGAAATTGAGGGGCTCACCCCACTCGTTTTGGTAGCGATCGGTGAAGTACTCTGGAGCGAAAGTCTTTAGATAATTTCCGTCCGGCCCGAGATGGTTGTAAACGACGTCGAGAATGACGCCGATTCCCAGCCGATGCGCGGCATCCACCATGGCGCGGAAGTCATCCGGCGAACCATAGAGTCGGGTGGGGGCGAAAAGGTTCACTCCATCGTAGCCCCAGCCATAGCGGCCCGGAAAGTCCGCCACCGGCATGAGTTCCACAACGGTGACGCCCAGATCGGCGAGATGCCCCAGTCGCTCCCGCGCCGCCGCCCACGTGCCCTCCTGGGTGAAGGTGCCGATATGCAGCTCGTACAAAATTTGTCCGCTCCGCGGTACCCCCTTCCAATCGGCATCGGTCCATTTGAACGTGCCCGGGTCCACGAGCTGAGACGGGCCATGGGGGCCAAGCGGCTGAAACCGTGATGCCGGATCGGGGAAATCCCCGGACCCGAGGCGGTAACGATAGTACAGGCCGGCCGTAGCACCAGTTACCACGGCCGAAAAATAGCCCCCCGGCTCACGGTCGAGACTTTGTACGATGGGCGACTTGAGCTCGGGCTCATCTCCGATAACAACGCTCACATTTTCCTCATGAGGCGCCCACATACGGAAGTGAGTACGGCTATGATCCAGGACTTCCGCCCCGATCGGGCGACGGCGTTTCATCGATGCTTCCACGAAAAGAGGATCGATTGCCGCAGCCTGGCGATTTTCAGGCAATTTCCTGAGTCGCTACCAGCCTGCCCGAGGAGGCTCCTTCCCGATTGTTTTGTGGCTTATTGAATAAGCCGGGGATAGTATCCTTTCATGAAGAGTGCGGTGATCAGTTGGGATCCGGTCGGAGGCACTTGGAGAGGCGCCAAGGACGTTCCTTCATTAAAGCGAAAATCATCGCTGCTGCTTTATTTCGGAGACCGCGTGGTATTGTCCTCCTCGACGGCTGCGATCGACGCGTTGCGGGCGGAATTTCCCGATGCGCTGATCGCTGGATGCAGCACATCGGGTGAAATCTGTGGTGGTGAGGTGCACGAGGGCAGCGTCGTCGCGATCGCTATGAGTTTCGACTCGACCACAGTGGACCACACGATTGTCGATCTCGCGGATGCAGGAACGATCCAGGCGGCGGGGGAGCGTTTGGCCACTTCACTGGCGAAGGAGAATCTCTGCGGATTATTCGTCATCTCGGACGGGACACTCGTCGATGGCGACGGACTATTACGCGGCATCGAGCAGGCATTGCCAGCGGGAGTCACGATTTGTGGAGGCCTGGCGGCGGATGGAGATCGGTTCCAATCCACCCTCGTGGGGCTCAAATCGAGCATCTATCCCGGGAAAGTCGTGGGCATCGGATTTTACGGCGACGCCCTGGAGATTCTTTGCGGGTCGGGAGCGGGCTGGGAGTGCTTCGGTCCCGTGCGTCGGATCACGAAATCAAAGAATAACGTGCTCATCGAGTTGGACGGCGAGCCGGCGCTGGGTGTGTACAGGCGCTATCTCGGCGATCAGGCGAATCTTCCGGCCGACGCTTTGCATTTCCCCCTCGAGATCTATCCCAATGGCGAGGACGAGCAGGGGCTGGTGCGTACGATTCTGGCCGTGGACGACGATGCGCAGACGATTACATTCGCCGGGAATATCCCGGAAGACTGCACGGCGAGGCTCATGCGCGCGGGAAGTGAGCGGCTCCTCGAAGGGGCGCAGACTGCGGCAGAGCGGGCCGTGGGCGAGTCGGAGCGGAACTTCGACGCGGCGGTGCTCATCAGTTGCGTGGGCCGGCGGATCATCCTCGGATTGCGGACGGAGGACGAAGTCGGCGAGGTACGAGACGTGATCGGCACGAATGTCCCGGCTGCGGGATTCTATTCATACGGTGAGTTGGGACCTTTTTTCCCCGGCGGCGTCAGCGAGCTCCATAATCAGACGATGACGGTCACGCTCTTTCGGGAAAGGTAGAGGGGATGATCTGTGCATTCGATTCTCCTTCGTCAATTGCGCCAGCTCGATGGTCTGTCGGACCTGAGGGGAAGGCCTGAGTTTGAGAAGTTCCTCGATTTGGTCGATCGCACCTACGGGGAACTCGAGAACGATCGCCGGTTTGCCGAGCACACCCTGGGCACGGTCTCGGAGGAGCTCTATCGCGCAAACGAGAGAATCCGTAAGGAGAGCAAACGTCTGATCGAGAGCCAGGCGGCGCAGCTCGCCATGACGATGCAGAGTGCGGGCGATGGCCTCTGGGCATTCGAAGCGGAGTCGATGCACTTGGAACTCTCGGATTCGTGGATCCGGATGCTGGGCTACAGCCCCGATGAGCTCCCTGCAGATCTGTCATTGTGCAAGCGACTCATACATCCTGATGACTGGAGTGCTGCCCACTCCTCGGCGGACGAAGCGGAGACGAGCGATGAGATGATCGAGCGGCAGGTGCGGGTGCTCACTCGCTCAGGCACGCCCTTGTGGATGCTCGTACGCGGCCGGGTGGTCGAGCGCGATGCGGCAGGTCGAGCGCGGCGCCTGGTGGGTACATTGATCAATATCTCGGCCCAGAAACAGATCGAGGCGGAGCTGCGCGATGCGAAGGAAGTGGCCGAGGCGGCGAGCGCGGCCAAGAGCCGATTCCTCGCGATCGTCAGTCATGAAATTCGCACGCCTATGAAC
>Ga0068856_100004869_pt1 | contig 13298 bp, 16 predicted proteins | sample KBSCornC62_FD_66595 | JGI IMG/M metagenome (GOLD analysis project Ga0068856, IMG submission 66595) | Corn rhizosphere microbial communities from Kellogg Biological Station, Michigan, USA - KBS Corn C6-2 | ecosystem: Host-associated > Plants > Roots > Rhizosphere > Soil ...
ACATATGTGCACACATATGCACGTGTATATAGAGCGAGTATAGAACGAGGCTTCGAACTGTTGCGCCCCATGGGGTCGGGCTGCGTCGGGGTACTGTCATGAGCGCCCGTTCGGACAGCACCGTTCGGCATTGGCATGCCGAGGTCAGCACTGCCGCTAAGTCGTTCGAAGCGCGATGGACAAACCTTGCCCTGCGACGAGTTGACTCAGCCTTGGCAACTCGGTTGCACGAGCAGCGCGGGCTGTTCGACCAGGCGTGTGTCACCGGCACGGCCGACGAGGTCGAGCTACAGGGCGCCGCGATGTGCCGTGGCTGGGCGGCGGCTGTCAGGGCGATGGAGCAGTCAGGGGAGCCGGATGACGCCTACATGCTGGGGAGTGATCCCACGACCGGCCTGAAGGTCGCGGTCGGGCATTCCAAGGCGTCGGTCGGTCGGGTTGCTGAACTTCACGGGCAGGACGTGGTGTGGGTCACGCCGGATGAGGTCGCCGGCCTGATGGCGTCAGTCGAAGCATTCAAATTCGCTCATGCGGTCAAGCAGCATTTCCCGGGTGCGGAAATGATCAAACGATATGCGAGTGCAGGATCATGACCAGAACGCCCTCCGCTCGTCCAACTCGGGCGGACAAGTCGGTCAGTCAGTAGCGTTCAGCGTCAGACAACAGCACAAGGGGCAGGCAAAGTGGCAATGGCTAAACGCAAATCACAGAAGTTCACGATCGAACGCCGGCAGATAGGACCAACGGCAGAGCGGCTGGCTAAGGCTGGCGATCATTTCGTCGTCGGTGACGATAAGCAGGGCGGGCGCATCTATCAGTTCCATGATAGTTCGCTGGATCGCCTGTACAGCCGACTGACCAAGGCGGCCAAGTCGATCGCTTCGGAGCATCAGCTTCGCCGCGAGTATATCGCGCTGCAACGCTACAAGCATCACTGGCACCATGCTGGGCTCCAGGAGTCAGTTGGCAGCGTCGATCTCAACCGGGTGTTTGCATCGGACCCGACTTCGATGTCTGGCATGGCCAAGACCGAGAAGCAGGCCCACCATCGGCAGCAGTGGCGGCTAGCTCGTGAAAAGCTCGGTCACAAGCCCGGTATTGTGATCGATAACTTCGTCTGTGCTGGATGGGGCTTAGACGTGGCTGGCGTGACTCTGGGATACGCTTCCGCCTATCGGACTAGGTTGGCTGCCCAGAAAGTCATACGCGAGTCAGCGACTCTCCTAGCCAATCTGTGGGGGGTGGGGTGATGCAGTGGCCATTCATGCTCAAAAGCAAGCACCTGGCGGTTCAGCGAGAGAACTACACACTTCGCGACGCGTTGCGGGAAGCGAACAAGGAGTTGCTAAAGCATCGGCAGTTCATCGCCGGGATAAGAACTGGTCAGATCGATGTTATAAACACCTTGGACAAAATGGCGGAGCGGACTCGGTGACTCTTGACATGGGGCGTGAAATCACCCCAAATCAGGCATCATCGTGATTTGCGCCCGCCAGCCTAACCAGCTTGGCGGGTTTTTGATTCCGAGACTGGGTGCGCACCAAAAGCCGCAAGGCTCCACGCTACCATCCGATAAGCCTGCGGGACGCTGCAATAGGTGAGTTCGGGGAATAGTCGGGCTGGTGACAGCTGGAAAGACAGCGCCAGATTCCAACCGGACAGTCTCACCTCAGCCCAACATCCCCCTGGCCGGCTTCACTGGTGGGGCTGTCCGACCTTCCAATGGGGAACCACGCTCGATCAGGCCCTTGTAAGGCTAGCTTGGTATCAGGCCGACGGCATAGCGCGTTCGGGGCCAAGCTGTGGTGACAGTCGGGAGAGACCGGCGACAATTCGGAGGCTCACATGGGCGAAGTTGTTTATGGAATCGACTTCCGCGCCGGCAAGGAAGAGGCGCCGCTGTGCAATGCGCCGGATGATTTTGGGCCGGCTTCTACGGGTCGGTTGGGTGGAGGCTCCAGCACTGCAACCACTTTGTGCCAGAGAGATTTGCCGGCCTATGTCGCGCCATCGGATGATTGCGCGTGATGGCACTCGAATGTTTTTCAAGATTTCAAGATGACTCACGGCGGACCTAGACCTGGTGCCGGCCGCAAGCAGGGCGGCGCGAACAAGATCGATGCTGAAGCGCGCAAGAAGGCTGTTGAGAGCGGGATAACCCCGCTGGATTACATGCTGTCCATTTTGCGTGACGAGGGGCTGGCTACTGAGGCCCGGATGGATGCTGCCAAGGCGGCTGCCCCGTATGTTCACGCCAAGCTGGCCAGCGTTGAGCACAAGGGCGACGGCGGCGGGCCTATGGTACTGGAGATCGTTCGCTTTGCGGATAAGGCTTCCTAACCAATGGCAACCGCGGCCTTATCAGCGCCCACTGTGGGACTATCTGGAGCGAGGTGGCAAGCGGGCGCTGGGTATCTGGCATCGTCGAGCAGGCAAGGACGACGTGTTATTGCACCGTACAGCGGTTGCAGCGTTCGAGCGGCCGGCGACGTATTGGACGGCGCTTCCTGAATACGCTCAGGCCCGCAAGGCGCTCTGGGCTGCGGTTAACCCGCACACCGGCAAACGGAGAATAGACGAGGCTTTCCCGCATGATCTCCGGGAGACGACAAACGAGCAGGAGATGTTCATCCGGTTCGTCAACGGCTCGACTTGGCAGTTGGTGGGATCTGATCGGTATAACAGCCTGGTCGGCGCAGGTGTTGCCGGCGTCACGTTCTCGGAGTTCGCTTTGGCCAACCCGAGTGCATGGGCTTACATCCGGCCGATGCTGGAGGAAAACGACGGTTGGGCGGCATTCATTACCACGCCGCGCGGCCGCAATCATGCTCATGCGCTGATGGAGATGGCGAAGGGCAACCCGAAGTGGTTTGCAGAGGTTCTGAGCATCCACAATACGGGCGCACTATCCGCTGCCCAGATCGAAGAGAGCTTAGAGGAATACGTTGCGCTGTACGGCGCCGATATCGGCACTGCACAATTCCAGCAGGAATACGAATGTAGTTTCAACGCAGCCATCCTGGGCGCGTTCTATGCTCGTGAGATGGTCAACGTCCGCAAGGAAGGACGTATAGCCGACATCGAGGCATTGCCTGACCGTGAGGTTCACCGGGCATGGGACATTGGCGTTCGAGACGACACATCCATCTGGTGGTTCCAGATCGTCGGGACGCAAGTCTACATCCTCGATTGCTACAGCGCCTCTGGCGTTGGTGTCGATCACTACGCCACGGTCATTGAAGAGCGGCGAGAGAAATACAAGTGGAAGGACGGCATAGATTTTGTGCCCCACGACGCCCGCGTGAAGGAATGGGGTACGGGTCGAACCCGCGTCGAGACGATGCAGGGGTTGGGGCTCAAGCCACAGGTAGTACCGATCGCATCCAAGCTGGATGGCATCAACGCGGTGCGCAAGACGTTGCCGCGGTGTGTGTTTCATCCTCGGACGGAATCTGAGGGAATGTCGGCGCTGGAGCAATACCGGCGCGAATGGGACGATGAGAAGAAAGCTTTCAAGGAAAATGAGGTGCATGATTGGGCATCTCACCTTGCTGACGCGTTCAGATATTTAGCGATGGGCTGGCGGGAACTACCGAAGCCCAAAGCTGAGCAGGCTAAGCCTGTCTACCAAGTTGAGGATGGATATGCACTTGCACCCCCGCTGCCAGGCCAGAAACGACGCGCTGGATGACTGACCAATACGACGACGATCAGGATACTGATACCCTGACTGTTGCCGAAGAGCCGAAGTCGTCTGCCCGCATTCTGTCTGCGATCAAGAAGGCCAGCCGCGATCTGTATGATTGGCAGGCGCTGTGCGATCGCATTGATGATATCTACGGCCGTAAGGCCGGTTACATCGAGACTGAATGGTCAGACGTAGATTATGACCTGTTCTGGGCTTCCATGGAGATCATGAAGCCGGCGATCTATGCGCGTCCGCCGCGGCCTGTCGTGTCGCCCATGTTTAAGGACCGGCGCCAGCTTCAGAACGTGACAGCGGAATTGCTGGAGCGAAACGTTACTTCTACGTTCAGCATGGTCGGCGCCGGCATTGACGAGGCAATGATCTGCGCTCGTGATGACTTGATCTTTTATAATCGCGGCCAGCTCTGGCTAACCTATGAGACTGACGAGGATGGTGGCGGCCAGCGTGTTTGCGTTGATCATCTGGACCGCAAGGACTTCCTGATCCCGCAGGTTCGCAAGTGGTCGGATCTGCCATGGGCAGCACGTCGAGCCTGGATGACGCGCAAGGAAATGCGCAAGCGTTTCAAGAAGACCTCTGGTGACGCCTATATGGGCGCGACGGTCTGTACGGGTGAAGGCGAGAACAAGGAGAACGAGGGTAAGTACGGCGTATGGGAGGTCTGGCACAAGGGCGACAAGCGCGTTTATTGGGTCGCTGAGGGCGTTCCCGTCATGCTTGACGAGGGTAAGCCGCACCTGACCTTGCGTGGCTTCTTCCCTTGCCCACGTCCTGCATTCGGCACGTTGCGGCCTCGGACGTTGGTTCCTGTGCCGGATTACGTGCGCTATGCCGGTCATTTCAAGAAGATCAACAGCCTGACGCGGCGTATCTACGATCTTCTCGACATGATCCGCATGAAGGGCTTGATCCCTGCCGGCGGTGATATTGGGGATGCTATCGAGCAAGCACTGAGTGATGACACCAATTCATCGCTGCTAATCCCGGTGCCGGGCGCCGCGTTGATGGCCGGTAGTTCAAGTGGATTCGTGACGTGGCTGCCGCTGGCGGATATCGCCACAGCTATTCAGGGGCTGATTGAGGCCCGGCGTGAGCTGTTCTCGGACTACGACCGTTTGTCCGGCATTTCGGACATCATGCGCGGCGAGACTGAGGCGGATGAAACGCTCGGTGCGCAGGAGCTGAAGAGCCAGTACGGCTCGGTCCGTGTTCGAGAGAAGGTGGACGAGCTGCAGCGCCTGGCGCGCGATGTGACGCAGATTGCCGCAGAGATCATGGCTGAGGAGTTCTCGAAAGAGACCCTCCTCGACATGAGCCAAATGGAGATTCCGACCAAGGCCGAGATCGAGAAGAAGGTCAAGGAGATCGAGAAGGACGCCAAGGAAGAGCTGAAGGAACTGGCTGACGTGGCCAAGCAGGCCGCTCAGGAAGCCCAGCAGCAGCCGCAGCAAGACCCTCAGCAGATGCAGCAGATGGCTCAACAGGGCCAACAGCAGTTCCAGCAGGCTCAACAGCAGATCATCTCTAAGTATGCACCGATGCTGAAGGAAGCCAGCGAGCAGGTCCCGATCGAGGACGTGATGAAGCTGTTGCGTGACGACAAGGCGCGCGGGTTTGCATTCGAGATCGAGACGGATTCAACCATTCTCAGTGATGAGCAGGCCGAGAAGGCCAGCCGTAACGAGTTCATGACGGTCTTCAGCGGCGCGACAACGGGGCTTATGAGCCTTGCTGCGATGGGTCCAGCTGCAGCCAAGCTGGCTGGCGAAGTGATGAAGTTCACGCTTCAGCCTTATCGGGTTGGTCGCACGCTCAACAGCGTTATTGATGAGTTCATTGACAGCGCACCGCAGATGGCTGCCGCAGCTGCCAAGAATGGCAGCGACGATGCTAACGCCGCAATGGCCGAGGCCAACCAGAAGCTGGCACAGGCCGAACTTGTGAAGGCACAGGCTGCGACCGCGAAGGTGCAAGTCGATGCGCAGGGCAAGATGCAGGATATCCAGCTTCGCGGCGCTGAGGCGGCAGCAAAGGCGCAGGCTGATCAGCAGAAGATGCAGCTGGAGCTTGGCGGGTTGCAGTCGAAGGTCGATCTGACCAATGCGCAGATACAGAAGATTTTTGCCGAAATCGAGAAGATGGGCCTGGACGTACAGAGCGATACGCGCACGCAGGACCGTGAGGACATCAAGACCGTTGCTGATATTCACTCGCGTCAGACCGAACACGCCATGGCCGCGGAAGATCGCCAGCGCCAAGCCGCGGAAACCGACCACAAGATGGAAATCGGCGAGCGCCAACAGTCGTTCAGCGAGCAGCAGGGCGAACGCGCCGAAAGCCGCGCCGATCGTCAGCAGGACTTCACCGAACGCAGCAGTGACCGCCAAATGAGCTTGGCCGAGCGTCAGGCCGATAAGGAGCCGGTGTAATGGCAGGGTTTCCCGTCGTCATCGTCGCAAGTGGTGGGTTGGCCGTCAGAAACGTAGCCAGCGGCGCGCCTCTGGCGAAGGTCGCCACATCCGGCATTCCAATCACGATTGTTATCACGGGCGGCGTGCCGCTCATCGTTCAGGCTTAACCCAGAGGATATCACAATGGCTAACACGACTCGGCTTGTTGAACTCGCGATGGTCCCGCCGCTTGCGAAAGAAGTAGCATCTCAGATCGATGGTGCCGTTGCCGCAAAGGCGGCAATTGTTGCGCTGACCACCAACACCGTGACCGCGACGACCGGAACTCTTCCGACACCGGACGGCGCAACGACGATTGCCAATGCGGCAACGCCCACTGTGGTCGAGCTGCTGGAACTCTGCATGGAGATCAAGGCGAAGGTCGATGCCATGCGAACGGCGCTCAAAGCCTGATGACCGAGTATCGCTGGTACGATCTGGGCAATGGCCGTCAGGTCATGCGCAAGGTGAAGGAGCCGCAGCGCGCTCGTTCCGGCTTCGCCATGCCTATGATCGTCGGCGCCTTCGATCGGCCGGTGCAGTCAATGGCAGACGGCAAATATTACGACACGTCACGCGACCTCGAGCGCACTTACAAGGCCGATGGCAACCCGTTCGGTCAAGAGTTCGTGCCGATCGGCAATGAGACGATCAAGGCGCCGGCTTTCACGCCGGACCCGAAGAAGCGCCGCAATGATATCCGGCAGGCTATCCAGGACGTGAAGTCCGGCAATGTCTCGCCTGAAATCGCGGCAATCACCTAACCGCCAATCCTCCTCAGACAAGGATTATCCATGACCGACACTATGCAAGCTGCGCCCGTTCCGGGCACGGCGCCCCTTTCCACGTCTATTGATCAGGGCGGCGCACCGCTCGGCACTGGTGGCGGCGCTCCTGACCTCACCGAACCGAAGGCGCCGGAGCCTGCCAAGGTCGAGAAGCCAGAGACCCCTGGCGATACGATCAAAGGCGAACTTGCGCGCATCCGTGAGGAAGAAGCCAAGGAGAAGGGCGACGGCAAGGAGCCGGTCAAGGACGAGAAGGAAAAGACTGAGGTCAAAGCCGACGCTGAGACCAAGGAACAGAAGGCAGAGCGCGAGCGCGCGAAAGACGGCAAGTTCGCCAAGACCGAGAAGGTGGAAACCCAGGTCGAAGGCAAAGAGGGCGCACCTGAGAAGGTCGCAACCGAGCAGGATGGTTCGGAGCGGCGTCCGTCTGAGGGCCGCCAGCATGTCGAGCCGCCTGCTCGGTTTCTGCCCAAGGAACGTGAAGCCTGGGGCAACGTGCCGAATGTCGTGAAGTCCGCAATCAGCCGGCTTTCGCAGGAACACGAGACGGAAGTTTCGCAGTACAAGGAAAGCCACGAGAACTGGCAGAAGCTGTCCAAGTTCGACCAAATGGCGAAGTCTCACAAGACGACCGTCTCGGATGCACTTGAGCGATATACGGCGCTCGATGGCCTGCTGCAGTCGCAGCCGCTGGAAGCCATCCGACAGATCATGGAAACGCGCGGCATCACGCCTGAGCAGTATGCCCATCATGTACTGAATAACCCCGAGGCGCACCGTGCGCCGGCGCCACAGGCCGCGCCTGATCCTGCTGTGAGGCAGATGAGCGGCAAGGTCGAGCAGCTTGAACAGACGATCAATGAGATGCGCCAAGAGAAGGCCGCAGCAGAGATCATCAACCCATTCCGGGCCGCAAACCCGCGATACGACGAACTGCAGGATGACATCGCGTTCTTCCTGCAGTCCGGGAAAATTCCGGCGTCCCTGAGTCCTCAGGAGAGGCTTGAGACTGCTTACGACATGGCTGTTCGGATCAATCCGACTTCCGCAGTCGAAGCTACTCAAACCCAAGAGGCTCCTGCCGCCAAAACCGAACGTCCTGCAAAGCTTGACGCCGGCACGAAATCCATCCGCGGCGCTCCGACCGGGCAAGACCCGGAAGAAGATGACCCAGACGCAACCGACATCAGAGCGCTGCTTCGCAAGGAATTGCGTCGAGCCTCATAAAGGAACACGACCATGGCTATTGTTACCGATCGTCAGTACCGTCAGGCGCTGACTGCCTCCGTGGCCAAACGATCAAAGATCGTTCAGGACATCGTTCACAAATCCACCCCTCTCACCAAGATCCTCAAGGACTCCGGTCGCATCCGCACCAAGCGGGCAGGCGGTCCTGAGCTTCGCATCCCGATCCAGTTCGACAAGCTGCAGGCGCAGTGGTTCACGGGCTACGACAAGATCGAAATCACGCCGCGTGAACTGCTCAACTCGGCGGTGTTCAATTGGTCGCGCGTCGTCTCGATGTTCTCGCTGACCGGCACCGAACTGATGTACAACCAGGGCGACGAGGAAGTCATCGATCTGATGGACTTATATATCGCTGAAGCCGAAAAGACGATCAAGGAAGAGTGGGAAACCTCGCTCGTCGGCGACGGCACCGGCTCTGGCGGTCGTCAGATGATCGGCCTCGGCGGCGCTGTGCCTATCGTGGCCAACTCCGGCATCTATGGCGGTATCGATCGCGCCGCCGTGCCGAACTGGCGCACGACCTACTACGACGTGACTGCCGGCGACGTGTCCGGTTACACGGCGTGGGACAGCACGACTGCTCGTCCGATCATGGAGAAGGTGGCGCTCGCTCGTTCGCGCAACGCCATGTATCCCGATCTGTGGATCATGGACGCCAACAGCTACTCGGCTGTGTCGGCCTCGATGGTCGCTCACCAGCGCATCACCACGCAGCGTGCGGCAAACCTCGGCTTTGAAAGCCTTGGCGTGTGGACACCTGCCGGTCTGGTGGACGTTGTGGCAGCTGGTGGTATCGGCAACGTCATGCCGACGAATACCATCTTCGCGCTGAACACCGATGGTCTGGCTATCTACGAGTTCCCCGGCCAGGCATTCGTCCCGTTCCATCCCGGAGACGGCATCCGCCCGATCAACCAGGACGCCTTCGCGCAGGGCATCGTCTGGTCTGGTCAGTTCGTGGTTGAGAATCCCCTCAGCCAAGTTCGCATCAAGACCGCTTAACGGAACACAGGAAAGGAAATCATCATGGCAAACTCTGTTCCATTTCGCACTACGCCGCAGCTCGGTCCGCAGTTGTCGGACGTATTCACCGGGCTGCCCTATTGGGACATGCAGCTCGGCATCAGCAGCGGGAATACCGGTGGCAGCCCATCCTATAAGCTTGGCGATATTGAAATGGGCGACGACGGCCGGGAATACTACTGGGTCCAGGCCTCGGCGGATATCGCCGCAACCGCCACGACCGGCACTCAGGTGGTTATCACCATGCCGGGCTACACCGTCGCAACGGGATCCGGCGGGTTCTATACGCCGGTCAATACGGCCATCACGTCCGGCCAGTATTTCCACGTCAGCCGCGGCGCCAAGAACGCCGTTCCGGCCTAAGCCAGTCCTCCCGCAACTTAGGGGCGGCCTTCGGGCCGTCCTTTTTTATTCCTCCTCAGACAAGGAAACACAATGGCCGATTCAGTCGCAATTGATACGCGAGAGATCACGATCACTCCGCTGTTCCGATACGAGAGCATCGAGGACATCAACAAGTCGGAGCGCGAAGGCCATCTGGTCAAGAAGATGATCCAGGTGGTTGAAGTCCGGTTCGCCGGTACGAAGCATTACTGCCCGGTTTTCCCGGTCGATGCGGTTTGGAAGACCGAGAACGGCCAAAAGATCACTTATGCCGAGCGCTGGTCCGATCAGTACCGCTCCTTCGTTGCGGGCGCCAATCAGGAAGCACAGGGCACTCCGCTTGAGATGCTGAACGCATACGGCATGTCCGACGCCAACCTGTCGCTGTGCCGCGCGCTTCGCATCTATTCGATCGAGGCGCTGTATCACCTGGAAGGAGATGCTCTCAAGAGCCTCGGCATGGTCAGCAATTCCCTCAAGGAGATGGCCCGCGCTTACATGGCTGATCGCGCGAAGAGCAATGACGGCGTGGCCGAAATGGCGGCGTTGCGTGCCGAACTTGCCGCCCTGAAGGCGCAGATCCCGGTCAAGGAGCCTTCGCCGGAAGAGATTGAAGCGCTTCTGAAGGCATCAAACGATGAGTTCGACTCCATGAGCGAGGATATGCTGAAGGAGAAGATCGCCGAGATCACTGGCAGCAAGCCCCGTGGCAACCCGTCACGCGCCACGCTTCTGTCATCCATCCGTGAGCTTTCGGCCGCCTGATGAGCGTTCTCAGCGCCTGTCAGGACGCCATTGCAAGGCTTGTCGCAAGACGGCCGAACTCTGTGTTCGCTTCCGACGATGAGATTTGCGTGGAAATCGCAAGCCTCGCCAATGAAGCGGCCACGGATATTGCAAAGGCGAATGATTGGCAGGCGTTGACCACGCTTAAAGTGTTGACCGGCGATGGAGTGACTGAAGGATGGCCTCTGCCTGATGACTATGACCGCATGGTGAATGGAACGGATATTCACTCCGGCACCTGGACCTATATGCGGTATGCCAGTTCACCGTCTTTGGACAACTGGCAGGATCTGAAGGCGCTGCTACCTGCAATTCCGCCTGGTTACTGGACCATTCTGCAGAATGTGATGCAGTTCGTTCCGACAATTAGCTCGGGGCAGGACGCTCGGTTCTATTACGTCAGCAATAAATGGGCTCGCACTGCAGCTGGTGCGCCAAAGGCATTGTTTGACCGGGATGACGATACTTTCGCCTTGGACGACCGTCTATTGACGCTGGGACTGATCTGGCGCTGGAAGTCCATGAAGGGCATGGATTATCAGGAGGATATCCGAAACTACGACATTGCCTTGTCCCAATCCATGTCGCGAGACAAAGGCTCCAGGGTGATCCGCAAGGGCGGCCCGGACTGGAGTGGGCTTAACGTCAGCGTTGGCTGGCCATGGGCGCTAGGCTGATGTTACGCGGATCTCCAGCCTCAACCCCAAACCGTCGCAGGCGGGCAGAGGTAGCGACGTTCACGGCTCCTGTCGCCGGCTGGATCAGCAATCGCGCCTTGGCCATTCCGACCGGCGAAGGTATGCCGCAAGGCGCGCAGCGTCTCGACAACTTCTTTCCGACCGCAACCGGATGCGTTCTGCGCCGCGGGACGAATGTATATGCACAAATCAGCAATACCGGTCTGCCCGTTCTGTCGCTGTTCAAATACATCGTCGGCGAGAACGTCCGAATGTTCGGCGCCACGGAAGACACGGTTTATGACATCACGACAGTTGCCTATCCCGAGAATTTCAGCCTCTCGGTTGACCAGGGCGACGACCTTCTTATTGACGATGATGACAACACGATCGGCGAGAACTCGGGCGAGGGGCTGGAGGTCTACGAGAGCACGTTAGGCGGCGATTGGGTTACGGTACAGTTCGGGATCACCGGCGGCACCTATCTGGTTGGCGTGAACGGGGAGTCTACGGCTTTCATCTTCGACGGGACCGACTTCTTCCCATATGCCGGAAGTGACGTTCTAAAGCTCAACTATGACACTCAGACGCTGCCATTTGTAGCCGGCGGTACTGTCACGGGCGGTACGTCGGGCGCGACTGCGACGGTTTATAAGGTTGTCCCGTCTATTACGCCCAATGAAGGTACGCTTTGGCTAACCAACAAGACTGGAGCCGCATTCCAAAATAACGAGACGCTGACAGGCAGCGGCGGTGCTGCGCTTGCGAATGGTACGGCCACGACGGTTGCGACGGCTATCACGTTCCCTTCCGCATATCCCGGCCTTACGACCGCCGATCTGGCGTTCGTCTGGATCTACAAGGAGGCGCTTTACTTCATCGAGAAGAACAGCCTTCGCGCCTGGTACCTCGAACCCGACATGATTGGCGGCGAGCTTAAGCCTTACCCGTTGAATGGCTTCTTCGATAAGGGCGGTTCATTGCTTTGGGGCCAATCATGGTCCTTGTCGTCGTCGGATTCGGGCGGTCTATCGTCCCAGAACGTGTTTACCACGACCGAGGGTGAGAGCGCAGTATTCCAGGGTATCAACCCCTCGGATGCGTCTTGGTCGCAGGTTGGCGTCTATAGCGTCGGCAAGCCGCTTGGGAAGCACGGGTTCATCCGAGCTGGCGGCGATATCGTGATTGCGACCGACGTTGGCGATATTGCTTTGTCCAAAGCTGTTCAGGTCGATTACTCGGTTCTGGCGCCGAACGCGGTTAGCTATCCTATCAATGTCGATTGGAACGATGCGATCAACGCGCGGGGCAGGAATTGGCATTGCGAAGTCTGGCCGGAAGGTCAGATGGCGATCGTCATTCCGCCCAATACTGACTCGCTCGACCCCATCTGGTTTGTCTCCAACGCGAACACCGGAGCTTGGGCACCATTCACCAATTGGCGCGCGAACTGCGTTCTGTCGTGGAATGGCCGGCTGTTCTATGGCTCGGACAACGGATACGTGTTCGAGGCGATGGTTGGAGGAACGGATAACGGTGATCCCTACACCGGGGTCTATGTTCCGCTGTTCTCGGATGTAGGCAAACCGACTGCGAACAAGTCAGCGCGTATGGCCAGGGTGGAAACCAAGAGCCGCGCAGCTATTAACGAGAAAGTCTCGTGCCTTTTCGACTTCGACACTGCTGTAGGAGCGCCGCCGGATTCGTCCTTGGTGCCAGTCGGCAACGAATGGGACAACGCCACTTGGGATCTATCAATCTGGGATGCAAACCGTAGCGCGGTCATTACGAAGCGCCGGCATTCAGTCGGCGGCAACGGCTATCGCCTTGCACCAGTGTTCCAGGTAACGAGCGGCGCAGTGGTGCCTCTCGATGTTGAGATCGTCACCTTGGATGTCACTTTCGAATCCGGGGATGCATTCACTTGACGCCGGTTTACTTCGGACCTCGTTCATCGCCGCTGCAGAATACGACGGTCGGTCGCTTCGTCTGTGAGTTGATCTGGCAAAAGGCCGAGGCGATCCGCGACTATTGCACGATGGGTGTATTCGATGGTGACAGGCTTATCGCCGGTACACTCTACCATAACTGGCACCCGGAAACGGGCGTGATCGAACTTACGAGCGCATCGCTGACAAAGCGATGGCTGACACGAAAAGTCGTCAACGCAATGTTCGATCTCCCGTTCCAGAATCTCGGATGCCAGATGGTTGAACGGGAGATCGAACATTGC
>Ga0068856_100004873_pt1 | contig 13290 bp, 6 predicted proteins | sample KBSCornC62_FD_66595 | JGI IMG/M metagenome (GOLD analysis project Ga0068856, IMG submission 66595) | Corn rhizosphere microbial communities from Kellogg Biological Station, Michigan, USA - KBS Corn C6-2 | ecosystem: Host-associated > Plants > Roots > Rhizosphere > Soil ...
AAAGCTTTGTTTGCGCGATCTACCGCTTGCTGATTCGCCTGATCTTTGGGATCGATCCGGGTTGGCATCGAGGTCATCGCATTTCCCAGTTCGTCCAACGCCTGCATATAAGGCTGGTTATTAGAATTAAGCCATTTCTCGCGGTTAGCAGGATCAGTAACGACCCGCAGGGCGTCGAAGGCCTGGACTACATCACCCGGGCCCGCGCCTGCGGAGGTGGATACTAGGTCTGCCTGGTTGGACACTTTTGCTGCGACTGATTTTCCAAGTATTCCGGCGATTTTCTGGTTGAATTTCTGTTTCGCCGCATCTTTGATGACCTGAGTTGTGGACTCTCCCGTGGTCGTTACCAAATCCGTATTGTGCGCGGCCATATAAACGAGCCCCAACAACGGAGAGCGATTGTTGTCGGCGAGGACCTTCAGTTTCTGTGCGGCATCAGAGGTATTGCGAAATGGTTCAACATGATGCGCGCCGACAAACGATTCCCACCGCTGGATGTAATTCTTGATGTAAAGTTCCTGCACGCCGCGTTCGTTTTGCTGACCGAAACCGAAGTCGCCGGAACCAGACTCCTTCCCTAAAACGCAGGGTTCCCCAGCCGTTACCAATTTGTGCTCGCGAATGTTGGCCATCATAGTGTTCCATCCATCGCGCGTGTAAGCGGCGTCAACCGTGCTCGGGCCGGTTAAGACATTTCCATAATTCATTACGTAATTGCTTAGGGCATCACCGACACGTTCGTGATTGATCTGCTCGACGAGAGCCCTGAGGATTTTGTCTGGGCCGTTGAACTCGCGCAGATATTGCTGCGCGTGCGCTACCGCCGCACTGTTTTCGGAAATGCTTCGTTCATACGGGTTCCGGATCAGCAACTCGGAAATATAGAACTGCATTTGCTGGCTCGCCAAGGCGCCAGCTCCGGATGGAGCTAGCTGCACCGAATCGGCCCATATCGGGATGAGGGAGTTGCCAAGGAATTCGGCCTCCGGTTTGCACTGCCCCGACGTAACCATCCGGTACGCTTTTAAAGCGGTATAGATATCGTCGTCAACAGGCGCGTTCGAATCCAACTGGAGAAAGCGGCTAGTCAGTGACGCCAACAGCGGACTGATGAATACGCTTCGGAAGCGATCGAAGTAGAGCCCCGACACAGAATCAACAAGGTCATTCCCCGCATACAGACCCCAGCGATAGGACAACGGCGGACCGTTTCGCTCATACTGTAGAAGAGTGGTCAGGGGAGATCGCATCGAGTCTAGATCTGCTAGAGCTCCCTCGTACGAACTGGCATCGGAGCGATAGACATGGACTCCTTCCACGGCACTTTCCATCCGATTCAGCAAATCCCGATTATGACGCCACGAGTTCGCCCACAACAGGCAAGCCAGCAACAACAGTGCCCCGACTCCAGCTAGCGCGAAATTGCGGTATTCCTCGTCGCGCGTGTTCACCCGAGGCGCAACATAGCGCGAACGGTCCTTGAGGATGATGTTGTTGAAAACATCGGTTAAGAACATCCACTTCGCTATGGCTCCGGAAGCGATAACCGAGCGTGCAGGAATCGCGGCAGGTTTAGTCCCAAACAGCACGGTCGCGTCCGCGCGCTTGGGTATGACGGTGAAACCCATCATCGTGCCTTCGCCCGATGCGCTTAGGTTCCTTGCCACCCAGCGTTGTCCCGAAAAATAAAATCCTCGGAGCCGCGGTCCCGGCTGGAAAGGATAGGGGCGAAAGACATCCAGCAGAAATTGCACGACGTCTCCGCGGATCTTCTTTAACTCCCTAGGAAATTCGTATGCCGTTGATTTCTTTTTTGTCTCGTCCTCGCGGGCAAGGAATACGAGCCGCTTCTCCGCCAATGACATGTAAAGACGATTGAAGTATTCCGTAAGGCGCTTGCCTTCCCGATCCGCATAGATATCGGCGCTGTCGTTTCGCACATTGAGTAGCGGCAGTGTGGCACCCATGAGGCGCCGGGTCTCTGGTTCGCTGAGATGTGAAAAGAACTCAGAGAAGTACTGCAGGCCATCACACTTGCTGAAGAGCACATATACAGGAAACTCCCGGCGGAGAACAGACGCGCCCGCTCGTAAGCGATCGCTCAAGGTTCGCGCAAACGCCGCGGTTCGTTGTGCATCATTTGCCCGCACAAATGGCGAGGCATCGCAGACCAGCACGAACCCTCTGAAGTTCGTCTCGCTCGTTCTCCCAAAGAGCATTCGGCGCCATCGTGGGATGCGCGTGGGCTGGCTGAACACACGCAGTGCCCGCTCCCAGTTTTCTGATTCCTGAGTCAGAATGCGTCCGGAAATGTCGGCAAAGACTACTCCCTGAGCGAACCAGAGATTGCAGAGCCGGGTTGGAATGATGGCACCTTCACGAGTGGCTTCGCCCGCCAGCAATTGCGGCTCCAGCCCCGAGTTCAAGATCGCGCTTGTCTTCCCCGCTCCCTCCCCTCCGACTACGATATAAAGAGGAAGCGTAGCCACACTCGGCGCTTCTCCTCGTGCATTGGTAGGCATGGAGCCTGCCAGTCGTCGATTGGCCTCGGCGATCAGAGAACCAAGCTCCTGACTAAAGCTGTCGTCGCCGAATGCAGGGCGAGCAGCTACGGGAATCAGTGTTTTCGGTGCGGGTGCAAGTTGAGGGACACGCGGCCGTGTCAACACACGAGTCACGAGTGCGAACACTGCCCATACGGCTAGCGCGAGAGCGGTCATCGCGATGCATGCGACGAATGCATTCACTTCGGGATACGCGAACGTCGCCACTACCGCGACCACCGCTTCGAAGAAGAAGAACAGCAACATCAACCCGAATATTCTGCTGAGGCTCATCATGGCTGCTTACCTGGCGACCAGCCTTTCGTGAATCGCATGCTGAATATCCGCAGATTTCGATCCCAACTGCATAGAGAAACCAATGAAAGACAACACTGCCAATACCAATGCTGCTAGGGCGAAGAGCCGCACTTGCCGATCCAGCGGATTAGCGGGAGGAGAAATTGGCAGCCATTGTTCTGGCGGAAGTGCACCATCTGGAGAAAATTCCGGATTACGTCCAAAAATCCTCTCCATTCTGTCCCGCAGGTTGGACATCAGTAGTTGAAGCTCCGCTTTCGAGCCGCCGGCAAACTTCCCTTCGTACCCCAGCAGCAGGCACAGGTAGTACACTTCGAGCACCTCCGCAAGGCTCTGCGAATCGCGATTCGCTCGCAGGGTCTCAAGCCGCTTGAAAAAGACCTCTCCTGCCGAGCGCTGTCCGAATAATTCCTCGCCCAGACTTTTCTGCGCCCACTCCGCGGCGCAAGGATCGCACGTCAACACCGTCTCATCCAGAAAGGCCACTACCGCGAAGTTCGCCTCCTGTACGTCTTCTGCGGAATACCCTTTGCGCGCCGCCGTTGCTCCAATTTCTCGCAATGCCTGCTTCATGCGCGTGCGGAAGTTTTCAGGGTCCTGCACTTGTTGGCGAGCCGTTTGCACCCGGACCGTCGCCGTCAAAATTCCTTCGTACAACAGCGCCAGCCGTTCCAGTTTCGGAGTTGGCCTATCAGCTGCCTCTGGCTCTTGCGGTAAGACCGGCCGTATAGTGGCTACACTCATGGCTCACTCGCTCCTGACGATGAACAAGGAATCGGTTCGCATTCCGATTCTGCTTTTGGAAAAATCTTGCCCTGGCGCGGTAAAATCATCCAGAACGTGACCACTATCGTTCGTGACCCGAACTCTTCCCCCTTCTAAACGAATATGTATGGAAACTATCCCTGGCCGAGCGCTTGCCTGGGCTTCGACTCTTGCTTCAACGGAACTGTAAGTCTCCGGCCCAACAATCAGCTTACGAACAAGCTTTCCACCCATATCGAGTACGTACTGAACCCGCGCCCGATGCACTGGGTCTTCAATCTGCCACTCCACTTTTTTCTTGTCCCAAAATAGAGTTTTGCCCGGGCGCTGGAAATAAAGACCCAGACTCAATATCCCGGACTTCAGGTACACAAGTTGTCCTGCCTCTTTCGCTTTGAACCACTCACCTTGGCGCTCGATCTGATTTAAGTCCGCCAGTTCGTAGCCTGGAACAGCAGGAAGACTCACAGAAACGGACAAGGCTTCCCTGCCAACAGTGATTGCCTTGGTCGCGCGTTGATGTCCTGCTGCCTCTGCCATTACTTCGTAATCGCCGGGCAAGAGTGAAATATTCTGCCCAGGACTTACAACCTGATACTGCGCATCGCCCGCGCGACGATATCTGACAATGGCATCCTTTGGATTGACCTGAAAGACGACCGGGGTTCTGGAGGCGCTCAGAACCGGGCTTGAAATCATTGCGTCAGCAAGTACCTTACCCGGGGCAGTAGGGTTCACAAAGATCTCTCGAGTTTGTAATTCGAAACCCGATTTCGAAAAGACCACGCGGTGGGAACCAGGATTGAGAATTTTCGGAACTTGCAGATTGCCGTTTGAGTCCAGGTCGCCCACGTTCCTGCCATCGATAACAACGTTGGCTCCAGGTGTTCCACCCGTAATGAAGATCGCCGCCGGGACAATGGGCGACACTTTGGTCACGAGTTCAACTATCTTGTTGGGCGCTCGTCCGCGTTGCATGTTGAGCGTCCAGACCTGACTTTCATAGCCGTCGGCCGAAAGCTGGAAACTGTGTGCGCCGGGAGGTTTTCGGACCATCCACCGGCGCTTGCCAGGTATCAGCGAGCCATCAACTGTCAACTTTGCGGTATCTACGTTTGCAGCAATGAACACCTGCCCCTCGGCTTTCAGGGACTGAATCGCCAAGGCCGGCGCATTGGAAATCTCAACCGCGAAGCTTCCCTCGTCCTTACTCTGCCCAAAGTAAAGTTGGTGATTCTGTTCGCTCAACGTGAGTCCGGCACCAGAGGGACTCAGTGCAACCCTCCGATCGCCAATACGCGGGTTTTTGATTTGACTGTCCCCATACCAGGTCGCCTGATTTCCCAGGCTCGTCACAACAAATAAGTCTTCGCCTTCGAGGGTTGTGATTTTCGGCTGCGCTGCGGGCGCTGCCTGCATTGCGATGGCGAATATGTTCCGGCCCTGCGCAGCAACCGTCAGCTTGTGTGAGGCTCCATCCGTAGGAAGTGCATAGTCGTCCAGAGCACCTTCGATGAGGTCAGCCACTCTCTTTCCATCGAGTTCAACGCTTCCCTGCGCTTCAGGAGTGTGGATCGATAGTCGCACGGCTTCTGGTACGAGCGTGACCTTGCCATCGCTTTCCTGACGCAATTGTATTTGCTTGCTTTTGTAGCCAAGATGACTGACATCAATAACGGTGCCCGCGAGAGCCTTGCCGTCTAAAATTGCCTTTCCATCACTTGTGACAACGCTGTCCGCTGGATCAGTTGTGATTACGATGGCCTCCTTCGCTGGAGGAGGAGTTCCTGGCACACGCCGAAGGACAACGTAACCGATCGCGGCCACTAACACGAAGGCGGCGGATAGGAGCAACAGTCTCGCAGATAATAATTTTCTTGCTGGCCCCAGTGATAGCAAGCCTTGACGCCAAAGCTCCGCGGCTTTAACCTTGGCTTCGACGAACGCAAAACCCTTTTTCTTTTCTCTCCGTCTGGGCTCCGGTATTTCGAATACTCTCGTCTTCTCTCCGACGAGTATCGGTCCTTTCTTCTCCTCGATAAGGACCGCTTTGCTCGAGTTCCCTTTCCCACCAACCACGCGCCCGTCGGTACCAGACAGTGCGGTTTCCATGCGGAGGAGTTCACTAAGATCGTCGACCTTCGCAGCATGTTTGACCTTTAACTCGATATCGGCGACGGTTTGGCCGATTTCGGCGTCGTCTGGATACTTCGCCTTGATTGCAATCGAGTGCTGAAGAACGTCCCTCAAACCTTCGAGATTGGGGTTCTGTTCCAGCATCCGCCGGTTCTCGCCCAAAGCCACGCGGTCCTTGACTCGTTCCGCTGCCTGAAAGACGTCTTTCACTTCCTTCAGCAGGGTGGCTTCGAATTGCTCGAGACGCAGGTCATTGGGATAGTCCTGGCGCGCTGCCCGGATCCGTCCGACCGCCTCTTCTGCTTTTCCTGCAGCGACCAGAGAACGGCATTCGGTCAAGCACTGACCGACTACGCTTTGCCGCTTTGCCTCGCTGATGCTGGAACGCAGCGCTCGTACTGCCGGGTGGCTCGAATCAAGCGTGCAAGCTTCCTCGTATAGCGGTTCTGCTTCCTGCCAGTTCTCGTCAGCCAAGGTGCGAGCCCGCTCTGTAAGCACGTTGACAACTGCATCGCGCAGTCCGGGTCCACGGGGATCGAGATTGAGACTGCCGCGCAGTAACTCTGTAGCGCGTACGAGATCTTTTTGGGCCAGCGCATCTTGCCCTTCTTCAAACAGACGACGCGATTCCCTGGTGCGCTCTAGAGCCTGCTCAGCAAGAGTGCGCAACCCCGACAATTCGGCGTCATTGGGGAAATCTCTGAGCGCCGCCACCGCACATTCAATCGCCTTTGCGTATGCCCTGCTCTCCATCAAGCCGTCGATCTCTTCTACGAGCCTGGCATGTTCTTCCTCGCGTGCTTGGCGGTCGCGCTTTTTCTTGCACTGTTCCAGCTCAAATGCAATGCCTGAATATTGCGGATGAATGTTGCGTAGGGTGTCCCATTGGTTGATAGCCTCGGCGTATTGACCGCGCTCTTCAAGCTGCCGGGCCTTAGCTACAATCGCGTTTACGAGGTCGCGACGCTCTCGGATGAGTTTCAGCTGTTGCCCAAACTGTGTCTCATTCGGAAAGCGTTCGCTTGCTTCGCGTACGATGTTGACGCGGCGATCTAGATCCGGCTCTTCCTCCAGGCGTTTCGTGACCGCGGCTATGTAAGACGAAAGCTCCTGCCGCTCTGCATCTTCGATCCGAATTTTCAACGCCTGAAACGTGCCGTCATTCGGATATTTGGTCAGTAGTTGGCGGCATACTGCCATTGCACCCAAAAAATTCTTCTCGCTGAATTGCCTGTGCGCATCCTCTAAGGCGCTTCTGACGCTGTCCCGCTCGGAACGGACCTCTTTGTAAAAGCTTTGGTAAACAGCTTCCCGCTCGGGCACCATCGCGTTGGGATTGGCCCGCGCTACGGAAAACAAACGGTCTAACTTACTGAGCGCCGAATTGATTTCTCCCTCTTGGTAGGCACGCAAGGCCGAGCTATAGAGCTGCTCCTTCTGGTCACGGATCCGCTTGGCATCGGCTTCAGTCGATTCGATTTTCTCCAGCAAATCAAGAGCTCTGGTGTCTGCCCGACGAATTGCCAGCACTTCTTGCACGGCGTGCCGTGCCGCCGAAAAATCTCGGTTCTCCAAATGCGTCTCGGCCAAATCCATCCATTTGGTGATTTGCGCTTCGCTGCGTTGTTTCTCGATCGAGTCCCGCATACTGGCGGCTTCGGCATTCTGTGGGTCCAATTCGAGTACTTCGCGAACTTTGTCCAGTGCCAATGCGATTTCGTCCTGCTCCATCCGGGCTCGGGCACTCTCCAGGAGCTGCCGGATTTTCTTCTGCTTGATCGTTACATCGATCTGCATCCGCAAAACTGTGATCCGCGGATCGAGTTGCCCTTCCGATTCCAGTTCACCCAAGATTTCCGAAGCGAACGCTTCATCACCGTTCTTGAAGGCAGTTTTGGCCCGTTCGATTCGCGGCTCAATTTTGCTGGAATCAAACACCGGTTCGTTGCGCGCAGCTTTCTGTAGGGTTTCGGCCAACTCACGCGCGCTGGTGAAGCGATGGATCGGCCTCTTGGCAAGGCACTTGTGCACTACCTTGCTGACTGACTGGTTGATGCTGGGATAAAGCTCCGAAACCGGTGGTGGCATGTAATTGATGACCGCATCCATCGTCTCGTCAACGGTCTTTCGGGCGAACGGCTTACGCCGGGTCAGCGCTTCGTAAAGAATGACTCCCATCGAGAACAAGTCCGAAGCGGGAGTGATCTCCTTCAACTGCGCCTGCTCCGGCGACATGTACTGGAACGTACCCTTCTGTCCAGTGATAGATTTCGAGCCCGCAAGGTGAACAACTCCGAAGTCTATGATCTTCGCCGTATCGTCATCCATGACGAAGATATTGCTGGGCTTCAAATCGCGATGAACCAATCCGCGCTGGTGAGCCGCCTGCAGTCCACGACACACGTGTGTGGCAATTTCTACGATTCGCTCTAGAGTCAGGCGTGCGCTGGCACTGGCGATCAAATCGGCAAGCGTAGCCCCGCGTAAGAGCGGCATCACGAAGAACGGTTTTCGCTGGCGATTCTCTTCAATGACGTCTACATCCCGCACTTCAACGATGTTGGGATGTGAAATCTCCGCCAGCGCTTTCCATTCCTTAGCGAAGAGATCGACCGCCACCGGATCGGAGACATCCTTCATGAGCTTGATCGCGACGGCACTGCCCGTCTTGATGTCGAGGGCACGCCAGACGATCCCCATTCCGCCTTCGCCCAATTGTTCTTTGAGTTCGTACCGGCCTGCGATCCGAGATGCTGCCATAGACCAATGCCCAGCCCAGCCGCAAGCACAAGAAATGCGGCTTACCCATTCTGATTTGAAAGTGAAAAAACGGCGGTGATCCGCTTTATCCCATTCGGTTCGGCCCGACGGGTCACTGCTCTCTCGGCCCCACGCCCAGAGGGAAGGAAGAGCTCTGAATCCGAGAGGGCAACAATATACACCGAAACTCAAAATCAAGAAATGAATTTAAATGAAGAATGTGACGGCTCCTTTGCCGAGTCTGGCTGGCTCCCTCGGTCGAGTTGGCATATCGGATTTCTTTACGGAAGGACGCTCAAAGCTGCTTTATGCTCGACCAACTCCGTTATAAACTAACGCCCCATGAGGGCGCCCACTTCGAGCGCGGCTACAGAAACATCACCCCCGCTGAAGGTAACCCTTGCCACAAAAGGCGAACGTCCACATTTCACTTTGTTCGCGAAACCTTTCCGCATTGGTCGTGTGGACGAGTGCGAATTCTGCATTCCAAATGACTATGTCAGCCGAGTGCACGCCGAAGTACGGTTCGAAAACGGCACTTGGTGGATTCACGACCGTAACAGCAGCAACGGAATTTTCCTCGATGGACACCGAGTCGACCGAGTGCCTATCAAGAAAGCGCTGACCGTCCGGTTGGGAATTGAAGGGCCCGAGCTTTTCTTCCAACCCGAAATTTCGTCGCAATCTAAACCCGTCCGGGTTTCCGCCAAAGATTCTGTCTCTGAGCCGTTGCAGCCTGACTTGGGAGGCGAGCTCAAAAAGAGAGATCCTGGCAGCGGCACCATACTCCGTAAGTACGTGAACCATTATTTCAGTAATTCTGGTGAGGATAGACCAGCCAGCGAGCACACTCTCTACGTCCGCCGTGCTTTTGCGGCTGTCCAAACGCAACAGAAACGGCGCTATGCGCGAATGATGACTGCCGTCGGTCTGCTTGCCTTTTGCGGGTTAGGGTACGGAATCTATGAGTGGCAACAACTGCAAAAACAACGGGCGCTGGCGGAAGACCTCTTCTATACGATGAAATCCCTTGATCTCGACATCGCAAACCTAGAAAGAAGAGTGGAGATGTCGGGCAGCCCAGAGCAAAGACAAATGGTTCAGAAAGAGTCAGATCAGCGGCGCCGGGTGGAGCACGCTTACGACCAATATCTCTCAGCTTTGCACGTGTATGCCGGCAAAATGACCGAACCGCAGCGAATCATCCTGCGCATATCGCGGGTCTTCGGCGAATGCGAATTAAACATGCCGCCAGATTTCGAAGCCGAAGTGAACAAGTATATCGGTTACTGGCAGCACTCAGATCGGCTAGCCACAGCGATCCGCATTGCTCAACAGAAAGGTTACGCTAGAACCATCACTCACGAACTCCTATCACAAGGGCTCCCGCCCCAATTTTTTTATCTGGCACTCCAGGAAAGCAATTTCGATCCATATGTGAGCGGCCCAATGACGCGTAAAGGAATCGCCAAGGGCATGTGGCAGTTTGTGCCGGAAACTGCGGTCAAGTACGGTCTGAGGGTTGGTCCGCTACTCGATCTTCGTCGTCCAGATCCCGCAGACGAGCGGGATCAATATGAGAAGGCCACGAAGGCCGCGGCGAAATATCTCAAAGACCTCTACTCAACTGACGCGCAGGCGTCCGGCGTTCTCGTAATGGCGTGCTACAACTGGGGAGAGAGCCAGGTGCTCCCTCTGGTAAGAAGCATGCCTGCTAACCCACGAGAACGCAATTTCTGGCGCCTGCTAGCGAATCACCGGGAGCGCATTCCGAGAGAAACATACGACTACGTTTTCTACATTATCTCGGCAGCCGTGATCGGAGAGAATCCTCGGCTGTTCGGGTTCGACTTTGACAATCCTCTTGCCGACTTGGAAAGCCGAAATATCGGTGGTCCCTTGAATCGATTCATTTGGTGAGGACTAGCGTTTCGTATACTCAGAGGTTGCTGTAACAGCGGCCGGAGCAGCGACAACTTCAGTGCGCTAGTGGCTAAACACAGATGAGCAGCAAGGCGACTGCTTATCCATTCACGCAACTCCGGCCGAGACAGAAAGGTGTCTTATCCAGCTAAGGTCCCGAACACAGATATAGAACTGCCTATCACCCAGTCCAGAGCACATTCGGAACGTACTGCTTACAATCTGCATCTGCCACGAATGGCTGATAGTGAGCATTGCCTACAATCGCCGGCGTTCTCGATCCGACCGGCAGATTTAGCTCCGAGATTCCCGCCATGTTATTGAAGTCATAAGGAACAGCGGAACGCGCTCGCATAAGCGCTCGGATTTTCTGCTCGCGAAAGGAACGAGCCAAGGTCGAGGTGGCTCGCCGGAAACGCTCGAAAAGTTGGTAATCTATCCACCATGCGCCAAACATTGACTCATTATGGGTACTGTCAAACCCTCGTACCAAGCGGGTAGGAAGACCTGCCCGGGCAGGATGCCTCAACTCAACGACACTAATATCCCCAGAGAACGTGCTCAGCTTGTTGCCTCGCGCCTTCTGAACACAAGTTTTCGCATGTTCACGGGGCGAGGTGGCGAGATAACCCCGGTAATAACCATCACTGAGCAAATCGGAGAGTTTATCCTCAATTTCCTTCCAGTTCGCCATAGAGCCTCACACGATATTTCCAGCAAAACCGGCCATCTCTGCAAGATATTATATTTGAATCCGGTTTTGATGCATTTCTGAACCGATCCGGTTTCATGCACCGCATCACTTATTTATCTGCGTGGCCCGTAGATGCCGCTTTCGATCACAATCGAACGATTGCCTGTCAGATAGCGGAGAACACAGGTTTCTCCACCAAGTCACCAAAGACAGTGATTGGATTCCTTGCGCGCGGCACACCCGCAAAATGGTTGTGATTCCCGCAACACAGATGCTGTTTTGACGTGATCGTCCCGGTTTTGAAGATCACACAGTGTGTTCTGATCCGTTATGAAAATTCTCTACTCTAGCTGATTCTTCAACCGCTTACCAGATTTACGTTCTGACGTGTTCTGACTGGATTCGACTCGTTTTGAGCATAAAACTATCACGTTTTTATCACGTCGATTTAAGGTATCCAGCCAACTTGGGTGGCACAGAGATGCCTTGGGCCGACCTCCGACATTCGAGAACGTAGCAGCGACACCGCCCCGAAGTTGCGCTACGCTTTACCTCAAGACTAGGACTAGGTTGTTCTTGACAAGATCGGACTGCTTCCCTGCCATGCTGCGCAATAACCTGTGCAGTCAATCCGAGCCGGTTCGCCACTACTTGGCTCGAAGGATTTGAGGGGTATTCACCGGCGTTCTGGGCATCACCTGCGGACGAAGCCGGTCAGATGCATGCCCTTATTATGCGGCCGTTCATCACAACGACGACAACTCTCCGATCTCTCTCCTGAAGTGCTCAATCAACTCGGTGTGGTCGTAGAACAAGACTCTGTCCGCCGGAAGCCTGATTGTTGTTCGAGGATACTCGTCAAGAAACTCAAGCTGATCTACTTCAGAAAGAGCGTGGCCTTGCATGATCGACCGAAATAACTTCTCATCATTGAGCCACACCTCGAAATGCTTTGTTGTTGCGACGAACACTTCCGTGATTGAGTCCCTCCGCTCTTCGATGAGGCCGAACTGAATCCAACCATCGTTCGCCAGCTGGTATGCGTGCGGCTCAAGGAGGCTGAGGATTGCAGACGTGCTCGCGGTCCCGATGTGGGTGGATTCCTGGTCGAGCTCGCTCATCACGAGGGCAGCGACGGGGCCAATTAAGCCCCGGCAGAGATCACTAAAAACCGCCCACATTCTGGGTGCGTCCACATTGGCTTCGGCGTAGAAGGAAAACCGGTGATCGTTCGATTCTTTCACAAGAAAGCCCGGCGCGATGTTGGCCAACTGAACTCGCGACCAGGTCGCCGCGCGCTCAGGCTCAGGCCCAGGGATCTCATCCTTATGTGTCAGCCTGATTCCATCGGGGAACGCTAAGGTGCTTGCCACACGATGACTCCGGAAACACTGCATAAGGGCTCAACATAACGGCCCACGGTTAAGCTACCCCGCTTCCCACTGCCGGGTCTAGAGGAAAAAGGAACTGCGGCGTTACGATCTCAAGGCTCGACAAATTACGTTGCCTGGTTTGCTTGGTCATGGCCGTCCGGTTGAGGCAAGCCTGTCTGTGCAAGGGGACGGCAAAGCTGTTGCTTGGAAGCAGCTAGGCCAATTCACAATCCACTCGGTTTGCCTGCGTCTTGGCCGGAAGTGACCCGTTCATTTCAGTAAGACCAACCACTCGAGTTCCTGCTGGTTGGTTGCCGCTTGAGACAAAGGCCGCTTTGGCAGATCTTATTGCCTTTCCCCACGACCCACCCCTAAGCACGCCAACGCGTTGACAAGGAAGTTCGCAGAAAACGCTAACACCCCTGCCAACACTAAAGAACAGCATGCCGCTGACCCAAGCAAAAGCCCTGGACGATTCACGCTCCTTCCGTTCCAGATGCCTGTCAACGCACAGCGAATGTAGAGGATGCTGCGGAGCCGTGATGCCAGCACCTTCCACTCCATCCGCATCCCACCAAAAAAAATGGGCAGAGCCTGTGGATGATCCCCGGACCCTGCCCATTTTTTTCTTTTGGTGTGGGCTAGACATGCGCGCTCGCCATACCAAAGTCTCCGATTTGTGATTATGATCGTTATTGATGCCAATGCACCGAAGGTATAGGTTCTACACGATTTGCGGCCTGGGCATCATCGTGGTGTGCTTAGTTCTCGCCAC
>Ga0068856_100004874_pt1 | contig 13290 bp, 13 predicted proteins | sample KBSCornC62_FD_66595 | JGI IMG/M metagenome (GOLD analysis project Ga0068856, IMG submission 66595) | Corn rhizosphere microbial communities from Kellogg Biological Station, Michigan, USA - KBS Corn C6-2 | ecosystem: Host-associated > Plants > Roots > Rhizosphere > Soil ...
CATCCTGGGCGCTGATGGTGGGCGGATTTGGCCTCGCAGGCGGCGCGCTGCGCACGCGCCGCAATGGCAGGTTGTGTGGGACGGCCAGCTAGACCCAGGGTTGCCATCAGTTTCCCAATCAGCGGGGAGCCAACCAATAAGAGACCCGCTCCGCAAAATTGGCAAGTCGTTCCAAATAATTAGTTCGCCCCTTCTGCCATAGGTAAACGTTTCTAGCCGAAACGCTTCGCGCTTACTTTTCAAAATGGATCGGAACGCCTAGACTAGGCCGCCTATGGCCTTTGACGGATTCTTAGTGCCGATCCTGATCGCGCTTGGAGTTGCGATCATATTGATCGCACCGTTCGTCTCGATAGCGATCTTACGACACGAAAGTCAGGCCGCACTTGATAACTATGGCAAATTTCGTGGTTCCGGGCCTGCCAAAAGCTTTGTCTGCCCCTCCTGCCTCACGCGCTCTTATGCACCGTCGCATATTGCAGGACGCTGGTGCGCAAAGTGCGAAAAAAGCTTTCCAGAGGCGCCCGACGCGCAGGTCCGCATCAAGACATGGAGCCCCTGATTGATCGACAGCCGCGATCGGAATCCGCGTTGGACGCCCATCGCTCGGCGATGAAGGAAAATGCCCCTATTCAGTGGCCTTCAGATCCTCGGTGAACCACGAAGGAAGCACCGATGCCTTGCCAGGCGCGGCGGCTCGTACAATCGCCGGAAACTCTTTTTGGCATCGCACGCACCAGCGCCGTGCAATGTGGGAGGGCGCGTAGCTACGGCTTAGGCACGTTGGACAGACGAAGCTTTTGGCAGGCCCGGAACCGCGATATTTGCCGTAATGGTCGAGCGCAATGCGCTCATGATGCCGCATTGCCAGCAATAGGATCCCGGGTATGCCGAGCGCGCTCGCTGCAGCAATCACCACCACCAGAACGATCCAGGGATTATCCAACGGACGTGCCCAAGGCTTGAGTATCTGCGGCCTCTATACCATCGCTCCGGGCCTGATCCGATTGCCAGGCCGCCCCGAAGACCGGATTGTTCAAACAGTCACCGCTCCTATGGGCGCGGACGTCGAGAGGCCGCCCGAAATGCGGGATGCGCCATGTCATCGAGAAAAGTTGTGGCTCTTTTTCCATGCGCGCCCCCAAAGAGTCGAAGCGACGATAGCAGTTGCGGGCAAGCACGCTAAGGGGTTCCCGCATCCACCGTCGGCCAAGCTCTGGCGCCAAAAGCTTCGAGATGAGTTTTGAGACCCGGCGGCAACGTTTGAGCGTGCCCGCTCGCTTTATCGGTTCTGCTTCACGACCGAGCAGGAGAACATTTATCGGCTGGCGCCGGCCGAACCCGAACAGCTCGAATTGCCTGCCGATCCAGAATTGAGCACGCTTCCCAATCACCCACACCAAAATCGGCCATGCCCGCCTGCCTATCGCTCGCACTGGCCGATTTGATGAACCGGGCGCAGTGCAGTCGGAGGATTTGCGGAGTGGCATCCTAAGCCTCCTGGACATCGTTCCGGAACTAACTGCCATTTGCAGGAGGGCGCCTTCCAGCTATCGCTTACGCCCAGATCGTATCCTGTTGGCGCTATGAAGAACAACGACTTGGGCTGACGCTCCGCATCCGCTGGAGCGCCACACCATGGGCGTCGCCACCGGTGATCCTGTGCCCCCGCCCGATCTTCTTCTTTCCAAAGATGAGGTGCCAAGCGGCACATGTTAGAACCCCGCCGCAGTGGAGAGCGACGGGGTTCTCAAGGGCCTTGTCGGTTGAATATACTTCAACCGAACTATCAACACCTCGACGCCGCGGCGGTTCCGCCGCTGCCTCCGTCTCCTCGCTCAGGCGACTGCTTTCAACCGATCGCCAGCTATCGCGCGAACAATATAGCCTTGTCCCCAAACTGTCTCGATCGGGTCCTCTCCAGCCGAAGCCAATTTGCGTCGCAATTGGCTGATGAAGACGGACAGAAGCCTAAGGCTGCGCTCGTCCGCACTGCCGTGAATGTTGCCCGCCAAATTTTCTTTTGAGACGAGCCGGCCCTTGCAGCGAAGCAATTGCTCCAGGATTGCGAATTCCGTGGGCGTGACGTGGATTGGGATATCACATATTAGAAGCATACTGCGCTTGACATCCAGCGTCAGCGAGCCGGCGCTGAGAATCTCGGTTTCACCCCGATCGGCGCGTCTCACCACGGCCTCGATGCGAGCGATAACCTCGGGCAAATGGAAAGGCTTGGTCACATAGTCGTCAGCGCCGGCGGAGAGCGCGTTGAGCTTGGCATCCAGTTCCACGACTCCGGATACGATAATAACTGGCACATCCTGCCGCTGCCGCAGATCCCGCAACATTGACAGGCCCGATTGATCCGGCAGGCTTAGATCAAGAATCACAACAGAATAAGACTGTCCATCGGCCAACTCTTGCGCCTCAAGTGCCGATCCCGCGACATCGACCCGGTGCCCGTCTCCTACAAGAGCTGTGCGCAGCACAGCGGCTGCGGTCGAGTCATCATCAACAAGCAATATTCTCACGGCTCTTCCTTGGGATAGCCCGCAGGACCGTCCGCCTATATTTGCTATTTGCTGACAATTCCCTAACTTGTTGCGAACCCGGTACGAAATAGCCCGCTGCGGATAATTAGCCACGGAGCTCGCCGCACCTTGCTGGTCAGCCCATCATAGTCGCGGCCACGAGCGTCGCAGCGCCTGCGAGGGAAAGAATTGCACCGACAACCAGCAGGAAGGCGCGCTTTAGACCGCCGGCCGCTGAAATCATCAATATGCCCAGCAGGAAGCAACCGGTCGCAACTAAAGTCACCCAGTCGTTGGTACCCAAGTTTGCTAGTGCATTGGCTAAATCGTCCATGGCTCGCCCCCTTAAAATAGGTTCATGGAATAATCGAACTACTGCAATGTTCAACATGTATTCGCACGGCCGCCCTTGCCCGCGGTTTTGATCGTCCCATCCCCATCAAAAAGAAGCACTTTACCAAAGCTCTGTAGCGTTCTCCCTTCAATGCAGCCTCTGCCATGCGCGCAGGCGAGCGCCTCAAGCCCCTATCGACGGGCCATTCCGCGAAGTAGATACGATGAATCCCACACCGAATGCCCGAGCAAAGATACTTATCTCTTGAGCAGATTAACCATCCCAGATCCGAACCTTTTCTCACGCGTAAGTCGCCAAGTTGCCAAATCGGTCACTCTTAAGAAAATTGAATCTTCCACGCGCCATCGGCCTGTAAGGTTTCATTCAGAATCGGGATGTCCGATTCGTAAATTTGGGGGTTTCAATGCGGCATCTAATTCTTGGTGCGATTGCACTTTCCGCGCTCAGCGCACCTGCCTTTGCGGGCAATCAACTCATCAACGGCAGCTTTGAAGATGGTTTCAACGGTTGGACGCTGGGCGGTACGAGCGATGACGGCTTTCCGCCGGTTGTGATCAGCTACAACAACACGAACAGCTATCCGAATGGCGCGTTCGGCGAACCGATTCCGGTCGACGATGCGGTTTCGCAATCTCCGGATGCAGTTGGCACGCACGGTGTGTATTTTGTCGCAGACGAAGCGCATCCGCAGACTTTGTCGCAACTGGTCAGCATCGCCAACGGCGTGAAATACGAGTTCGGCTTTGACGTCTATGTGCCGTTCAACGGTTCGCGCAATGCAAACGACGCAACCTTTTCCGCTGTCGTCGGCGGGGACAATTTCGCCACGTTCGCGGCGAGCGATCTCACGCCGGGCACCTGGCTCCATTACCAGGCCACTGGCTTTGGGATCGGCAACGGCTTGGTGTCGTTCGATTTCAACTTCAACAGCTTCGGCATTCCTGCCAAGGACTTCGTGATCGACAAGGTTTATTTCGGGACGCCGAGTGTGCCGGAACCGGCCTCCTGGGCATTGATGCTGGGCGGCTTCGGCATGGTCGGCGGCGCGATGCGCAGCCGGCGTCGGACAGCGGTCCGCCTCGCCTGAATATTCAAGGTTGAGATGGCGCCCCGCCGAACCGCGCGGTTCGGCGGGGCTTTTTATGCAGGATTCGGTCTCGTCGGAGGGCGCTGCGTCGGCATGCCCGGTCGGTCATAAGCTTCGACCGGCCGCAGCCTCCAAGCGGCTTCATGCCGCCGGGCCGCGAGGTTGTTCACGTTTTCGACCTTCTTTGACGCCAAATGCCCTTTGTAGGGGTCTTCGCTCTTCCATATCGCGAGCATGAGCACATTTAATCCGCTGGACGGACGCAATCGCACTACGAGTGTTGAGGGCGGATTCGTCGATGGCGGACGTTTATCCTCGTACGGCTTGTAATAACTTGTTGTTCACCGAGGATTTTGAGAGCAACCTTCGCTTGATTAACGTCTTGCTGATTCTAGTTGGGGGAATCCATGAAACTCACTCGCGTTTGCGTTGGTCTCGCGGCGCTGGCGTGCGAGCCCGCCTCGGCTCAGTTGATGAGTTCCAGCCAAAGCTTTTACGTGACCTATCAGAGCCATGGCAGCACGGGGCCACAGGAGATTAGCCTGTACGACGGACCGGACATTCTTCGCGCCGTTAAGATCACGTGGCACGGCGACGTGGGATCCTATTTTGACGACTATTACGGCGACGATACGCCTTACGTCCAAGCCTATTCGGGCAGCATCGGGTTCTACATGTATAACGAGGATGATCACTCTCCGGTCAATGGCGCCTCCTCGTTCAAATCCTTCTCTGGATCGACCCCTTGCACCTATTCGGAATGTGAGATTTTCGGGTCGGCGTCGGGAATACTCTTTGCGTCTCCGGACCAATTTCAGGGTGCAGGAACGCTGATTATCGACAGCGGAAGTTATATCGTTCCCAATTTTGGTTTCGGCGGCGATTTTGGATCGGGCTCTGACCTCTACGGTACCATCACCTATTATTACGGTACTGTGCCCGAACCCGGCAGCTGGGCGCTTATGCTCGGCGGTTTTGGTCTGATGGGTGGCGCGTTCCGCTTACGCGGACAGCCGCGCGGCGAAACCGCGCACTAGAGACGTGAGGCACTGGATCGTTACGGTTGACGATCTATTAACCTTCCTCCTCGTATTTGTACCCAATGATCAGATTAGCCACGCTTCTGCTCATCTGGCTGATGGCCGCGGCGGCGCCTGCTGCCGTTCCCGAAGCGCAAGCGCTCTGGGACAAGGGCGCATATCGCCAAGCAATTGCATCGGCGTTCGAAGCCGCCAATGCCGGCGATCCCCAAGCGCAATTCATCCTTGGCGAGGCCTATCGGTTTGGCCGCGCGGTCGATCCTGACGATCTTCAGGCACGCGATTGGTATCTGCGTGCCGCACGTCAGGGTGATGTATCATCGGCGGCGGCACTGGGTGAACTCCTGCTGCACATGCGCCAATCGCGGGACGCGGTCCAATGGCTGACGCTCGCGGCATCTCATAATCATGCTCGAGCCACCGCGTTGCTCGCTGCGATCTACTATACAGGTGATGGAGCGGAGCAGGACCTGGTTCTGGCCACCTCGCTCATGAAGAAGGCCGCGGCGCTTGGCTCGCCAGAGGCCAAAGCCAAGCTTACCATGATGGATGACACGGCTCCGCCGGTGGATGTCTCATCTCCCTTAGCTCCGCCGGTAGAACAGGCTTCGCGAGGTGTCGCGGGCGAAGTACGGGTTACGATCGGCTCCCGTGCGCCACTAACAATTCAGCGAGCGCCGTTGACGCACCCGATGAAAAGCGCCCGTACCGACGGCTCGGTCGCGATTCAGGTCGGCGCATTCCGATCTGCCACCAACGCCAGCCGGGCATTGCGGCTGGTGGCCACCCAAACCTCCGGGGAATCCGCCGAACTCTCGATTGTGCGAAGCCGCGGCTTCTACAAACTGCTTTTAATCGCGGATGGACGGCAATCGATGAGGGCCATGCGAATTCGTCTTGTCGAGATGGGTTGGCAACACTTCGTCCGACGCGCTCGAATTATCAGGGCGTAGGAAAGGCTGAGCGTCTCCTCCGGCTGATCGGACGAGATTGCCGCCCATCAATCAAGCCTTAAACGCTTCCGGGTAATGCGGTCCCCGTGACCCGATTTGAAAAGCGACTGGTGGCGATAGCGATCACCTCTGGCATCGGTATGCTTGCTGCGATCGTGTGGATCATTAACAGCTATTAAGTTGCGGACTGGCGCCCGTATTCCCTGAATGCCAGGCGCCAGAATATTATTAGCGATGCGAGCTACTTTGCCAGGGTGGTGGCACTCCCACCGGCTGTTGTAGTTCCGAGCGTAACTGCCATTTGCTCTTTCGTATACGCGCGAAATTCGGTGCCCTGTTGAACTACTGCGCTATGGCCAGTGACGAAGGCGCCGAACACGCCAGCGGCGACGACGACCCCGACCGTGGCTCCCGTATTACCTTGGCCCTCAATACGGTAGTGACCCGATATGGGAATCAACCGCCCGCTAAGATCGATATCAACCAAATCGAACTCCATTTTGGCAGACTTCCCAAAGGCGCCTTTGCCGGTCCGATAAGTGATCTGCCCCTCAGCGACGGTGCCCTTCGGAATCACGATATAGTTACCGATCATGACATCACGCGAAACAGTCATGGGGAATTTCTGGCCTACTTTGAGAGCCTTCGAGCTGACTTCCTGACTAGCCGCAAGCCAGATTTCGGTGTTGCTTGGAAGAAATGTGCTTCCCGACGTTGGAACTTCACGAGCGACGGCAACGACCGGGCCCGCGCTGGTGCTGCTTGATGCGACCTGAGCATCGGCCGACGCATAAACACTCATCGCGGCGCAAAGCGCCACGGCATACATGCCTTTCATTTATTCTCTCCCCCGTTGGCGCATCCCCCTGACACACCGACTAAGCTTCATTTCAAGGAATTGTGCCGCCTGCAATTGGATAATTAGATACCAATCAATTTGGCTCTAGTTTCTTTCAGCAGGGGATGCGCGAGAACGCCAGACCCCAAGGAATGGCGAAGAGGCTTAGGTGTCGTTGATGTCGACCGCATGCCTTAAAAGATTTCAGTCTGACGGCCGGTAGGTGATACCACTCAGCGAGCTGAACCGTCACAAATCTCCGAGAGACTTGACACTGGAGATAGACGCGCCGCCGGCCACCAGACCGACGGCGCTATTTTTCCGCTAGCGGCAGAAACTTATCCGAAGCTCACAATGTTCTTACGACGACTGCGCATAGCGCTACCGATTGCGCTGAACCCGCCCAGCATCAGCGCCCAGGACGCTGGTTCAGGTACGCTGGCTGAGGAGGTAATAAGCCCGATCGTAACGTGATAGGGCGCCGAAAAAAAATTCAGACCAGCAGCATTATATTCGATCGAATTGCCGGTGAAGCTAATGTCGCTCGCCGTCAGACCGGAAAGATCGGTGTCCAACGTGAAGCCGGTAAGGTGCGATCCATCACTGAAAACCAGATTGGAAAACTGGATTCCGTTGAAAGATGCGGGCGTGTAGCTCGAGCCCGCGTCTTCACTGACTGAAAGCGTCAGTCCAGATGCCGAGAGCGTGGCTGGCTCGGCAAACGGCGAGCAAATTGGGTCAGCTCCAGGACAAACCGTCGGGGTTCCGACCGCGATCGTCGAGGACGCAAAAACATTAGACGAGGTTGGGAAAACGTAACTGTCGGTGACTGTGCCGACGAGGGCGGGGCCCGCCGAGGCCGCCGTTCCGCAAAGAGCCAACGTCAAAGCTGCAAATATTGATTGAGTAGTAGCATGCATGGTAGATCCCCTTGACCATAGATGAACTGTCGAACTGAGTTCACGTACCGGCGCATCCAGACCCCCAAAACGTCACCTGCCGGAGAAGGCAGGGCGATCGCGGTGGAGTTGCGGCAGAAAATCCGAGCAGTGTTCCGAGATGAGCACTTTCACCCGGACCTCCCGGCCCGATCCCGCATCGGTTGCGGCGGCCTCCCTCTTTCGGCGCAGGGCGTCAATCACACGTCAATCCACGGCGTCGCACGCGTTAAAAGATCGTTAAATGCGCAAGGGCTAAGGCGATTGCGCCCGGCAGTTGCGCCGGACGGAGCATTCGCGCGAACGACTCGAACCTGAAGCATTAGCGATAGGGCGATAATCTTCCGACGACGAGTTGCGGGCTGATGAAGCCCGGGACCAAGTCGCATCGGGCCAACACAGCCCTTGTCTTGGGGTGCGTCCGGACCAAATAGGCAACATGAGCATGTCAGATACGTTCCGCCGGAATGCCGCCAAGGAGCGCCTCCTTGCAGACAAGACCACTTTGTTGAACCGAAAAGCGATGCACGAGCGGTCCGCCGAAGTCTGGGAAGAGATGGCCATCAACGCCGAAAACACCGCTGATTAAGCGGTTGCAAACGAGGCGGCCAAAGCGCTCCTAGCTCACATCAAGCCGCTCCCCCCGCGTTTCACGACTTCGGCGCAGCCCAGCTCTATTCTGCTTTCGCTTCACCGACGCGCGCCGTCCGACCCGCGGTCGAGCGGCGCGCGTTTGAAGACAGATCTAGGCCTGCGGGGCGGTTTTGCGACGCCCTCGCGGCGCTGCTGCTTCCGGCTTGGCGGGTGCGGCTTTGGCGCGGCTTTGGCGACCGTTTTGGCCGAGACCAAGTTGCTTGGCGACAGCGCGGCGATGCTCGGAATAGCTTGGCGCGACCATCGGATAATCGGACTTGAGACCGTAGCGTGCACGATAGTCTTCCGGGGTCAGGCCATGCGTCGAAAGGTGACGCCGCAGCGTCTTATAGGGCTTGCCGTCGATCATCGAGATTATGTGATCGCGTGACGCCAGCGACTTGCGGACAGTCACGGCAGGCGTAAATTCGCGCGCTCCTGAAATCGCGGATCCATTGCCTGCCGCATTCGATATTGTGCTCGACAGTTCCTGGATCGTGGCGTGCATCTTCCGCAAAAAGGCGGGCACTTCGTCGGCTGTCGCGCGCACGTTCGGGTTGCCGAGCCATGCAATTGTTAGTTCCGTGGCCAGATCGACCGAAGCTGCATTATTCTCTTCCGACATCGCGAAACTCTCCGTGAATGATGAGCGGCGCTTGAGCGCTTCTAGGCAGAAAACACAACCATAATGATCGGCTTTTGTTCGCCGAGCATCTTGTTCGAACCTACATGCCGATGGTTCATGGAGGGTGACCGCCCGTGCCAAGTTCGGTGTCTGGCAGTCGGATAGTAGGACGCAGCGCTCGCCGGTGGTCTTATCCATTTCGGATACGCTTCTGCGATAAAAATCGCCGGCTGGCGCTGTCAGGCCATTTCAGAGTTGTCGATCAAACTTCCTCCAGATGACCATACGCGTGCGAGGGCCGCCCGACAGCGGGGTTGTTCAGAGTTCGCAACAGGGAATTGGTCGGCTTGGGCTGATTTGATGACGGCGGTTTCGACGCGTCGCTCGGTGCAGTCGGTTGTGTTCCATCATCGGCTGGAGCTTTAAAAGCTATGAAGGAGGGGCGCTTTGGAGACATTTTTGTCCCTTCTATGCACCGCACAATCTCGCGTGCGGTAGGTGGTTCGGCTGGCCCGAGCCTTTCAGCAGTTGTTAACCAGACGGGCGCAGGTCAGGAGAGGCAATCGGACCCAAGCGCGGCCCATGATGTATGGTAGCTTCGCCGCGCAACTTTCCGCGCCATGGCTATGCCTATGAAATGTGTGCCGTACTGGATAGCTTTCCTCTTCCAACGGCTTCGAGACTGTTATATCCGCCGCCCGCCGGCCCGCGACAGACGGGCGCGATGGTCCTGAAACCGGCACGCTTTGAGCGGCCTTTAAGAGCGGGTCGCCGTTTTGCGCAGTTTGCACAAGTTACTATCCTGGGCCCTCCTACTCCTGCCCTCGTCAATGCGTGCTGCGGTCCACGCCAGTTTGGGCGATCGGGCACGCCGCAGGGGTGACTGGCAGATCGGGCTGAAACATTACGAAGCTGCGGCTGATGTGAAGCCGGACACCCCGTCATACTGGATGCGATGCGGCCACTGCTTGAAAGGTTTGGGGCGAATTGACGAGGCCATCGCCGCTTTCGCCAGTGGCACCGCGCTAGGCGAACCTCGGACGGATTACCTTCTACACTTGGCCGGGGCGTTTCGCGCGAACAACGAGTTTGCTCGCGCGTTCGACGCTCTCGAAGCAGCCCGCAAGTGCCAAAACTCCGAGGATTTCCGGCTGCAGCTCGAACAAGCCTGCGCGGATCTCGCTCGCGATGCCAATGACACGCATCGAGCAGCTAATCACTATAGGGTGGTGGTGGAACTGGCCCCGTCCAACCATGCGATGTGGATGCAGCTCGGTCATTCCCTCAAACAGCAAGATGAATTGGCTGAAGCGGAACGGGCGTATCGCGAAGCAACGCGTCTTGCGCCGCAGAATCCGGAGCATTGGCTGGAGCTCGGAGGCATTCAGATGAAGCTCGGTCGGCTTGTTGATGCTCAAAGGGCATTTAAGGAGGCCATTCATCTTTGCCCAGGTGCAGCGGAAAATTGGATGCAGCTCGGGCATGCGCTAAAGCACCAGGGTGAGTTGCTCGATGCCGAACAGGCCTATCGCGAAGCAACACGCATCGAACCCCAACGTCCGGCACAGTGGCTGGAACTCAGCGACATTCGAATAAGGCTCGGTCGCCTCACCGAAGCTGAAAAGGCTTTGGGGGAAGCCATCCGTCTTAACCCCGCCGACCCACAAAATTGGGTTGACTACGGACATCACTACCTTCGTCTCGAGCGCCGCCTCGACGCCGCGGCTTGTTTCGCCCGGGCACTCGGGCACGATCGCGAACACTCGAATGCACGCAGAGCGCTCGAGTATGCAAGCGGCTTTTCGCCCACGGAAGTGTTAGAGCACCTTGAACGCGCACGCGAACAGCTGGAGAACAGCGACAATGACTGGGCGCTGCGCGAGCGCGTCGGGCGCGTCGAAACACAGCGGGCTAAGACACTTTGGTACAAGCCAGGGTTGTCAGGAAGTGAACAAATAAGCCCGCTGAAAATCCGTGATGAACGCCACCAGCGATTGCTTGCAGCGGCCCGCGACGATGGTCGTTTAGGAGAGCGTTTGCCGCTGATCTGGCTACCAAATATAGAATGGCATTATCGCCGCCAACGACCGCAGCATCTTGCTCATGCTTGCGGGCAATCCGGAACACTTGTCATTTATGTTTCCGGCACTATTGAGCAGGCCGCAGCTCCTTCATTCAGACTGAATGAAAAGACTTCGGCGCGCGTTTTCGAAGCTCGTCTAAGATGTAAACAAACGGCTGTTGGCGATGTGTATCGTGGTTTCTCGCCCGAGGCGGCCCGCGAATTGGGTGAGGCGCTGGCTCAGCTTACCAACGAGCTTGAAATCTCGAAGCCGGTCGTGGTGGTCGAGCACCCTAATTGGCTGCCGGTACTCGCCGAGCTTCCCGCCGCGACAATCCTTTATGACTGCCTCGACCGCGTCACCGAGTTTGAGGAGCCCAGCCCCATAACTGCAATAAACGAGGCCGAGCTAATTGCATCTGCAGATTTGGTGGTCTGCACCTCCCTCGCCATCAAAAAGGACGTCGAGGTTCACCGCCCCGCCAACTTGATACACAATGGCGTGGAGTGGGCACGATTTAAGGGCGACGGCTCTAGGCCTCTTCTTAAAACGAACAAAGTTGTCATCGGTTATTTCGGGGCAATCGCCTCATGGTTCGAGGTCGAGTGGATTGCACATTGCGCCTCCCGAAGACCGAGTTGGACATTCGTGTTGATCGGCGAAATCCTGGACGCCAAGGCGCGCGGCTTGGGGCAAATTCAAAACGTCGAACTCATCGGTGAAATACCTTATGCGGCGCTACCGGAATATCTGAAGACGTTCGATGTGGGCATCATTCCATTCAAGCTCACGCCGTTGATTGAGGCCACCGATCCCGTCAAGCTTCACGAGTATCTCGCGGGCGGCGTTCCGATCGTAGCCAGTCGAATGCCTGAAGTCGAAGCCTGCGGAGCTGACGCATATTTTGCTGATGATGCCGCTTCATTCGAAGCGGCCATCGAAACTGCACTTCGAGAGGATACATCGGCAAGGCGCTTGGCCAGAATCCAGCAGGCGCGAGAACAGGATTGGTCGTTGCGGTGTCGCGATCTCCTAGGGCTAATTGACGAGCAGTTGCGCCATACTTTTGACGGCCGGCACAAGAAAATGAGCGGCGGGCTGGACGGCGTCCAATCATTACTTGAATAACGCGGCACTGGGGGAATTTATCATGTCTTTGCGAGGGTTCTTGCGCCGCCGCTCGCCGGCAGCGTCGCCCGCTAATGGCATTCCTGAAAGGGACGAGCTTGGTATATCGTCTCCGCTCGATCTTTCAGATCAGACGGTTTCCTGTCGGGTCAATGAACCCGAATATTTGCTTGCCGCAGCGGAGCTGGCTTTAAGGGAGCGCGATCACGGCGAGGCAATACGCCTGTACAAACAACTAGCAAAACTCCATCCGAACTATCTTCCGGGTTATCTCTCGGCCATTGTCGGCTTGCTGCGCGCTGGCCACTATACCGAAAGCTATGCTTATCTAATCGCGATGGAGCGTCGCTTCGCATTAGAAGATCAGGAATTCGTCAAGGTCATACGCACCGAACTGAACCACCGCGATCCGCTGCTTCTACGTCACGGAGCTGACCTGTTCGAGAGCAGAGCTCACGACGAGTCCGGTGTCTGGGGTGAAGGGCACTCGGCGGAGCGGCCTCTCTCACTGCGGCCCAAGAGACCTGTCGCACATGTTTATACTGTCACTTTCTTCGATATGGATGGTCAGTATGTATATCCCGGCGGTGCGGAGCGATACATCGTCGACTTAGCACGAGTACTTGACACGCTTGGAATAGGGCTTGAAATTTTCCAAGCTGGCCGATCACATTGGAAGCGCCAAATGGGCGAAATAGCCGTCCACGCGATTCCTTGGCGTGGCTCTATCTACCAGTTAAGTATCGACTTTGGATCGATGACTAGGCCGGGTTTTATCAATATTTACTCGCCTTTTACCTTAGCAGTAGCCGAGGTCTCAGAACCATCCATCGGAATCTGCCACGGTGTATACTGGGATACGGAAGGAAATTCCATCTTCGTGGATGAAGTCGCACGCGATGTGTTCAGCGCGCTTCTGCACCTTGACCAATGCGTTTCTGTGGACGCCACATCGATCAACGTAATCCGGGCGACTCGGCCCGACTTGGCCCGAGAGATGCGCTATATTCCCAACTACGCTGGAGAGGAGTTTTTTAGGGTAACACGCACTCCCGCGTCGAATGACCGGTTGCGTGTTCTATACCCTCGTCGGCTCTAC
>Ga0068856_100004876_pt1 | contig 13287 bp, 9 predicted proteins | sample KBSCornC62_FD_66595 | JGI IMG/M metagenome (GOLD analysis project Ga0068856, IMG submission 66595) | Corn rhizosphere microbial communities from Kellogg Biological Station, Michigan, USA - KBS Corn C6-2 | ecosystem: Host-associated > Plants > Roots > Rhizosphere > Soil ...
GTGCCGATGGTCACGAGCGTGCCGTTGGTCGAAAATTGGAAGGCGACGTTGGTCGTGTCCCCGCCCAGGATCTGAAAACTCTCCGGATTCATCGAGGAAAGCGTGGCATCGACGACATTGAACACGCCGCCGTCATTTCGCTCGAGCGACCAGCCGGGCACGAGCGTGATCGTATACGTTCCGCTCGGAAGGGTCGTATTCAGCGTCGTGGCCATCAGATCCGATTCGGAATCGAGCACGGCCATGGTCGGTCCATTGACCTCGAAGCGCGCGTTGCGCAAGCGATATGAATTGCCATTGGTTTGCCCGGTGAGCTGCATGCTCACGGTGCCGATTGCGGCTTCGGACCCGCGTTCGCTGCCCGAACTGCAGCCGCTGACGGCAACCGTGGCCCCGAGCACCGCGAACCAGAGACTCATCCCCACAGCCCTACGCAAACACTTCATTCGATCCTCCTCGTGTTCGGTGTTCGGATTGAACACCCGCGATGAGGACTCATAGTTGTGCTCGGGCCGCGTGGCAAATCGCGCGAATCGAGCCGTGGTGTGCGAACTCGATTTATGACCCGATCAAGGCGCTCGCTCGCGCGGGCGTGGCGCGCAGTAGTCGAGCGAAATCTCACCGGAAATGGTGGCGGCCGAGCGCCGAGCCGGTTCGAGCGGCGCGCTCAGGCGCTTTCTTCCAATTGGCACGCGAGCTCGCGCAGCTCCTCACGCAGGCGCGAAAGGCGCGCGAGCACGGCCTTGTCTTGCACGTCGCCCACGCGGCAGGCGATTTGAGCGGGCACGCGCACGGCCTTCAGCTGCAGAGCGCGGCCCTTCTTGCTGAGCTGCACGCGCACCACGCGCTCATCGCCCGGATCGCGCCGCCGCTCGATCAGCCCCTGACGCTCGAGCCGCTTGAGCAAGGGCGTCAGGGTCGCGGAGTCGAGCGAGAGTCGTTCGCCCAGGCCTTTGACCGACGGCGCGTCCGCGCCGTCGGCCTCCCACAACGCGAGCAGCGTCAAGTATTGCGGGTAGGTGAGCCCGAGCGGCTCGAGCAACGGCGCGTACGCCCGAATCATCGCGCGTGACGCGCGGTACAACGCAAAACACAACTGATGATCGAGCATCATGGATTCGTTGCGACTCGCCACGCGCGTTTCTCCTGGATCAGGCCAAACTCAAGCCAATTTGACGTCCACGACGATGTTGCCGCGCGTGGCGTTCGAATACGGACACACTTGGTGCGCCGCGTGCAACAGCTCTTCCGCCTGCTCGCGCGGCAGCTCCGGCACCGCGGCCACGAGCTCCACCGCCAAGCCGAATCCGGCACCGACCGCGCCGATCGCGACGTGCGCGGTGATGCTCACGGGGCCGGTCGTGATCTTGCGTTGCCGCGCGACGTGCGCGAACGCGCTGCCGAAGCACGCGGAATAGCCGGCTGCGAACAGCTGCTCGGGGTTCGTACCCGGCGCGCCGCTGCCGCCCATGCTCTTCGGGATCGCGAGCGAGAGCGCGAGCGTGCCGTCGTCGCTCGTGACGCGCCCGTCTCGGCCGCCAGTGGCGGTGGCGCTGGCGGTGTACAGCCGTTTTTCCAAAACTTTGGGACCTTCACTCATGATCTTCTCCTTGGTGTCACGAATCGAATTTTAATTAGTGCGCGATTGAATCGTTCACAAGTGGTGCCCCCCGATCAAAACGGCGAATTTCGGCCGGCGTGCTCGCCGGAGGCTCCGCCGCCGGGCCCCCGGCAAGGGTCGGGCTGCGCCCGCCCCGGGGGGCCGACACCGCGATCGCCGAGCCCGCCGCGCGCCCGCCGGAAGCCCGGGCACAATTGCCAAGCCTGCACGCCCGCGCACTGCTATACGGCGGCCCGTGAGCGGCGGGCCGGAAGAGGTAGTCAGCGTTTCTGAGCTCGATCAGCGCCTGCGTCGAGCGGTCGAGGACGCGTCCATCAAACTCTGGGTCGAAGGCGAGGTCAGCTCGCTGAAGCGCGCGCCGAGCGGTCACGTCTATTTCTGTCTCAAAGACGAAGCCGAGGACGCGATCATCGAGTGCGTGATGTACCGCTTCAACGCCCAGCGCGCGCGCCGCCACCTGAACGAGGGCGCGCGGCTCCAGCTCAGTGGCCAAGCGACGGTCTGGGCGCCGCGCGGCCGCCTGCAATTCGTCGCCAATGAAGTGCGTCCGGCGGGGCGCGGCGCGCTGCTCGAGGCGCTCGAGCAACTGAAGCAGCGCCTGGCCGCGGAGGGGCTGTTTGCAGCCGAGCGCAAACGCGCTTTGCCCGCGGAACCGCGCGTGGTCGGTGTCGTCACCAGCAAGAGCGGCGCCGCCTTTCACGACATCGTCTCGGTCGCGTTCCGGCGTGGCCACGTAAAAATCGTGCTCGCCCCGGCGTTGGTTCAGGGCGACGGCGCGCCGGAGACGATCCTGCGCGCGCTCGACATGATTGAGCGCTATCCCGGCCTCGACGTCGTGGTCATCGGTCGCGGCGGGGGCTCGGGTGAAGATTTGATGGCCTTCAACGACGAGCGCGTGGTGCGGCGAGTGGCGCGCATGCGCGTGCCGGTGGTCAGTGCCGTGGGCCACGAGGTCGATTTTTCGCTCACCGATCTGGCCGCCGACGTGCGCGCCGCGACTCCGTCGCAGGCCGCCGAGCTGGTGGTCCCCGAGACGCGCAGCCGCGCGGCGGTGCTCGCGCGCTCGCATCAAGCCATGCTCCGAGCAGCGCGCGCGCGGCTCGCGCGCTGGCGCGGCGAGATCGAGCGAGCGCGCGCGCGCCTCTCCGATCCGCGCTTCGTGATCGCCGAGCGCCAGCAAGAGCTCGACGAGCTCGCCACGCGGCTTCGGCAACGAACCGAACGAGAGCTGTCGCAGCGCCGCGCGCAAACCGAGCTCTTGGTTCGCCGCCTGTACGCGCGCCATCCGCGCGCGGTGCTCGCCAACGCTCGGGCCGAGCTCGGCCCGCTCGACGTACGCTTGAACAACGCCATGCGCCGCCGCCTGGCGCGCGACGCGGCGCGACTGTCCGACGCCGCGGTCCGCCTCGACGGTTTGTCGCCGCTGACCATCTTGGCTCGCGGCTACGCGATCGCCACGCGCGCGGACGGCCGCGCCTTGCGCTCGGCCGACGAAGCCAGTGTCGGCGACGAAATCAGCGTTCGGCTCGGCCGCGGGCGGCTTGCCACGCAGGTGCAGGCCGTCACTTTGGACGCGGGCTCGCCGAGCCTGGTATCGGACAGCTCGGGGCACTCCGGATGAGCTCAGCCATGAATCAGCGCTTCGTATTGATCGGACACCCGGTTGCGCACTCGCTCTCGCCGGCGATTCATCAGGCCGCGTACCTCGCGCTCGGCCTCGGTCATCGCTACGAGCTCGCCGATTGCCCGGACGAGGCCGCGGTGGGCGCGTTGGTGGACGAGCTCCGCGGCGGAAAAATCGCGGGCGCGAACGTGACCATCCCGTACAAGCGGCTCGCGCTCCGGCTCGCGGATCGCGTGGCCCCGAGCGCGCAGCGGGTCGGCGCGGCCAACGTGCTCCAGCGCGGCGCCGATGGCGCGGTCGTAGCCCACAACACGGACGTGCCGGCGCTGGTCGAAGAGTTCACGCGCTTGGCGAGCACGGTGCGGCGCGCGGTCGTGCTCGGCAACGGCGGCGCGGCGCCTGCGGTCGTGACCGCGCTTCACGACGCGGGCGCCGACCGCATCGCGCTCAGCGCGCGGCGCTTCGTGTCGTCCGAGCCGGAGGCCAATTGGCCGCACGCGGCGGAATTTGCCGCGCAGGGCGTGACCCTGCTCGCCTGGCCGGACGGCGACGCGCGGGCTGCCACGCGCTTGCGCGAGGTCTTGGCGCGCGTCGATCTGATCGTGCAATGCACGAGCGCCGGCATGCACGGCGCCGACGACGGCGAGAAGCTTGCGAGCCTCGTGCCCTGGGAGCACGTGCCGCAAAGCGCGCTGGCGTACGATTTGATTTACAATCCGGCCGTGACCCCGTTTTTGGCGCGCGCGCGCGCTCACGGTCTGCGCGCCGAAAACGGTCTCGGCATGTTGGTCGCGCAGGCGGCGTTGGCGATCAAGCTGTGGCTCAACGTGTCGCCGCCGCGGAGCGCGCTCGAGAACGCCGCGCGCGCCGCGCTCTCGGCTCGGGGTCGATCTTGAAATCACGCGAAATCCGGCGCGGCGCGGAGACGCCCTGGCCGTTCGTGGAAACGAGCACCGAGCTTGCTCCCGCCGAACGAGAGTGGCTGCACACGAACGGCGCGGGCGCCTATTCGATGAGCACCATCGCCATGATGCACACGCGCCGGCACCATGGCGCGTTCGTGGCCGCGCTCGCGCCGCCGCTCGGCCGGCACGTGATCGTCAGCCACGCCGAGACCAACGTCACCGTCGACGACGATCGGCGCGTATATCGCCTGGCCACCCACCAGTTTCCGAACGTCGCGCCCACGCCCGGCTATCGGCTGCTGCAAAGCTTCGCCCAAGATCCCTTGCCACGCTGGACGTTTCGGCTCGGCGCGCACACTTTCGAGCGCACGCTTTGCCTCGCGCGCGGCAAAAACGCGATGGTCATCGGCTACACCTGGCGCGGCAAAGTGCCGGCGCGCGTCAGCATGCGGCCGCTCATGCCGCTCCGCCCGGTCGATCGTTTGATGGTCGAGCACGGTGCGATGAACCAGGTGGTCATGCTGCGCGGCGGCTCCGTCGAAGTGCAGTCGATTTCCTCGCTACCGCCGATCGCGTTTCGCCACGACGGCGTGTTCATGGGTTCGCCCGATTGGTGGCGCCGCTTCGAGTATCTGGAAGATCGCGCGCTCGGCTCGAGCTTCCAGGAGGACATGTGGACGCCGGGCGTGTTCGAGTTCACGCTCGAGCCGAACAAGACCGCGTACTTGGTCGCGGCCGTCGGCGCCTTGCCCCAAACTTCGCCCGCCGATTTGCAAGCCGAAGCGCGCGAGGCTCTGCTTCGCGAAGATCCGGGCCCCTCGCGACCGGCGAGCGTGCGTTATTTGTTCGTCGCGGCCGAGCAGTTCTGCGCTGACGCGGTGCCGGAGCCGGTCATCCTCGCCGGCTATCCCTGGCACGCGGTCTATTCGCGCGATCTGATCTTGTCGGTGGTCGGTCTGCACCTCGTGCGCGGTCGTTTGGATTTGACGCGACGCGCGTTGTCCACGGTGCTCTCGCAGCTACGCGCGGGCCTGTTGCCCGAGACGCTGTTCGTGCCCGGGATCAAGCGGGCAAAGCCGGTGCCCGACGCGACCTTGCTCTTGTTCGAGCTGGCGCGCGAGCTGCGCCTGCGCTTGCCGGCGGAAGATCCGCTGCTCAAAGCTCAGCTCTTTCCCGCGCTCGTGCGGGCGTTTTTGCGCGTTCGCTCGCGGCGCAAGCGCTTCGTCTGGTTGTCGTCCCAGGGGTTGGTCGCCAATGGCGCGCCGAGCGTCGGCCTGACGTGGATGGACGCGCACATCGGACCCGAGCCGGTCACGCCGCGCCGCGGCGTGGCGATCGAGCTGCAGGCGCTCTGGTCCAAGGGTTGCGAGACGCTCGCCGGCCTGGCGCGCGAATACGGCCACGAGCGGCTCGCGGCCCAAGCCGAAGCCGCGATGCGCGCCGCGCGCAGCGCGTTCCGCGCTCGCTTTTGGTGTCACGAGACCGACTATCCGTACGACGCGGTGAGTGAAGCGCAGGACACCGCCGAAGCCTGGGCCGACGCCAGCATCCGTTCCAATGCGCTGATCGCGCTCGCCATCGACCCCGAGCTCTTCGACGCTTGGCAAGCGCGCGCCATCCTCGATCGAGTGCGGACCGATTTACTCACGCCACGCGGCCTGCGCACTCTGTCGCCGCACGACCCGCGCTACATCGGCAATTTCACGGGCTCGAGCGAGGAGCGTGAGCTCGCTTATCACCAGGGCAGCGCGTGGGCTTACCTGCTCGGTTTCTACGTGCGAGCTTCGCTGCATTTCGCGCCGGACGATAGCGAGCTACCGGGTGAGCTGCGCGAGCTGCTCGAGGGCGCGCTCCAGAGTAGCCCGCTACTCGGCCAATTGGCGCAGCTGTCCGACGGCGATTCGCCGTACAAACCGCGGGGCTGCCCAGCCCAGGCCGCGAGCGTCGCGGAAGTATTGCGTTCGTTGGCGCTCGATCTAGCACTCTAGCGTCGCGCGGGTGCCAATGCGGTACGAATGACGGCTCCCGGATTTTACCACCGAGCCGCAGAGATCACAGAGGACGCGGAGCGCTCAGGCGCGCGCGGAGTGCCCAAGAAAAACGCGGAAGCAGGGGGAGATTTTTGGGGTTGAGCGAAGCGCGTCGGGCAACGGCGAGCAAGCGTCGGGGTACGGCTACTCGCGCCGAGTGCATTTAGTCCCGCGTGCAATCACGAGTGCCTGGCGTAAACGGCGAGCTTCGGCGTGTCGTGGGCCATTGCAGGTTCGCGGCCATTTAATTTTCTGAATCTGAGGTTTGAATTCAAACCTTGATTTTGAAAAACAAACCTAACTTCGGCGTCCGAGAACGATGATGATCGCCAACCTCGTCGCCCGAGCCACCTGCGCCACGGGCTCGGAGATCGATTCCGCAGCTCGACGCCGAAGGCTGGGCCGGAGCGCGGCGTGGCGCGTGACCATCAATCAAAAAAATCGGCTTTCGCCGCGGTCGGGCGCGGGCTCAGAAGTGAGCGTCGAGCGAGGCTAGGAAGGTTCGGCCATTTTGCGCGATGCTGCGCTGCACGAACTCGTTGCTCACTGGTACGCTGTAACGCCAGTCGAACGCATTGTAGACGCCGAAAGCGTAGTTGATCCCGTAACGCGGCTCCTGGCCGCTGAACACGATGTCCCAGATCAATGACGAGCCGGTCTTGCCTTGCGCGGGATCGCTCGTGAGCTCGTAGCGGTCGTAGCGCTGACCTTCGATGCTCAGGCGCGAGCCGAGCGTGAGCGCGCGCTGGACGATTGGAAACGCCGCTTTCAGCGAGGCGAGCTGCACGGGCGCGTTTTCGACCGAGCGTTTGTCGGGCGCGCGTTCGAGCTTGCTCAGCGCGCGCAGGCTTTCATCGCTCAGAAAGCGGGCCATGGATAGGCCGTAGCTGGCCGCGAACATCAAGCCTTGGCGAAATTCACGGCGCACGCCGACTTCACCACCGAGTACGACCAGCGGCGAGTGTTCGTTTTCGTAGTGCAACGGGTCGTCTTGGGTGCCGCCGCCGAGCGGCGAGATCAGGTTCTTCGAATAGTTGCCGTAGACCGCGACCGTGCCGGCCACGCTCGGCGAAAAGCGGTGGGTGTGCTCGAGCTCGAGCGAGTACATCGACTCCGGATCGAGGTGCGGGCTTTGCACCTGCGTGTAGCCGTCGTCGTTGTAATAGAGCTCGTAGATGCTGGGCGCGCGGAAGGCCTTGCCAAAGAGCAGCTTGGTGTTGCCGTGCGCGTACGGCTTCACGATCAGCGAAAAACGCGGGTTAATCGAGGAGCCGAAGGTCGAGTAGGCGTCGAAGCGCGCGCCGAGTGACAGGTGCGCGCGCGCGCTGAGCGCAGCGTCGGCAAGCGCGTACAGCGCGCCGACTTGAAACGGCCGGCCGTGGCTGCCCGAGTCGTCCAAAAAATAGCCGCTGTCGTCGCGACCGCGTTGTTCGACCTGGTAGTGCAGCTGGCCCTCGCCGCCGAAGGTGAGGCGGAGCGGCGCGATGGGCGTGATCTGCACGCGCTGCTCGAGCCCGAGCCAGGAGCCGTGGAAGGTGTCGACCTCGACGCCGCCGTCGGCCGGATCGCGCGGGTAGGTGCCGTGAAAGTCGTAGCGGTTCCAGTGCACGCGCGACAGCACCGTGACCGTGTCCGAGAGTCGCGGCTCGGCGCGCAGCTCGAGATAACTTCGGGTGTCGGTCTGGGCTTCGCGCGTGTCGCCGAAGATCGTGCCGTACTCGGCGGTCGGCAGGTGCTTTTCGTAAGAGTTCGCCGACCATTCGGCGGACAAGAATTTGTAATACGCGCGACCGCGAAAGGTGCCGGATTTGAAGCCGTCGGCCCCGCGCGCCACGCCGTCGCTGGTCGTGCTCGCGTATTCCGGAAAACGGAAATCGCGGCCGCCGGCGTCGCTCGCCGCAACCGAGGCCCAAAGCCCGGAATCTTTGCCGAATTTGACGTCGCCGCGCACGCGCGCGCGGGCCACGCCGTCCAGGTTCGTGGACAGCCCCGCGCTCACGCCGGTCGGCGCGTCATTGCGGCTGACGACGTTGATCACGCCGGAGAACGCGTTCGTGCCGTACAGCACGGAGCCTGGGCCGCGCACCACTTCGATGCGCTCCACGTCGCCCAAATCGGCGAGCGCGTCGTAACCGACGTACGACGAGCCGATCCAATCGTCGTTCATCGGTTGCCCGTCGTAGGTGACGAGGATGCGATTGCCGTAGCCGCCGAGTCGCCCGAGCCCGCGCATGCCGAGCGTGACGTAGCTGCGGTCGTCCGACAAATACACGCCGGGCACGCCGCGCACTGCCTCCGCGATCGTCGGCGGTGCGAACGCGGACAGCTCGCGTTCGGGCACGAGCGTGACCGAGCTCGGCGCGTCCTCCACTTGCTCGCTGGCACGCGACGCGGCCACGACCTCTTCCGACTGATTCAAGATCAAATCGAGCCGAGATTCGCCATCCGCGGGCACGGTCACGGTTTTGGTTTCGGTGCGAAACCCTTTCAAGGACAGCTCGACTCGATGCGGGCCGGCCGTGACCGTCAAAATCGCGGGCGTGAAGCCGCGCGCGCGGCCATCGACTTGCACGAGCGCCCCCGGCTCGTCCGTGCTGAGCACGAGGCTTCCGACCAGCGGATCGAGCCGGGCTTTGACGGCCGTGCTTTGGTGGGCCACGAGCGAGAAGGGAATTTCCGCGCTGCGGAAGCCGGGCTTGCTCACGCTCGCGGTGTGGTTACCCGGGGCGAGCGCGGCCGCGCACGGCACCGTACAATCGATCGAGTCCGGATCGCCGCTCACGTGCACGTGCGCGCCCGGCTCACCGGTGAAGCTCACGTTGCCGAGGATCGGCTTCAGGGTGAGATCGAGCGCCACCTCCTTGCCGGCGGGCGTGTCCGGAACTTGGATCGTGACCGGCTCGTAGCCGGGGCGCTCGGCGATGAGCGTGTAGTGGCGCGGCGCGAGCCCGAGCACGAGCGGCGTTTGACCGCGACCGCCCAGATCGCGTCGATCGATGTACACGACCGCGCCCGGCGGCGTGGTCGTGACGCGCAGCACGCTCACGAACTGTTTGATCTGCGCGAGCGCGGCCCCAATCTTGGCGCGCGCGTCCGGGTTTTTTTCGCCGTCCAGCGCGAGCGAGTAATAACGGAATGCCTCTGGATACGATTTCAGCTGCTCGTAACAACGCGCTACGTTGAAGATCACGTTCTTGTTGGCGACCAGCTGGTTCGACATCAAGAAATGCTCGAGCGCGAGCTTGTACTCGCTGCGCTGGTACGCTTCGGCGCCGAGCGAGAATTCGAGCTCGGCCTGATCGGCCAAGTCATCGGCGCGCGCGTGCGGCGCGGCGAGCAAGAGCACGCCGGCCACCACCACTCGAGTCAGCTGGCGCCTCACCGAGCTCACCATAATCTGACTTGGCGCGAACTCTCAACGCTGCATGAAGATATCGGACGGCGGAGTTGCGGGCTTCGGCTTGTCCGCCGTCGCGGCCTTCGGCGGCGGCGCTTTCTTGGTCTTTGGCGAGTGAGGAGCGGCGGCCGCGCTGGCCACGACCGGTTCTTGCGCGAGCTCGGCGAGCACGTGCAGGTCGGCCTGGGCTGGACCTTGCACGATCGTGTAGGGCGCATAGCCCGGCTTTCGCACCGTGAACGTGCGCGGCGCGACGAGCAAAGTCGCGTTATCGAGGGTCAGGCGGAGCGGCGTCGCGCCCAGCGATCGCTCGCCCTCGAACACCTGCGCGCCGGCCTCGCTGGCCGCAATTTCCAGCGAAAAGGTCGAGCTCGCGGGGGCTTTGGGCGGCGGTTCCGGGCTCGGCGCGCTGCTCGGGGTGGCCGCGACGGGCAGAGCGCTGCCCGCTCCGCGCAGCACCCAAGCTCCGAGACCGAGCAACGCGACCAGCCCTACTCCGACCAACCACAGCGAGCGGCGCGGCGCGCTCGACGCAGAACCGCGCCGCGCGCCTTCGGGGTCGGACGCCGGCGGCGCCGAGAGCGCGTGACCGTCCTTGGTGGTGAGCGGGGTCAATGGGGCCGCGCGCTCACCCGAGCCCGTCAGCTGCGCGCTCTGCATGGTGTTCGGGTCGATCACCACTTTTTGCACGACGGTCTCGTTGTTCCGGAGCGCGGAGATATTGACCGTGAGCGACGCGGAGTGAATGCTCCGGTCCGGAAGCGAGCCCGGCGGGAAGCTGATTTCTGCGCGACCGCAATAGCGCACGAGCTTGGCCGCCAAATCGCGCGTGTCTTGGAAGCGCTTGGCCGGATCTTTCTCCAGGCACTTGAGCACGATCGCTTCGAGCTCGACCGGGATCTCCGGCCGTTTCAAGCGCAACGCGGCCGGTGGATCGGCGGCGATTGCCGCGCACACGCCGGGCAAAGTGGTGCCCTCGAAGGCCGGCGAACCCGAGAGCAACTCGTGGAGAATCAAGCCCAGGGACCAAATATCCGTGCGAAAATCGACCTGCTTCGCGTCGCGGATTTGCTCGGGCGACATGTAAAACGGCGTGCCGAGCACGCTGCGCGCCACGGTCAGGTTTCCAGTTGCGCGATTGAGCTCGCTCTGGGTCGTTTTCGAGATCCCGAAATCCAACACCTTGACCAGCGGAGTGCCGTCGCTGCGCTGGGTGAGAAATAAGTTCGACGGCTTGAGGTCGCGATGCACGATGCCCTGATCGTGAGCACAAGCGATCGCGTCGGCGGCCTGGCGCACGTAGTCGGCGGCGTGCTCGATGGGCAAGGCGCCGTTGTGCTGCAAGGTCATGGCCAAATCACGACCGCGGAGCAGCTCCATCACCATGAACGGCGCGCCGTTGTCGAGCGTGCCCACGTCATACACGCGCACCACGTGATCCGAGACCAAAGCCGCAGTCGCGCGCCCCTCGCGCAAGAAGCGCTCGCGCGCCTCGTCCTTGCGCGTGTCGTCGTCGGGGATCGTCAGCACCTTGATCGCCACTTTTTGGCCGAGCTCGAGGTGCGTCGCGGACAGCACGACGCCCATGCCCCCGGTGCCCACGACCGAGTCGATGCGATACTTGCGCGCGATCACCTCGCCGATGGCGGGGATGGAGGGACCGCTGCCGAATCCCGCGCTGTTCTCCTGGTGGTTCATCGTCCTTCGGTCTGAATCAATCGCGCCCGGACCCCGAGATGTACAGCGAATTTGCCTCACTTAAAAGGCCGGCTGATTCGAGGATGCTTCGAGCTCTGCCCCGCGGCTCGGCCCCGGCCCCGCAGGGGCGTTGGGTTATAGTGGGGCCCGATTCGAAACTTCACGCATGGCATCCAGAGATACCACCCCGCTCGGCTACCGCCGCATAGTGATTCTTCTGGTCTCGCTGGTGGTGGTGCCCTCGTCGCTCCTGCTGACGTCGGGCGTCGTGCTGATTTTCTTGGGCGAAGCGCGGCTCAACCTGCTGATGGGTATTTTGGTGATGGCGCTCAGCGGCGCGGCCGTCACCGGCGTGGTGCTGGTGTGGGTATTCGTGCGCCGCGAGGCAAATCTATCCTTACTGCAGAGCGACTTCGTTTCCAAAGTGTCGCACGAGCTCCGCACCCCGCTCACGTCGATTCGCCTCTTTACCGAGACACTGGAGCTCCGGCGCGGTGACGCGGTCGCCGAACAGAAATGCATCGAGGGGCTCGCGCGCGAGAGCACGCGCTTGCAGGAGCTGATCGATCGACTGCTCGATTGGGGCCGCATGGAGAGCGGTCGCCGCGAATTTACCTTCCGCGAGACCGACCTCAAATCGGTGATCTTGGCCGCGCTCGAGGCGTTCGAGACCGTCCGTCAGCGACGCAGCATCGAGCTGTCGGTCGAGCTGCCCCCGGAAACACTGGTCGTGAGCGCGGATCGCGGCGCCGTTTCCGACGCGCTCTTCAACCTGCTCACCAACGCCGACAAGTACGGCGGTGATCCGGTCAAAATCGCGGTCTTCGTCACGTACGACGAGCGCGAGGTGCGGCTCACGGTGCGCGACAACGGCGCGGGCATCCCCGTCGCCGAACACAAGCGCATCTTCCAAAAATTCTATCGGCTGGACGATCGGCTTTCACGTCAACGGGAGGGCTCCGGTCTCGGCCTGGCGATCGTCAAACACGTGATGAAAGCCCACCACGGCCGCGTCGAGCTCACGAGCTCCCCCGGAAAAGGCAGCGAATTCTCGCTCGTCTTGCCGGTGGTTCGGCGGTAGGTTTGGCCCTCACCCGCATGGCGGCGAACGGCAAACGGCACATCCTGGTCGTCGAGGACGATCCCAGCATCACGCTCGGGCTCGAAATGAACCTCGAGGCGGAGGGCTATGAAGTGACGATCGCGGTCGACGGCGAGGATGGCCTGGCGCGCGCGGTCTCGGCCAACGTCGATCTCGTGATCCTAGACGTGATGCTGCCAAAAATGAACGGCTTCGAGGTCGTCAAAGCCATCCGCAGCCAGGGCAACCACGTGCCCGTGGTCATGCTCAGCGCGCGCGGCGCGGAGATGGACAAAGTGATGGGCCTCGAGCTCGGCGCCGAAGACTACATCACCAAGCCCTTTAGCCTGGCCGAGCTCCTCGCGCGCGTGAAGGCCGTCCTCCGCCGCGACGGCATCGCCCGCCAAGCCACTGAGCAAACCGTTCAGGCCGGCGATCTCGAAATCAACTCCGCGACCCGCCAAGTGCTGCGCAAAGGCGAGCTCGTCCCGCTCACCGCCACCGAATTCGACGTGCTCTGGTGCCTGGTCGAGGCCTCGAACCGCGTGCTCACGCGTGAGGACATCCTCACCCGCGTCTGGGGCCCCGGCCACCACGGCACACTCCGCACGATCGACAACTTTTTGCTCCAACTCCGCACCAAACTAGAAACCGACCCCGCCGAACCCGAGCACCTACTCACCGTCCGCGGCGTCGGCTACCGCTTCAAACGCTAAATTTTTTGATGGTCACGCGCTACGGCAAACGCCGTCGCAGCCTTCGGCGGCGAAGGGAGAGGGAGAGGGGAGATTCACCGCCGAGCCGCAGAGATCACAGAGCCTGAATTTGGGGTTGGGGTCACGGGGCTCGCCGATTTGCGACACCCCACCGCGGCGCAGTACGAAAGGCGAATTCCGACGCTTTCACGCCGTGGAGCGGGGTGAGAGGGAGA
>Ga0068856_100004877_pt1 | contig 13286 bp, 12 predicted proteins | sample KBSCornC62_FD_66595 | JGI IMG/M metagenome (GOLD analysis project Ga0068856, IMG submission 66595) | Corn rhizosphere microbial communities from Kellogg Biological Station, Michigan, USA - KBS Corn C6-2 | ecosystem: Host-associated > Plants > Roots > Rhizosphere > Soil ...
CTCTCGCGAAGCAGATCATCCCTCACGTTACGTTGATGGACGAAGCGAACATCACGGCTCTCGTGAAACTCCGCGAAGATTTGAAAGCAACTGGCGAAAAAGCCGGCGTGAAAATCACGTACTTGCCGTTCGTTATGAAAGCGCTCATCGCGACTTTGCGTGAGTACCCTGCCTTCAACGCGACGATCGACGATCAAGCCCAAGAGATCGTTTACAAGAAGTACTTCAACATCGGTTTCGCGGCCGATACTCCAAATGGATTGGTTGTTCCGGTTATTAAGAACGCCGATCAGAAGTCGATCTTGCAACTTTCGAAAGAAATTAACGAGCTCGCGAAAAAAGCGCGCGACGGAAAACTCGCGCTCGACGAAATGCGTGGCGCTACGATCACGATCACGAACATCGGTTCGATCGGTTCGACTTACGCGACTCCGATCATCAATCACCCAGAAGTGGCGATCGTCGGCATGTACAAGATCCAAGACAAACCGCTCATCACGACTGACGAGAACGGCGAGTACAAACTCGATCTCGCGAAAGTGATGAACTACACGGTTACCGCTGACCACCGGTTGCTCGATGGCGCGATGATCGCAAACTTCCTCAAAGCCATGATCGCTCGCTTGGAAAACCCAGGCGTCCTCATGCTGGATATGATGTAAGGAGCCCTGGCAGATGGCACAAAACTTTGACGTTGTCGTAGTAGGGGCGGGTCCTGGTGGTTATGTGGCGGCGATTCGTTCGGCGCAACTTGGTAAGAAGACCGCGATCATCGAACGTGAATTCATGGGCGGCGTTTGCTTGAACGTCGGTTGTATCCCGTCAAAAGCGCTTATCAGCGCGGGGCACTTCCTCCACCGCTTGCAACATCAGTCGGCGGAGATGGGTATCACGGCGAAGAGCGTATCGGTTGATATGGCGCAAACGCAGAAGTGGAAACAGAGCGTGTGCGACCGCATGTCGGGCGGCGTGGACCAGTTGCTGAAAGGTAACGGAGTTACGATCTTCAAAGGCGAAGCGAACTTCAAAACGACGACCGAACTCACTGTGAAGATGTCAGACGGCAAGACCGAGTCGATCACCGCGAAGAATTTCATCATCGCGACGGGTTCGCGTCCGATTGAAATTCCGGGCTTTAAGTTCGATGAGAACTTGGTTTGCTCGTCGACTGGCGCGCTTGCGCAGTCGGCGGTGCCGAAGTCGCTCGTCGTTATCGGCGGCGGCTATATCGGTCTCGAAATCGGCGGCATGTACTCGAACTTCGGAACGAAGGTCACGGTCGTTGAGGCAAACAAGGGCCTTCTTCAAGGTTTGGCCGATCAAGAATGCGTTCGCGTCGTCGAGCGCCGTCTGAAGAAGAACGGCATTGAGTTCATGATGGAAGCGAAGGCGAAGGGCTGGACGAAATCTGGCAACGGCATCGAGGTGACCGTTGAAGTGGGCGGTAAAGAACAGAAGATCAAGGCGGATAAAGTCGTTGTAACAGTTGGACGTAAGCCGAACTCGGATCAGGCAAACTTGAAAGGCATCGGCCTCGCGATTGATGAGCGCGGTTTCGTAAAAGTAAACGCTCAACGTCGTACGAATATCCCGCACATCTTCGCGATCGGCGATATCGCCTGCCAGCCAATGCTTGCGCACAAAGCTTCGCATGAAGGTGTTCTCGTAGCTGAGATTATCGGCGGAGCGAATCGCGTTTACGACGCCAAGACTGTTCCTTCGGTGATTTTCGTTGAGCCAGAAATCGCGGCCGCGGGGATGACGGAAGATGAAGCGAAAGCAGCAGGCTACAAGGATTTGAAAGTGGCGAAGTTCCCGTTTGCGGCCAACGGCCGTGCAGTGAGCTTGATGGAAACCGATGGTTTCGTAAAAATGATCGCGGATGCGAAGACGAATGTCGTACTCGGCGTTCACATCGTAGGACCTGAAGCATCGAACTTGATTTCGGAAGCGGCCCTCGCGATCGAAATGGGTGCGCGTCTTGAAGACATCGCGCTAACGATCCACCCGCATCCGACCTTGGGCGAAACAATGATGGAGGCGGCCGAGGCCACTCTCGGTCATGCGATTCACATTATCCAAAAGCCACTTGCGAAATCGGGCACGAACGGCGCTCGCGCAAACGCGTAACGGTCTCGATTGGTCGCGCCGCTCTTAACGTGCGGCGCGAACTCGAGACGCCCGGTACTTCTTCATATCCGGCATTGCGAGTATCAGGTCGGTGAGAGCGGGTTCGCTCCACCGGCTTCGCGGAACATCCCAGACATCACCCACCATTAAGTTCGTGCGCGACACTCGGTCGTTCAGAGCCTTCGTCACTTCAAGCTTGTTGTAAGTTTCCATCGCGGCATCGCGCTCTTTGTGAGGCTTTGATTCGTCGGCCCAAGTAGCCAAGGCGCGTGAAAGATCGTCTCCGCAATCTTTGTTTCGCTCGCCTGTGTGTGTGAACAAGGCGCGCTGACAAGGATCAAGCGGAGGAAGCGTTTTCGGAGTGTTCAGATTCATGTCGGCGACGTAGCTCCAAAGCGGCCGATCTTTTCCGGCGATCGCTTTTAAGTCGTTCCAGTCGGCCCGTTGCAAGTCGATGTTGGCGCGCCAGCCTCGAAGTTCGGCGCTGTCTTTGTATCGAAGCGCGAGCGTTTTTAATTCGTTAGCCAGCTCGTTCGTGATGGGACGATCGCGCCAGAGTTCTTCGCCGAACAACGTTCGATCGAGATCGGCACGATTCGCAGCTTTCCAAGGTGCGTAGCCATCCGAGCGCAAATACGCAGAGAAGTCGTCACGCAAGCGAGACGTGCCGGCTTCACCAAGCGGGAGCGCTCGGGCTTCGAGAGTATCGGTGAGTGTGTTGTAAACTTGATCGTTCTCATCGAACAAATAGAAGTAAGGTCCTTTTCGAAGCGATGCACGAATTCCGCCAAAGCCTCTCCACTCGGGCCACGCGCTCTCGACCACGATTTCGCGATCATCCGCCCAGTTGGCTTTTGGTTCCGAGAAAGAACTTAGGAGCGAAACCGTGCCCATTTTTGAAACGTTGCGCGAAGAACTTGTCTTGCCGAGCATTTCGAAAAGCGTTTCGCCGACATCCGCCAAAGAAACGTTTGAATCGATTTTCCAATTCGTCGGTTTGACGTATTCGGGTTTGGCTTCGTGCGCTGGCTTCACCATCAAAACGACGCGAACCGATTCGGAATAAAGATTCACCGCTTGAGGTTCGGCGACGCGTTCGGATCCAGCGCCGTTTGTTCCGACGAGAATGACCGTTGTCGAATCCCAGATGTGACGCTTCTTCATTTCCTTCACGAGCGTTTCGATCGACTCGCTGACTTCACTGACTTGTCCCTCGTAAGAACTCTCGCGCTCTTCGCCCAGATCATCGACTGTCGGTTGATCGACGAATTGAGGATCGGCGAAAAACAAAAACGAGATGTAACCTCCGCGAATCGACTTCTGCCAATCGAGGAAGAGATTCACGACGTTTAAGGCCGGGCGATAGAGGTTGTGGGAATTCAATCCGATATTGTCATCGAAGAGATCAAAACCTTGTGCGAAACCCGATCTGCGGAAAATCGGTGGGCCGCCAGAAAAGAAAGCTGTCTTTAAGCGAGCTTCTTTTGCGACTTCCGCAACCGTCTCGAATTTCGAGCTTAATCCGACTGCGCCGTTGTGATGGACGCCGTGTTCACGAGGGTAGAGTCCGGTCAAAAGCGAGGCGATCGACGCTTGGCTCATGGTTGAAGGCGTGTAGGCATGAGTGAAGCGAACGGATTCGTTACAGAAGCTTTCGAAGATCAAGTCATCGGGAGGTCCAGACGCATCTCCGCAAGAAAACGAATTGAAGCCCAGGTTTTCGACCATCAAAACGAGGATGGACGGTTGCGGTGCGCGCGCAGATTGCCAGCTGCATCCAGAGACAGCGGCTGACACAGCGGCTAACGCGATGATTAGGACTGAGGCGAGAACCCACGACGTTCGCATTTCACCGATCGTAACCCATTGACCGGTGAAACTGCATCTGCCGATAATTACGTTCATCTGATTTGGGCCTTCAAGGAAGGGAACTCATGCTCACGGAAAGACTGTTTAACATCGCTCAAGGCGGAGCCGAGGCGATTCTCTGGCTCCTTCTCGTTATTAGCGTTCTCAGCATCGGGATCATTCTTGAACGCTGGATTAGCCTTCGTGCCGTGGCTAGTCGCAGCAACCGCGTCAAACTTCGCCTGAAGGATGCGTTGCAATCGAACAACTTAGAGGAAGTCGAAGAAATCGCGAAAGATCGCGAATCTCTCGAGGGGCGCGCGATGGCGTACGGACTTCGTTATGCGCGCGAAGCAGGAACTGACGGTTTACCCGAAGTTTTCAACACGTTCGCTCTTCTTGAGCGTCCGACGCTTGAGCGGTCGTTGAACTTTTTGGCGACGATCGGTTCGAATGCTCCGTTCATCGGATTGTTGGGAACAGTTCTCGGGATCATGAAAGCGTTCCGAGATCTTTCGCAAAATACATCGGCAGCGGGTAACCAAGTCGTCATGCTTGGTATCGCTGAAGCTTTGGTTTCAACTGCGGTTGGACTTGTCGTCGCAATCCCGGCGGTCATCGCTTACAACGCGTTCTCAAAACAAGTTCGCTCATCGTTGCAATCGCTTGAGAGTGTTCGTGAGCTTTGCTTCGCTTACGCGAAGAAAAAAGGAAAAGCGTAATGGCCGGCCCAGTGGGTGGAAGTGATGATGAACCGATTGCGGCGATTAACGTCGTTCCGCTCGTCGATATCATTCTTGTTGTCTTGATTATCTTTATGGTGACGGCACCGCTCGTGTTAAAGCCAACGATTGATATCAATTTGCCGAAAGCCTCTTCAGGTGATGCAAGCGCGCCGACTCCGTTGAATATCGCTGTGAATAAAGACGGAGCGATTTCGTTAAACGGCCAAGCGTCGACGTTAGCTGACGTAACAGCCTACGCTTCCAAAATCGTGGCGGAGAAGCCCGATACTGCGGCGATCTTGCAAGCCGATCGTTCGGTCACGCTGGAAACTCTCACGTCGATCATCGACGTCGTAAAATCGGCGGGAATTAAAAAAGTCGCTTTCTCGATCGAGAAAAAATAAATCGCGTCGGGCTTTTGCCCGTCGCAAATCAAGGGAAAATGAGAGCCTTAAGGCCCGTGCGACGTTCGAGTTTCGTCGCGATGGTGTGAAGCGTGTCTTCGTCACAGCGCTGAAGTCCTAGCGTATGAGGCTTGCGGCTTAATCCCTGGATGTGCACGGCTTTTGGTTTTAAAAGCCCGACGACTTCGATCCAGTCTTCCACGTCATTGGCGCCGGTATTATCAATTGTGCCTTGAACGAACATCGTTTGAATCGTGACGTCTTTGAGAAGACGAATACCACCGATCACTTTTTGAAGCGTCACTCTCGAGAGTGGAGCGTTCATTAGTTTAAAGAGGCGTTCGTTTCCGACATCGATCTTCACAATACGTTGATCAAGCTTGTTGACCGCATCCGTAATCCGGCGTTGGTCAAGCGCACAGCCGTTCGTAAGCAGTGCAATGGTTTTTCGCGGAAGCCAGACATCGCGAAGTGCGAGCAGCCCGCTGACGATTTCGGGAAAGTCAGGATGAAGAGTCGGCTCACCGTTTCCCGAAATAAGGATGGTGTCGACCATCGGACCTTTTTCATGAATTTCGCGGAACTGTTTTTGGACCGCCTCGAGAATCTCGGCTGCTTTCGGCAGAAATCCGCCGTCTTTAAGTTTGTTCAACCGGAGCTCGGTCGCTCCGAGATCACAATAAGGGCAATCGAATGAGCAAATTTTGGCTTTTGAGCCGAACAAATCGATCTCAATCGTGCGTCCAAACGCTCCGCCTGGTGAGGTCGCCTGAGGGATGACGGGGGCTGCGTTCACGCGGCCTTCTCTTCGGCTTGACCGATTTGCAAGACGCCGACCCAGAAGGCGTGATTCGGAGACGAGGTCGCGATCATTTTTGCTAAGGCATCGACGTTGAGGTCGGAGCCTGGCAGAGAGAAAACACTCTCTGGCAAATGCGAGTGAGAGACGAGGGCGACGCGATCGCCGGGACGGGCGCGGAATGAGTTCAAGTTCAAATTAATTGAGGAATCGAGGCCCAGCATTTGCGAGGGAAGCCCCGGAAGAAGATCGCCGCCTTCGCTAAAATCGAAAGACAAGTCGATTTGCGAGCCAAGGGGAAGAAGCTTTTTGTCCTGACGGCTCAAGAGAATTTGCGGATTTCCCAGTTGAAGCCAAACGAATTCGTCTTCTTCCAAGATGCCAGCGAAGAGCTCTACACCGGAACGGTATTCGCTTTTGTTTTCTTCGCGGTAAAGCATCTCGTTCGCGAGCAACGTGGCGATGCGCAGGCGATTGGCATGCGTTGAAAGACACGAGACTTTCTCGAACGGCGAAGTCGCTTCGATATCCTCGCGAGCAAGAGCAAGGTAATCGTTCATTCGATCAATGACTTTGCGGGCGGCCTCGCGTGGGCCCCAAGGAGTTGCAACGATCAACGTCTTGCCTTCCTGATCGAGATAAATCTCGGGGCGGGGACGATACGTAGTTCCGCTAAACGGGCGTTCGTTGAAAGCGAGATTCATAATCCACCGATCGCTTTCAATTTGTTGCGCGCGCGCTTGTAATAGATCCCGTCGGGGTGATCCATATCCATAATCTTCTTCCAGTTCGCTTTTGCTTGGTCGATCTGGCCGAGGCCTTCGTTCAAGATCGACTCTTCGTAAATCTCGCGGAGTTTCGAATCCTTCTCGCGATTGATTTTGCCGTGGAGTTCGGCCGCTTGCTGGTTGTAAGGATCGAGTCCTTTAACCTTATTGATGTTATTGATCGCTGTTTTGTAATCGTGGTTCACGAACGCTTGTTCAGCGGTTGCAAGATAGCTTGCGATACTGGCCGCTTTGTTGCCTTCGATGATTCCGACTTTCTTCTTCGAAATCTCTCGTAAGCCTTTCGGGTCAGGCAGATTCGCCGTCAAATGCTTGCGGTACGCATCGACCGCACCGTCGTTGTCGCCGCGTTTTTCGATTTCCTCAGCTTTACGGAAAAGTTCTTCGCCGCGGGCGACTTTGGCGGCATAGGCGCGCCCTTGCGCTTGTTTGGCTTCGCGTTCTGCCACGCGTGTTTTGACTTGGTTGAAGTAATCAACAATCGTCGGGTTTGTCGGATCGAGATTGTACGTCGGAGCCAGGCATGTACGAAGTTCGTCTTCATCGAAAGTGCGGGCCGCAACCGGCTTACATTTCTCCAGGTTCTGGCTCACGATGACTTTGTTTTGTGCCGCCTGCTTCATCTCTTCTTCGACTTGGCGTTGGAGATCGGCTTGGCGAGCTTGCTCGGCACACTCTTGCGCCATCGCGAGGGAATCTTCGTAGCCATCTTTTAAAAGCTCGTGAATCTTCGCAAATTGCTCAGCGGCCAAAGCGCCTTTGCCTTGGATGTAGAGATTCTTTCCGAGGATGTAGGCTTCTTTCACGTACTGTTGCTTTTGCGGAGTGAGTTTCGCAAACGCTTGCTGCTGCGGTGTTTGTGTCACGGTAGCTGGCTTGTTGGATGGGCCCTGCGGCTTACCGCCGTCGCTCAACAGGAAGTAAAGTATGAGACCCACGATCGCGCAAACTAAGGCGAAGCGCATGCGCTTTGCGCGCATGTCTTTTGCGCGCGCGGGTTGCGCATCCCATTCCTGCTGTTGGTAAACAGACGGCATTCCATTCGGATTTACGCGAACGGCACCGCCCGGACCTTGCACGACCGGGTAGCTGATCATTTCGTATTGCATCTGCTGAACAACCGGTAGCGGTTGTTGAATGACTTCTTTAGGGACGACCTGCAATCGGCGTTCAAAATTCGGATCGCGGATTTCGAAGAAGATTTGCAACTTGCCGACTTGAATGACGTCACCGCTTCGGATCGGCTTCAGTTCGTCAGGAGCCAGTGGCATTCCGTTCAACTGAGTTCCGTTTGATGAACCGAGATCGCGAACGAAGTTTCCTTGCGGAGACGAAACCAGCTCGAATTGCCGGCGTGAAGCTTTGCGGTCGTTCAGAAGAATCTGCGATCCCTCTTCGCGACCAGCCAACCATTTACGGCCTTCGAGTTTAATCGTTTCTTCGCGTCCCGAAGATTCGAGAATGCGAACGTAGGGATCGCCCCACGATTGCATTTCCATCACCCGCGTTGCTTCATCCGAACCCTCAAAGGGAGCGGCAGAAGGAGCGGGTAGGTTTTGAGAGGAGACGAATTCGGATTGACCGACGGCCATTGGTTCAGCCGGTGCAAGATCGACGGCTTCTTCCTCTTGCTTGATCGGAGTCACGGCTGATGCGACTTTTTCGAAGAATAGGAAGTCGTAACCGCTCAACTTAAAGACGGTTCCGATGTCGAGCTTCACGCTCTGAACCGGATTGCCGGCGAGATTGATGTCGCCGAATTTTGAAACGACTTGTGCGGTCCATTGCCCGCCGTCTTCAAAGACTTTGAAGTGGACGCGCGAGATGCCCGGTTGGTCTTCGAGCTGAATGTCGCAATCACTGCCGCGGCCAAACGTGTACTCGCGACCGCTCTCGAGAGCGATGTCTTTTACGTCTGATCCATGAAGGCGCACTTTAAGCCGGAACACGTTACTGGAACCTTTCATCTTCTAAAAGCTGGCATTCGTTTCTCAAGGCATCGGCCTCTTTGTATTTGGCGTCGTCCTTGTTCGGAATTTGCTCGAGCACTTTCTCGAAGGCGGCGGTACATCTAGAATACATGTGTTTGTCCTTGTACCGACGGCCTTCGAGACTAAGGTCTGCGACGATTTCGTCGCGCTGTTTTTCAGCTAATTTATAGTAGCGGCGGGCGAGCTGGTTATCGGGATCGATCGCCAACGCGGTTTCGAATTCGCGCATCGCGCGCATGTACTGGCCTTTTTGATAGTCGCGGAAGCCCACGAGATATTGCTTCTGGGCCTCTTCAAAGCGCGTTTTTTCTTCGTCGTTTTTAAACGTCCGCTTTTTAATGATCTCTTCGACGCGATCATTCGAAGCTTTCGTGTCTTCGGTGATTTTGTCGGTCGTGCGCAAAGCGATGCCGGGGTTCTTGATCTTCGGTGACGAAGTCATGAGCCACGCAACTCCGCCCAAGAGACCGAGCACGAGTAGAATAAAGATCATTCGGCTTCCGCCTTGTTGCTGCTGGCGCGGGCGCGTTCGCGTGGCCGCATAAGATCCCGGCGGTTGCAACGAAGGCGGCGGCATGTTTGGCGGCGCCATCAGGAGCGCTTCGACAGTGAATGCAAACTCGGTTTCGCCGATTTGAATTAGATCACCGTCTTTGATCGATGCGCTTGCGACCTGTTGACCGTTAATAAACAAGTTTCCGCGATTTGCGAGATCGGTGATGACGATTTGCTCTGGCGAGAAATCGATTTGCGCCGATGCACGCGAAACTTTCGGATCAGAAAGCACGATGTTGTTCTCTGGCGCTCGCCCGATCGTGACCTTCGGAGGCAAAAGTTGATATGAGGCGCCCTTGTCAGGACCCTGACGGATAGAGATCATAAATCTAAATCCCGTGCGCGGGGCTGCCAGGGCAGCTGACATCAGCTATCGCCTCCTACTGGCCCGATCGTAAAGAGGAAGTAAGCCGGTTCGCTCGCTCCCATCACGACTTGACCGCAGATTTCATATTGCTGTCCCGAGAACGGGATCGAGCTTGTTGCAATGTCGCCCGCCGAATTTCTCATCGACTGCAAGAGTTCCATCAGGTTCTGCTGAAGCGAAACATCCGGGATAATGGCGAGAGATTGGCCGACTAAATTCAAGCCTCCGCCAACCAAGCGATCGAAAGTCGGATTCGTAGCGATCACGCGCTCGTCGATTGCGTTCACGGTCATCGCGGCCATCGAGATCATGCGAACGAGATTGGTCGCTTCGTAATCGCGATTGATCACAACGGGCATCTGACCGCCGGCGCTGACCTGGCCGATACGAGAGAGAGCTGAGTTTACGTTCGAAAGAAGTCGCTCGAGCGCCGGGAAGTGGTACTCAGTCTTTAAATCGTCACGTCCTTCACGAAGAGCGTCGTCGAGTTGGAGACCCGCCGCTTCGATCGGTTGTTCGACCACTTTATAGAGGAAGAAGAACAGGAAGACGCCGGCGACTAAAGCAATCGCGAGCGTTTCGACGAAGAGACTTAGCTCTTCTTTCGGAGTCATGGCGAGCGAACCTACGTCGTAAAGAACCATAGCGTACGCAACGGTGCTTTGGTTGCCGGTCTCTGGGTTGTAGGCGGCGATCGGTACGGAGACTCCGAGATTCTGGTCATCTATATAATCAGTGTACTCGCGGTCTTCACGGCGCGCTTGGTTGACGAAAGGCTTGTTAACGTACTCGCCTCGTTTGTTAGCGGGTGCGACGACCGTTCCGTCTTTGGCGTTGATGATCATCACGCTCGTGACGCCCTCTTCGAGTTCGGCCGAACGAAGATCAATCGCCGCGTCGTTGTGCTCAAGAATATATTTCTTGTTGTTGTCACGAACGTTGCGAGCAATCGAACGAGCACGGCGAATCGATTCGTTTTGAATGTTCGCTTTTGTCGTCGAAACAATAGGAACAATCGAAAGAGCAGTTACCACTACAACGTAAACGAGTACCAGCATCGCGAGAGCCCAGCGGTACGGCATCGCCTTTGCGATCGCGTAAACGCCTGGCATTGCGACGTTATCGATATACGCGTTCACGTTACTCAAGAAGTCGTGTGAACCTATAGGTTGAGCGGCGACTGGGTCTTCCGCGTACGCGCTTTGCACTTGTTGCTGAGCCATCAGTTGCGGGTCTTGAAACGCTGGAGCTTGAGCGAATTGTTGTTCTTGCAGGCGTACGGCCGCGTTGCCAGCCCAAGCTGGAACGGGAGCGGCACCTGGCATCACCGCTGGGACATTCACGGAGTCGGCGTTGGTTTGTAAGATGTCGACCAGAACATCGTGAAGGCTGAGTTTATCGCCCGGGTTCAATCTTTGGTTCTGGATTTTCACTCCGTTAACGAAAGTTCCGTTGCGAGAATCCAAATCCGAAATAATTAATTTGTCGCCGACCGCGAGCAGAGTCGCATGCTCTTTCGAGACCGAATTCGATGCGATCTTCACATCGCACGTCGGGGCGCGACCAAGCGTATGCTTGCCTTCTTTGATCGGGTAAATGAGGCCGGCTTGCGGGCCGGTCAAAATCTTAATCGCCCACATGAAGCTGATCTCCGATTTCGAGAGTTTTTCCGTTCAGCGATCCGGCGGTCATTTCGATCGCGGTGATCGCGCCGTGCACGGGCCATGTGAAGCGCCAAGGTTTCACATCGCGCAAAATAGATTTCACTTTCATCTCCGAGTCGAGAAACACTACGTCCAGGGGGAAACGCATGAACGTCGTTTGGATACTGTTACAAGGCATCGAACGCGACCCTTTGAAGAACAAAGCTTCGCCGCGCGGAAGCGGCGAGCGGCCCATAAGGCCGAAGGCTTTCGCAAAGAACGTGCTCGCGAACTTCACGTTCGCGGCAATCTCGGCATTTGCTTTTGTTACGTTCGTTAAGCGCATGGGTTACTTTCCTTGCATGAAGTTCAGTGCTACCGGCGCAAAGACCATGATGAACACGGCCGGGAGGATGAAGATCATGAGCGGGATTAAAATTTTCTGAGAAGCGGCCGCGCCTTCTTTTTCGGCGCGAACGAATCGTTCGAGTCGCATTTGGTTCGATTGGTCTTTCAGAACTTTCGAGATGCTTGCGCCGGTTGAATCGGCGTCGATGACGACGTTCACGAACGATGAGACTTCGCTCATGTCGAGGCGGTTGGCGAGCGAGCGCAAAGCTTGGGAACGGCTTGAGCCGAGAGTGATGTCGCGAAGAACGCCGTTGAGCTCGTCGGCGAGAACGGATTTGCCGCGCGTTCTTTCGACGATACGCTGAATTCCGCCTTGGAAGTCGAGCCCGGCTTCGGTCGCGAGAGCGAGAAGGTCAATGAAGAACGGAAGATCGATACGGACGCTCGTTTGGCGCATTTTGCGATTCGCGTTCGCGTGGCTGACGGGAATGTTCCAGCCGAAGATGGCGAACGCGATAAACACGAGAGGTGAGTAGTCGTAGCTCAAGGCGTAGTTGAGAACCAGCAAGAGAATCGGGAATAGAAATCCCCACAAGATCTGCATGCCGATGAATTCATCGACGTTGAGCTCGCTCGAAAGCCCCGACGTGAGCAAAAGCTTCTCAATGCGTTTCCGTCTGGCTTGGTTTTTAACTTTGACGGCCCACTGAATCGTGAACTGGTGCGTGAGTGAACGCGAAATTTCTATGAGTCCTGATTTCGATTTGTCGGGCTCGTTACCCGATGCCCACTGAAGCGCTTTGGCGTCTTCGTTTTTCGCAAAAAGCGTCGAAACGAAAACGTAAATCGAAACACCCGCGATCAAGATGTAAAGCATTGGAAGTAAATTGCTTCCCATGTCTTGCCCTTCTGTGTTGTAAACGAAAGATGCGTCTTGTTTTGGCTTCTCAGTCGCCTCGCCGCCGCGAACTTCTCGAACGCGCCGGTTTTTCGTTTACAGTTTCCCCATCTCAAATATCGGAAATTCTGGATGAAAACCTGAATCTGGCCGCCCGAATTGAAGACTTGGCAGTCAGAAAGGCGCAGGCCTGGGTCGACTCCCATAAGGGCCCGGAATCACAGGATGTTTTAGTGTTGTCAGCGGATACAGTTGTCGCTTTAGGTGACACAGTGTTAGGCAAGCCCGTCGACGAGGCCGAGAACCTGTCGTTTTTGCGACGGATGTCGGGTCGAGATCACGTGGTTATCACCGCCGTTTGTCTAGTGAAAGTGGCGACTGGCGAGCTGGCCGTTGGTCATGGTTTGTCGCGTATACACTTTCGACAGCTCAGCGAAGAAGAGATGCGCGCGTACGCCGAGTCGGGTGACGGGCTAGATAAAGCGGGCGGATACGGAATTCAAGGTGAGGCCGGAAAGTTTGTCGCGCGACTCGAAGGGGAGTTCGACAACGTGATGGGGTTGCCGGTTTCGGTGTTTCGGTCGTTGTTGGCTGCGAAGGGGTGGAACGTTTGACGTTTACGTTGCCGTTGACGATGACGTTCACGTTTGGGGAGCGGGCATGTTCACGTGCGTGTTCATGTTGGGGATATTGATTTGAGCACGTCGGTTGGTGAGAATTTAGTTAGAGTGCGAGAGCGGATTGCGGCGGCTTGTGCGCGAGCGGGGCGCTTGCCTTCGGCTGTGCG
>Ga0068856_100004881_pt1 | contig 13281 bp, 15 predicted proteins | sample KBSCornC62_FD_66595 | JGI IMG/M metagenome (GOLD analysis project Ga0068856, IMG submission 66595) | Corn rhizosphere microbial communities from Kellogg Biological Station, Michigan, USA - KBS Corn C6-2 | ecosystem: Host-associated > Plants > Roots > Rhizosphere > Soil ...
GGTCGGTGACGTTTCCACGTTGACCGCGTGAGCTTCGCCGAGCTTCATAATCGAGCCCTTGCCAAACTGCTTCTCTATTGTTTCGAGTGCCAGGCCCAATGCCTTGCTTTTGCCTTCTGCCTCGCCTGTTGGCATAGGGGCGTCCTTGGTCGTTGCTGCTTTTGCCATTTCTTACGTCCTTTCGTCTACGGTAGTCTCGACGACTACCTGCATCAAATAATGTTGTACCTCCCAGGCTACGCGCCCACTCACGCGATTGCAAACTAAAACTTGTTTCTGTAGGACGGACCTATAGGTACGTATTTACATGCCAGCATTGTCGGCTAATTCATGTTTTAAAATATCTAGCATCTCTTTATTTTGTTCGTAATCGGAAACGAAGCTCAGGTACTCATCCGGGCCAGAAAAGCGCTCCATAATTCTTTTGGGAACAATCCATTCATCAGACACCTGTTGCAAATAATACGGCAGACTTGAGTAATCATAGTCCCTCCACTGCTTAGGGTTCAGGTGAATGTAGCGAGTGATATGCTCCAGATATGCGTCATCGGCTATCATTGACGCCTTGTAGCGGGACTCGAAGAGCGGGCCACTACGCTTATATTTCTTGTTGAAATACATGCTGTAGCCCGTGAGCAGGCTGCGCATAAACTCTGCCATAGCCCCCTGCTGGCGCTGGTAGACAAGCAGATGCACATGGTTGGACATAAGGCAAAACGCCGCCAGCTCCAACTTGTAGTGGTAGTTCGGAAATGAGAGGCCGGCCGAGTTCTTTACCTCTTCGAGCGAGAGATATCGCGCGAACAGGTGTAGCATTTTCTCGAAATCACCCGCGTCGCGGAAAATCCGCGAACGATTCCCGCCACGGAAGTACACATGATAATACGTTTCCGGCACATCTGTTTTAAGTACGTTTCGACTTGGCATACAAACATACTACATCACGTTTTACATTATCTATAGGTCCGTCCTAACAATTTTACAACGAAGAGGGAAATGGGGTTATAACGGTCGTGGTTTTCATATATAATTACCGATAATTATGCGTGTATCCGACGATCTGGTTGAGAAGCTCCTGACTTCGACCGGTAAGTTCACCGGAGAGCAGATAAAAGCGCTCCGAGAACAAGAGAAAAACGACAAGAAGCCACTGCAAGACGTGGTAGTTTCGAGTAACACCTTAAGCGAAAAGGATCTGACCAAGCTCTACGCCGAGGAGATTGACGTACCTTTTGTAGAGCTAAACGCCAAGGAGCTGCACAAAGACATCTTGAAGCTGGTGCCGGAACGCGTCGCCAAGCAGTACCGCGCGGTCGCCTTCGACGTAGATGAAGACGGCGTTATTTTCATCGCCATGGAAGACCCGGATGATGTGCCGGCCATTAGCTACCTCCAAAAGCAGCTCGGTCACCCGGTACGCGTGCACGTTGCCACTGCCAGCACTATTCAAGCCGCGCTTGACCAATACGACGACAGTAACGTCAGCACTGAGCTCGCGAAAGTTATCCCCGTCGAAGACAAAGAAGAGGAAGACGATAAACTCGACGAAAAAGACGTTGCCGAAGATTCGCCTATTGCACAAACCGTCAACCTTATCATCGACTACGGCGTCAAAGCCGGTGCCAGCGACGTGCATATAGAACCTCGTGAAAACTTCGTCCTTGTGCGGTACCGCGTGGACGGCATCCTGCGCGAAGCAAACAAGCTGCCACGCAAGGTGCTCAGCAGCCTGGTGAGCCGTATAAAAATCCTCGCCAACCTGAAGATTGACGAACACCGCGCCCCACAAGACGGCCGGTTCAAGATTTCGGTTAGCGGCCACATCTACGCGCTTCGCGTTTCCACACTACCGGTGGTGGATGGCGAAAAGGTGGTCATGCGTATTCTGGACGAATCCAGCAAGCCGGCGACTCTCGAAGAGCTTGGCTACTGGGGCGGTGCACTGGCAGCCGTACAGCACGCCATCGTGCAGCCGCACGGCCTGATCCTCGTCACCGGACCGACCGGCTCCGGTAAATCGACCAGCCTGTTCAGCGTGCTCAGCATGCTCAACAACCCGGGCGTCAATATCAGCACCGTCGAAGATCCGGTAGAATACCGCATCATCGGCGCGAACCAAACGCAGGTGAACCCGACTGCCGGCATGACCTTCGCGAGCGGACTGCGCGCACTGCTTCGACAGGACCCGAACATCATCATGGTTGGAGAGATCCGAGACGGCGAAACAGCCGACCTGGCTATTCAGGCAGCCCTGACCGGACACCTTGTGTTTAGCACACTCCACACCAACAACGCCGCCACATCTTTGCCACGTTTGCTCGACATGAATATCGAACCGTTCCTAATTGCCAGCACCATCCGTGTGGTCATTGCCCAGCGCCTGGTGCGCAAACTCTGCCCCGACTGCCGCGAGCCTTACGACCCGGACCAGCCGACGCTGAACCGAATTGCCAAATCGTTCAAACTGAACGCCGAATCGATGAAGCAGCTACATCAGCTGGAAAGTGATGCGCTGGCCGCCGGCATTGGCGCCACCAACCCCAGCAAGATCAACAAAAACTCCCCCGAAGACCTCGCCACCACCGAAAAGACCATCGGCAAACTCTGGAAAGCCCACGAAGAGGGCTGCGACCACTGCGACCACAGCGGCTACCACGGCCGGATGGGTATTTACGAAGTGCTAGGTAACAGCACCGGAGTCCAGCAGCTGATCGTCAGTTCCAGCACCAGTGAGTCTATAGACAAGAAGGCAATCGAAGAGGGCATGGTTTCCATGCAGATAGATGGCCTCGTTAAGGCACTGCGCGGCCAGACGACCGTGGAGGAGATTCTGCGCGTTACTGCAGAAAGCTAGCTTAGAATAAACCATGTTATTTACCTACAAAGCAACCAAAAAAGACGGCACTCCAGCCAGCGGAACGGTCGAAGCCGGCAACCACGAGCTTGCCGTACGTGCACTTGCCCGGCAGGGGCTTCACCCGCTCATCGTCAAAGCTACCGCTGGCAAAAGCGGAGGTAAAGGCGGATTTGCCATCCCTGGCTTTGGCAAGAAGGTAAAGAGCAATGACCTGGTGATTTTTACCCGACAGCTGGCCACCATGGTCTCGGCTGGCGTGCCGCTTGCTCGCGGGCTTGAACTGCTGTCCCACGACCCGGAAAGCCCTTATTTCCGACAGGTCCTCGAAGACGTCACCAAAATGGTAGAAGGTGGCCAACCGCTGGGCGACGCCTTTGCGAAGTATCCAGACGTCTTCAGTGACGTATACATTAACATGGTTAAAGCCGGCGAAGAAGGCGGTATTTTGGACCAGATCATGAAACGCCTGGCCAAGCAAATCGAGACCGACTCCAGCATGCGCAAACAGGTCAAGAGTGCCATGGCATATCCAGTTGTTATCGGCTGCATAACCGTGTTTGCGTTTTTTGGTATTATGTTCTTCCTCATGCCAAAGCTCGCTGGCATCTTCAAACAACTCGCCGGTCCGGGCTACAAACTACCGATTTACACGCAGACCCTGCTCAACATCGCTGACTTCTCGCGCAAATACGTATTTATATATATGCCGATCATAATCTTTGGCGTTTACTTCCTGCGCCGCTATATGAAAACACCGAAGGGTAAGTATCAATGGCACTCGCTACTGCTCAAACTCCCCATCGTTAGCCCCATTGTGACGAAGATTGCCGTTGCCCGCTTTGCTCGGACATTCAGTTCACTCATGGGCGCCGGTGTGGGTGTGCTTGAAGCACTGAACGTCACCGGTGGCGCCATTGGCAACAAAGTGATCGAAGCAGAGCTGGCCGCTGCCGCAGAGGCCGTTAAGGCCGGCAAGCCGCTCTCTGCCGAACTGGCCGCAAGCAAACACTTCCCGCGCATTATCCCGGAAATGCTCCAGGTTGGTGAGGAAACCGGTCAGATTGACAAGGTGCTAATAAAGGTCGCCGACTTCTACGAAGAAGAAGTGAGGACTACCATGGAAGGGCTATCCTCTATTATTGAGCCAATCATGATCCTGGTGCTCGGCGCAGGTGTAGGCGTAATCGCTGCCAGTGTCATGGGTCCGCTCGCCAACCTCACCACGCAGATTCACTAGTAGTAGTCGGTTGCCACCTAAAAAAATCTTGACGCAACCGTGCTTATGGTTATAATTGTGCTCAGACCTGCGGTTATCCGGTAAGGACCCGAAGTGTACATAAAAATTAATATAAGTTTAATCCAATAATCATAATAGGAGGTGGGTCCTAATGATCTCACTCAAAAACAAATCAAAAGGCTTTACAATCGTTGAGCTTTTGATCGTAATCGTCGTTATCGCAATCTTGGCGACGTTAGTTATCGTAACCTTTACGGGTATTCAGCAAAAGGCTCGTGACAGCAAGCGCCAGACAGATGTCAACGCACTCGACAGCCACCTTGAGGCGTACTACGCCAACAACGGCTACTACCCAACCGTGATCGACTTGCAAAGCTCAAGCTTCCTCTCGACCTACATGAAGGGACTTGACCCGAACGCCTTGACAGACCCGAAGGGTAGCAGCATCACCGGCAGCGCACCCGCAAGCGGCACCTACGTCTACAGCTACCAGGCAAGCGGCACCGGCTGTGACAACACTGCTGCCAGCAGCTCGACCAACCAGTGTTCGGCATTCACCTTGACGGCCGAGCTCGAAGGTGGTGGCACATTCGTAAAGAAGAGTAACACCTAGAACAGTCATAGGACTACCTACAGAAAGAGGCCTTTCACAGGCCTCTTTCTGTTATGCATTTCGCCTGCTGTTACCGTATAATGAGCATCAAGGATAAGCTTAATGTGGAATATCGCGGCACGACATGCAGCGTAAGATAGCAAACAAACATCTGAAAGATGCCGTGCAGGCAGGGTTTACGATACCTGAGCTCCTGGTTACGATTATTTTTATGGGCTTCGCGTTTATTGCCATCACCAGCCTGTACCTGGATATCGAGCGCATACAGGAGCAGACTGCGTATATACAAATCGCTTCGCACGCCGCGCAAACCGAGATTGAATCGCTGCGCAACAGCAACTACAATTCGCTGACAGTCGGGCAGAACATTGACTTCTCGAGCACGCTGCCAAGTAACCTTCCGGGCCCGAAATCCGGAACTGTGGTCGTCAGTTCGCCGCAGGCTGGCCTGGCCCGGGTGGACGCAACCGTTTCGTACACCGATCACGGTTCCCAGCACCAGGTAGAGCTGACCTCTATGATCGGCATTATAGGAATTTCGCAGTGAAACGACTTGCGGGCAATCAGAGCGGACTGACAATCGTAGAGCTGAGCATCGCGATTACCATTACGGCTATTCTGGCAACCATTATGGTGAGCTTCTCTGTCGACAAGCTCCAACAGAACAGCGTACAAAACATAAAATACCAGCTGCTCACGAACGCCGAGACAGGCCTAGATACCATTGCCAATGACGTGCGGGTTGCCAACGCTGCCGACGACAACAACCGCTACAACGACCCCAACGCACCTGGAGCACCAACCAACCAGCTCAGTTGGGCCTCGAACAGCAACACTGTTGTGCTGGCCGTGGCCGCACACGACAGCAGCCACAACATCCTCTGGGAAGATGCCCACGACTACATCAGTGATAAGAACAACGTCATTTATTACCTCAGTGGCAGCTCTATTTACAGGCGCGTATTGGCCGACCCGGTGACCGGCAACGTCGCCGTTACCACATGCCCCGCCGCCAGCGCATCCTCCACCTGTCCGGCTGACGGCGATATCCTGGATAACGTTACTTCCTTTTCCATTCAGTACTACAACGAGCAGAATCAACAGGTGGACCCCGCCAGCTCCCGCTCGGTCCAGCTAAGCGTAACGCTGCTTGAGCATAAGTTCGGCCAAGATATATCCGAAAGCTATACGACGAGGATGGTATTTAGAAATGATTAGCCTTACATCAAAAAAGCGCGGTTTTATCCTGCCCGCAGTTCTCGTACTAACCGCCCTGCTCTTAGGCATGGGTTTTGTGCTTATGAGCGCCATTACAGGGCAATACACCCTTGCAAACGATGACGTGTACGCCAACAACGCGATGCAGGCCGCCGAAGCCGGTGTAGAGCAGTCCATAAACCAGCTGAACCAGGACGATACTTTTAGTGGTTATCCTACGTCGCAAACCTTGTTTAACAACACAACTCAAGGGTACGGCACCTTCACAACTACCATCGTAGCCAGCCCGGACGATAGCAATGCCAAAATACTCACCTCCACCGGCACAATCTACCACTACGGCCAAACGACTAATCCTGTCAGTACGCGCACGGTGAAAGTCACGGCAGTCGGCACCGCCTCATCGGGCTATTCGGTGATGACAGGACCAGGCGGATTGATACTGACTGGAAGCGCATCCATTACAAACTCCGACGTATACGTGAACGGGACAATCAGCCTCACCGGATCTGCCTCCATAGGCACTCAGACGCAGCCGGTTAACGTGGACGCGGCCAATTACGCATGCCCGAGCACAGGGGGCGCAACATGGCCGCAACTGTGCACCACCACGCAACCTATCAGCATGGCCCAAAGCACCAAGATATACGGCTCAGTATGCGCCACCGGGCAGACCAGTACCGGACCAAACAACAACATAAAGAGTGGAAATGGCGGCCTGGGACTTGAGGTTGGCTGCACCGCCCCGACCGTATCAGAGCCTACGTATGACAGAGTTGCGCAAATCAATGCCGTGACAACCACTGGCTCGAGCTCCGACAAGACCTACGACTGCACACAATTCCAAAATCCCATCGGTTTCACGCGAACCTGGCCGGCAAACCTCAAACTCACCGGCAACGTCAACATCGCCAGCAGCTGTGACCTGACACTGAGCGGTAACGTATATATAACTGGCAACCTGACCGTCGGGGGTGCGGCAAAAATCAGAATCGCCGACAGCGTCGGTACAACGCGGCCGGTTATCATCGTTGACGGCACGATCAACATCGGCGGCTCGGGAAGCATGATCGCCAACAGTTCGGGCATGGGTGCGGAATTCATCAGCTTCAAGAGTACCAACGCTTGTACAACTGCCGCACCAGCCACGTACTGCAGCACCATAACCGGTACCGACCTGTACAATTCACACGCCGTAAACTATGTCACCGTCGCTGGCGGGGCAACGAACCTCGCCGGATTCATATTTGATTCGTACTGGGGTGAAATCACCATCAGTGGCAGCGGCAACTGCGGCGCGGCCATAGGTCAGACAGTGAATATGAGTGGTGCGGGCACCGTTACATTCGGCACAGAAGTCGGTGCCGGATCAAAGACCTGGACGATCAGCAGCTATCAAGTTCTTCCTAATTCATCTTAGCGACCAGAATGGTATACTATACGTGAAACGCTTATGTACGTAATGTGGGCAACATGGTAAATACAAACAAACTGCCAATTTTCTTCGAAGACAAGCCGCTTTTCGGGCTTGATCTTGGGCACGGCAAGCTCCGTGTTCTGCAATTGCGTCCTGCCAGCGGTAAACACAAGGCAAAGTTAATCGGCTACGGCGAAGCGACATTTGACCCAAGCGCCATACGAGACGGCATTATCGAAAAGCCGGAAATAATCGCCGAAGCCGCCCAGGACTTGTTTAAACACCATCTGGTCGGTGACATTACGACTCACCGCGTTGCCATGTCTCTGCCCATTGCACGTGCCTTTACCCGCTCCATGGATGTGCCCGCGCTCAGTACCAAAGAACTTGCCGAAGCAGTCCAGAACGAAGCCGCCCAGTACATTCCCGCCTCACTCGACGAACTTTACCTTGATTACGCTCGGGTTAGTCAGCACGGCACCGAAGGGACTGTGTACATTGTGGCCATGCCGATGCGCATTGTTGATTCATATGTCATGCTTGCTCGCCTGCTCGGCCTCGAGGCGGTTATGCTGCAGACCTCCAGTGGTGCCGGCGCGTTCCTGTTTGGCAAGGATGCTCAGAGTGACATTCCCTCGCTACTCGTCGACTTCGGCAGCGATAGCGCAGATATTACCGTGTACGATGGTGGCCCGGTGGTGAGCGGCACGGTCGCTTGTGGGAGCGACCTGTTCACGGCAGCAATTGCCCGGGAACTCAGTATTACCGAAAAAGAAGCCATGCTTATAAAGGCCAAATACGGCCTGGGGCACAGCAAGAAGCAGGCACAGATCGAGAAAGCGCTCGAGCCCGCGCTCGCACTGCTCATCAAAGAAGTACGACGGACCATCCGCTATCACGAGGATCACGGGCAAGAGAAACGCAAAATCGCCCAAGTGGTCATTGCTGGCGGCGGCGCCAACATGCCCGGGATTGCCGAGTACCTGACCAGCAACCTGCGTTTAGCCGTACGTTCATTTGACCCCACGCCGTATATCGATTTCGGCCATTTACAGCCTTTTAATCTCACGGAGCGAATGTCGTATGTGACCGCCGTGGGACTGGCGTCTATTGATCCAGACGAGGTATTCGCATGATCAATCTGCTGCCTCCAGATCTTAAAGAGACCTACCGCTACGGCAAACGCAACCGTGTGCTGGCGCACTGGGTTATCATTATCGTCTTTTGCTGGGCAGGCGGGATTGCACTGACCATGGGCGGCTTCCTGTACATGAACCACGCCATCGCCAACACAAACCAGCAGCTCAGCGACAGCAAGAAGCAACTGCACGCCATGAATGACACTGCGGTACAAAAACAGGTCAAAACAATCTCGGGCAACCTAAAGCTTGCCACCCAGGTATTGTCCAAGGAAGTTCTGTTTTCGGATCTACTCAAACAGATGGGCGCCGTCACCCCAAGTAACGCCGTGCTTACCAACCTGACCATCACGCAGGCGCAGGGCGGCATTGACCTGTCTGCCAGCACTACAAACTACGCCGCCGCCACGCAGCTGCAGGCCAACCTGGCCGACCCGAAGAATCGAATCTTCAGCTCGGCAGATATCGAAAGCATTAACTGCTCCACCAGCACCGGAACACCAACGCAGTACCCTTGCTCTGTCACCATCCGTGCTCTGTTCGCCAAAGACAATCCGTATCTGTTCATTAATGCCGGCAAGAAGGGCGGGTCGTAGTGAAAGCCAAGAAAGTTTACTATTTCCTAGTCGGATGCAGCTGCCTGATGGTCCTCTCGCTGTTCGGTGTCGGCTATGGTGCCAACCATCTGCTGGGCCAGCAGGCGCATAAGCTCTCCAAGCTGCGCGCAGATAGCGATGCCGCGACACAACAGCAGACACAGCTTGTGGCCGACAAGAAAGACATCGCCAAATACAGCGAACTGAATACCATTGCAGAGAGTGTCGTACCGCAGGACAAAGACCAGGCGGAGGCAGTCAGGCAAATCGTTAATATTGCATCCGCCAGTGGTATATCTAATTTATCGTCCATCACCTTTCCGGCTTCCACACTCGGCGCGACTGTTGGCGCAGGTAAGCCAGGCCTAACCCAGCTGCTGCCGGTCAAGGGCATCAACGGCGTCTATAATCTACAGATCACCATCACGCAAGGGGCTGACACAACCGTACCATACCATGACTTCCTCGCATTTCTGTCTGGCCTGGAGCACAACCGCCGCACCGCACAAGTTACCAGCATTACCGTCGCGCCAGACACCAAGCAGGCCGGCAACGTTTCATTTAACTTGGTTGTAGACGAGTTTATAAAGCCATGAAGAACAAAGATATAAAACTGGACATTGGGAGTCTGAGTGAGGGATTTGGCAAAGCCCTAAAGAAGGTAGGCGCCTACAAAGCTTTCATCTTCTTCCTGGTTGTGGCCGGGTTGTATGGTTTTATCGTCTGGCGCATTAACACCTACAGCAGCGTCGCGCCCAGCCAGAGTGAAGAGAGCGCGCAAATAGCAGCCCGGCCCCACATCGACCCGGACACTGTAAAAAAACTAGAAGACCTGCAGAACAATAGTGTCAGCGTACAGGCACTATTTAACCAAGCCCGTCAGAACCCGTTCCAGGAATAGCTACTGCTGGCCGCCCGGCCCTTGCCATTGTCCGTTTACCGGATTTGGCTGTTGCTGAGCATTTGGCTGAGTTGGATCGTACGGTTGCGGCTGCTGCTGAGGCATTGGCTGCTGATAAGGCTGCTGTACCGGACTATACGGCTGTTCTTGCGGGCCATATGACTGGTTGAACGTAGTCGTGTTTGCCAATGCCTGGTTAGTCGTGCGCATTTCGTTCGGCTTTTCAGCTATATATGCTTCGTGCGCACCGATGATCAGCTTGGCATACTCCTGCGGGTTCGGGCAAAAATCGAACACAAACTTGCTGCGCTCGCCTGCTGATTCGGCACGCAGCCGGCCAAAGCCGAACATGGACTGCAAAATGCCATCCTGTTCAATCGTAACGTCTTCCAGATTGGCTAGTGAAAGCTGGCTGGTTTGTTTGCGGAACAAGCTGATCTGTGCGATCTGGGTCAGGCTGTCGGATGTGATGATCCACCGGTTCCCCTTGTACACAATTGTCGAAATGTACGTAAAGAGCCCCACCATGGCACACAGAATAACGGCGCCAAGCGCCAGCATAGCCTGAGCCTGAGACGTCATACCGGGAACAAACTGAGGTGCAATAGCTATCGCGGCAATCGCTATAGCTACCACAAATCCAAACGAAGCGTACAGACTGTACAGACCAAACGGGTGGCGTTTGATCTCACACAGCACCCGTTCCCCGGGCTGCATGACCTTGAGCGGGTTGTGAACGTTCTGGAGTACTTCGTCGTCGACTTGTTGCGGATTCATAATATAACGGTCTTATTATACTCCAACAGAGAGAAATGTGGGATAGTTCTTACAACAGACTCGCCTGCGACACGCTTTGCGGCGGTTTTTTGCCAAGATGTTGATACGTTTTAAACGTCACTTTGCGGCCGCGCGGCGTGCGTTCCAGCAGACCGATCTGCATCAGATACGGCTCTATGAAGTCTTCGATGGTGCTGCGCTCTTCGGCCGTCAGTGCCGCCAGCGTCTCGACCCCAACCGGGCCGCCATCATAGCTATCTATGATGGCACTCAGCAGCATACGGTCAGCCGGGTCAAGACCCAGGTCATCGACCTCCAGTAACTCCAAAGCTTTTGTGCTGATAACCGTGTCGATGATGCCATCACCATTCACATCGGCATAGTCGCGCACGCGTTTCAGTAACCGGTTGGCAATGCGCGGCGTCAGTCGGCTACGTTCGGCCAGTTTCAGAGCAGCTTCTTTGTCGATTTTCACGCCCAAAATACCCGAGGCGCGGGTAATGATTTGCTGGATCTGCTCCGGCGTATAAAATTCCAGCCGATGAATGTGCCCGAACCGGTCGCGCAGCGGCGCTGCCAGTGCTCCCGTGCGCGTAGTGGCGCCAATGAGCGTAAACTGTGGCAGGTCAAGCCGGAGGCTACGTGCCGAAGGCCCCTTACCAAGCATAATGTCGAGTTTGTAGTCTTCCATGGCGCTATATAGCACCTCTTCCACCGTGCGATGCAGCCGGTGGATCTCGTCTATGAACAGTATGTCGCCGTCCTGCAGGTTTGTAAGCAGGCTGGCCAGGTCCCCTGCCCGCTCAATTGCCGGTCCGGATGTAATGCGAATCTGCGCGCCCATTTCGTTAGCGATGACGCTCGCCATAGTGGTTTTGCCAAGACCCGGTGGGCCGTACAGCAGTACATGGTCGAGTGCTTCATCGCGCTTTTTGGCAGCCTGAATAGCCAACTGCAAGTTCTGCTTCAGGCGGTCCTGGCCAATGTAACTCGCAAAATCATGCGGGCGCAGCTTAACTTCGAACTCCTGTTCGACTGCATCATCCGTTTGCGGGTCTGCCCCGACAATACGTTCAATCATCAGTACTATTATACCGCAATAAGCTTATGCTGAATGCAAGTGGAAATCACAATGCTATGCCCGCACCTCAAAGCCAAGTTCTGCGGCAAGCATGGGTGCAAGCTGCATGAGCTGCTCGGTCGAAATAGTGGCACCTTTAAGCCCAAGCAGACCCTTGACCAGTGAAAGATCTTCGCCGGTCACATCCACCGCTTTGCAACTTGCCGATACAAAATTCGCGGCTTCGAGATCGCAGCCCGTAAATGTTACGTGCTCGAACTTTGCACTGCTGAAATCACACGCCCGCAGCATGCAGCTTTCAAACCGCACCCGCTTAAACTTTGCAAACCGGAACCCCGCTTCGTCGAACTTCACGTTGCGAAACGTGCAGTCTTCGAAACTACCCTCTGCAAACTCCGAGCCGGTCAGCCTGCTGTCAGACAGCTCTACCCGCAGCATGCGCGCTTTATACGCGCTTAGTGCCGCAGCCTCCAGCCTCCCAGCAACCACGTCTGACATTTCCAGCTTGTCCAACGACAGGCCGGTCAGTACGCTGTTTTCGATACGAGACGCATCAGCACTCAACCTGGTTGCATTGGCAAAATCAGCGCCATCAACCAAATCCCGGTCAATCTCAACCACGTCCGAGTCAGAGCCGTCCCAGGCATCGAGCTCGGCAGCAACTTTCGGTGTAATCGGATCGGCAATTTTCACGATGCGCTGCCGATACCGAGCTCGCCAAACCCTGTGACTGCGTCGTTCTCTTCACCGAATGCTAGATTGTCCTCAACAGCCAACACCAGCTCGACAGTCGTATGCACCTCGCAGCCCTCTTTAACGTGGCCGCCGGTAACTCTCCCGTCGTGGTCCGAAACCGCCATATGCAAATGCGTCCGGTCCTGCCCGACGTTGCCAATCAAAGATACGATCTCAAACGGGCCGAGAAGCGTCCGAATGTCTTGCCGTCCTGCCTCGGCACCAGCCATGCGAAGCACCGCCACATCCAGGCTGCCGACACCACTCATAATCGTGGCCGCCGAAATATTCATCGCCCGCACCAGTTTTTCAATGCTTTGCTTCAGGTCCTGCCCTTCGCGCAGCCTTGTCACAACCATCCGCATTGCATTACCCTTTCAAGGCCAGTTTAATTCGTTCTTCAACCGGCAGTGCCGCATCAATGTCTTTTAATGCCAGCGTTGCGTCCTGGGGTGAGTAGCCGAGCGAGATCAGTGCCTCAACCGCCTCATCCTGTGTGTTTACGCCTGACCGAGCCACAATACCCTCTGCCGCCTCGCTGGAAGCCAAACCAACTTTATCGCGAAGCTCTACGACTATCTGCTCAGCCGCGCGTTTGCCCACGCCCTTGGCGCTTTGCAGCAGCTTTACGTCACCGGCAGCAATTGCCCCGCGAACCGCCGGCGCCGTGCCGATATCCAGTACCGCCAGCGCCACCTTGGGCCCCACAT
>Ga0068856_100004882_pt1 | contig 13277 bp, 12 predicted proteins | sample KBSCornC62_FD_66595 | JGI IMG/M metagenome (GOLD analysis project Ga0068856, IMG submission 66595) | Corn rhizosphere microbial communities from Kellogg Biological Station, Michigan, USA - KBS Corn C6-2 | ecosystem: Host-associated > Plants > Roots > Rhizosphere > Soil ...
GCCGACGCCTGCGAGACCGGCGACTGGCTGCACGTGGACGTCTACCTGACCAAGCCGCCCGGCTACGCGCTGCTGCTGCTGGGCGGGTCGCGCTACGACGCGGAGGTGGCCGGCTGGCGGCGTGAGCGCGACTTCCGGCTGGTGTCGGTGGGACGCGATCTGGCCGGAGCGGAAGCGGCGATCACGTTCGACGGTGCCGACCGGCGGGTGGTGGCGGCGATCGCCGAGACGGCCGTGGCGGAGCTGCTGGCGGCCGAGCTGTGGCGGAGGAACCCGATCTGACCCGGGACGGGCTGGCACAGGGGCCGGATGGCCGTGAGCGCTGCTGGTGGGGTGTTTCCACGCCCGACTACATGGCCTACCACGACGACGAGTGGGGCCGGCCGGTGACCGACGACCGGGGCATCTACGAGAAGCTGACGCTGGAGGCGTTTCAGTCGGGGCTGTCGTGGCTCACGATCCTGCGCAAGCGCGAGAACTTCCGCGCGGCGTTCGCGGGGTTCGAGATCGAGCGCGTCGCGCGCTTCGACGACGCCGACGTCGCGCGGCTGATGGCCGACGCTGGGATCGTGCGCAACCGGCTGAAGGTGGCGGCCGCGATCACCAACGCGCGGGCGGCACTGGCGATGCTGGCGGACGGCGAGTCCCTGGCCGAGCTGGTGTGGTCGTTCCGCCTGGACCGGCCGGACGCGCCGCCGACGGCAGACGACCTGCCCGCCACCACCGACGGGTCGAGGGCGCTCGCGAGGGAGCTGAAGCGGCGCGGTTTCGCCTTCGTCGGCCCGACCATGGTGTACTCGACGATGCAGGCCTGCGGCGTCGTCAACGACCACCTGGCGGGCTGCTTCGTGCGGCGCGAGGTCGAGCGGCTCAGGCGTTAGGCTTGTGCGGTGTCGCTTCCAAACTGGCTTTCGCTGGGCCGGATCATGCTGATCCCGGTGTTCATGGTTGCCTTGCTCGGCAACATCCGTCATGGTGACCTGATCGCGGTGGTGGTCTTCAGCGTGGCCGCGGCGACCGATTCGCTGGACGGATATCTGGCCCGCTCGCGGCAGTCGATCACGACGGTCGGGAAGCTGCTCGACCCGCTGGCCGACAAGCTGCTGATCTCGGCCGCGCTGATCTCGCTGGTCGAGCTCGACCGGGTGGCGGCGTGGGTGGCGATGGTGATCATCGCGCGCGAGTTCGCGGTCACCGGGCTGCGGCTGATCGCCGCCACGCAGGACGTCGTGATCAGCGCGTCGGTCTGGGGCAAGGTCAAGACGACGGTGCAGGTGGCGGCGATCATCGCGCTGATCGTGGACGATCCTCCCCACACGGTGACGACGGTGCTGGTGGCGTGCGCCGTCGCGGTCACGATCTGGTCGGGTATCGAGTACTTCATCGCCGGGCGCGACATCCTGCGGGAGCCGGCGTGAACGGCGTCGTCCTCTCGATCGTGATCGGCTACCTGCTCGGCTCCTGTCCCTTCGGGTACTGGGCGGGTCGCCTGCGCGGCGTCGACCTGCGCAAGGAGGGCAGCGGCAACACCGGCGGCACCAACGCGGTGCGCGTGCTGGGCCCGGCGGTGGGTGTGCCGGTGATCATGCTGGACGTGCTGAAGGGCACCGCCGCGGTGTTGATCGCGGCGCAGCTGGGCGGGGTCGGCGCCGAGGCGCTGGCTGGGGCGGCGGCCGTGGTCGGGCATACGTTCCCGGTGTTCCTGCGGTTCCGCGGCGGCAAGGCCGTGGCCACGGGTGCGGGCGCGATGCTGGGGCTGGCGCCCGGCATCTCGCTGATCGTGGTCATACTGTGGATCGTGCTGGGTTTAATCACGCGCTACGTATCGGTGGCGTCGATGCTGTCGGCGGTCGCGTTCGTGCTGCTGGCGATCTTCACCGACCAGCCGTGGCCGATCGTGGTGTTCACGTTGTTCGGGGCCGGGCTCGTGTTCTGGCGGCATCGCACCAACATCGCGGCGCTTCGCAGCGGCACCGAGCGGCGGCTGAACCTGCGCGGGGTGCGGTCGTGACTTCCCTGCGCGCGGCGGTGTACATCGGCGTCGATCGGCCGCTGCAGCTGGAGACGCTGGAGCTGGACGAGCCGGGTCCGGGGGAGGTTGCGGTGCGGATCGAGGCCTCGGGGCTGTGCCACTCCGACCTGCACGTGATGCTGGGCGAGTGGAGCGAGCGGCCGCCGATGGTGCTCGGCCACGAAGGCTGTGGCGTGGTGGAGTCGGTCGGCGAGGACGTGCACCAGTTTGCGCCCGGCGACCGGGTGGTGCTGTGCTGGTACGCGCCCTGCGGCGAGTGCGCCCGCTGCCGCGCGGGGCGGCCGTGGGTCTGCCTGAACACGCGCGCCAACTCGAGCCTGATGCCCGACGGCGGCACGCGGCTGCGCAGGCCCGGCGGCGAGCCGGTGCGCTCGTACCTGGCGGTCGGCTCGTTCGGCCAGCGCGCGGTGGTGCCGGCGTCGGGCGCGGTGCGGGTGGACGGCAGGCTGCCGGCGGAGCTGGGCGCGCTGATCGGCTGCGGCGTTGCCACGGGCGTCGGCGCGGTCACGAACACCGCGGCGGTGCAGCAAGGCCAGAGCGTCGTGGTGGTCGGCTGCGGCGGAGTGGGGCTGTCGGTGGTGATGGGGGCGGTGCTGGTGGGCGCCGACCCGGTGATCGCGGTCGACGTCAGCCCGCCGAAGCTGCGGCTGGCCGCCGACGTGGGGGCGACGCACATGGTGCACGCCGGCGAGGCGGCCGGGGCCGAGGTGGCGGCGATCCTGCCGAACGGGCCGGACCACGTGTTCGAGGCGATCGGCCTGCGGGAGACGATCGAGTGGGCGATCTCGCTGCTCTCGCCCGGCGGCACCGCCACGCTGGTGGGGATGACGCCGGAGGGGACGAAGGTCTCGTTCGATCCGCTGCCGTTCACGTCGGCGGGACGGTCGATCCTGGGGTGCACGTACGGCTCCTGCGTGCCCGACCGCGACTTCCCGCGGCTGGCGGAACTGGTGATGCAGGGCAAGCTGCCGGTGGCCCGCCTGATCGCGGAGCGAATCGGCCTGGAGGACGTCAACCGCGCGTTCGACCAGATGCGCGCCGGCGACGGCGCCCGGCGCGTCCTGATCCACTGACGCGGGCGTCGCGCCTCGTCACGTCTTCGTGCCGGCCCGAGCCTGTGTTTGAGGTCGCGCGCCTAGCGCGTCTGCAGCCACTCGCCGGCGGTGAGGTGGTGCGCCGCCCCCGGCTCGCCCGCCATCTCCGCGCGCAGCTCGCGCACGGCACCGTGCCGTTCCGCCACCACGTCGTGGTTGTGGATCGTCTCGAAGTTGACCTGGCGGGCCAGGACAAAACAGCCGTCCGAGAGATCGTCGTAGTGGTCGAGCGTGCCGGCCACCATCAGCCGCACCGAGTCCTCCACGAATCGCGGGTGCAGATGCGCCTGCTCGACGATGTGCAGCTCGTCCGGCCGCTTCAGCAGCTCGAAGATGGGCGCGCTCATCGACCGCTCGGCGATCCCGATCAAGTCACGCGCATCCACCTCGCGGCTGGTGCCCAGCATCAGCGTGGCCTCGGCCCGCTGGTTGTGCGTGGCCGCCGGCAGCAGCTCGAAGATCTCGCGCATCTGGCCGTCGTCGTAGCCGGCCTCGCGCAGCCGCACCGCCGCTCGCTCGCGCACCAGGCCCTGCGCGCACGGGCATGCGTTCAGCCCGCGCACCTCGACGCCCACCATCCGCCGCGAGTGGTCGGTGTTGGAGAGCGCATGGCCGATCAGCGTGTAGATCTCCTGCGTCGGCAGATCGGTCACCGGCGTGCGCCGGGTCACCGGGAACTTGGCGCGGATCATGACCTCGCTGCGCAGCGCCTGCTGGCGCTCCACGATCTGCGACGCGATCCGCTCGGCCAGATCCTCCACGTGCAGCGACTCGCCGATCACGACCTGGTCGATCGCCTCCGAAACGGTCTCCGGGAAGCGCGACATGTGCACGCCCTTCTGCTTCGGATCGAGGTCGACGTAGGCGTCGATGTCGGCGTAGTAGACGAGCTCGCTGCCGGCATGCGCGATCCGGATCACCTTGTGGACGCCCGTCACCCCGGCGCGTGTCAGTGCCAGGTGCACCTCGGGCGAGGCGGCCTGCAGGTCGTTCGCGAAGATCTCGGTCTCGGTCTGCCTCATGGATGCCATGGTAGTCCTCTCAATCTCGCAGCAGCCGCGATAGCCGCCGGTCGGCAAGCACCCGTCCATCGGTCTGGCATGTCGGGCAGTAGTAGATGGTGTGTTCGTCAAACGAGACCTGTCGGATTTCATTCCCGCACACCGGGCACTGCCTGCCCAGCCGGTCGTGCACCCGGTAATCGTGTCCGGCCTTGGCCGCCAGCCCCTTCTGGGACAGGGGAACCAGCCGCTCCGTGGCCTCGCCCAGCTGCCCCACGATTGCCGCGTGCAACCGCTCCAGCTGCTCGGGGGTGAGCGAGGCGCCGTTCGCGTAGGGAGACAGCCGCGCCGCGTGCAGGATCTCGTTCGCGTAGGCGCGCCCGATCCCGGCGATCGCCCGCTGGTCGCGCAGAAACGCGTGCAGCCGGTGCGGGTGCTGCTCCAGCGCCGCCTTCAGCGCGGCCGTGTCGAACGCCGGATCGAGCGGCTCCGGGCCGATGTGCGCCAGCTGCTCGGCGACCGCCTCCGGCGTCAGCAGCCACGCCCCCGCCCGCCGCTTGCGACCGGCCTCGGTCATGGCCAGCTCGGTGTCGTCCTCGAACCGCACCGCCAGCACCGACGACTTGGGATGCCCCGGCCCCACCGCCAGCCGCCCCGCCGACATCAGGTGAATCATTAGCACCGGCCCTGCATCCTCGGTCTCGAACAGCAGCCGCTTGGCCCGCCGCCGCACCTCCGAGAATCGCCGGCCGACCAGCGCCGTCGGCGGCGGATCCACCGTCTTCAGCGTCGCGAAGTGCGCAACCGGCACCTCGGCCACCGGCTCTGCGCGCAGCCGCTCGCGCTGGGCGCGAACGAAGGCTTCCAGTTCCGGCAGCTCTGGCATCCCCTGTACGGTAGGCGCTGATGACGGTCACCGTGGTGCGAGGGGAGCTGGAGGAGAGCCGCCACAGCGTGCACGTGGCCGTCGTCGACCGCGACGGGCGGCTGGTTGCCTGGCACGGCGACCCGCACCGCCTGACCACGATGCGCTCCGGCGCGAAGCCGTTCCAGGCACAGCCGCTGGTCGCATCGGGCGCGGTCGACGCGCTGGGCCTTGACTCGGAGACGCTGGCCGTCTGCTGCGCCTCGCACGAGGGCCGCGACGAGCACGTTGCCGCCGTGCGACGCGGCCTCGAGGCCTGTGGCCTCGGTCCGGAGGCGCTGCGGAACTCGAACGGCACCTCCGAAGAGCGTCTGCGCCACAACTGCTCCGGGAACCATCTCGCCTTCCTGGCGCTGTCCGTCCACCAGGGCTGGGACATCCCCAGCTACCGCGACCCCGCGCATCCATCCCAGCAGGCGGCGCTTGAGGAGGTGGCCCGCGCCTCCGGCGTCCCCGGCGCCGAGATCGCCACGTGCACCGACGGATGCGGGGTCGTCTGCTTCGCGCTGCCGCTGGCCACCATCGCCTCCATGTACGCGCGACTGCCGGAGCTGCTGCCGCGCCAGCGCGCGGTCATGCGCAGCCACCCGGGGATGATCGCCGGCCCCGGCGACTTCGATAGCGAGCTACCGCCGGCCCTCCCCGGAGCCGTCGCCAAGGGCGGCGCCGAAGGCCTCGGCTGCGTGTCGCTGGGCGAGCAGGGCCTGGGCGTGGCAGTCCGGGTAGAGGACGGCACGTACCGCGCCGTCGACCCGGCGCTGATGGCCGTGCTCGGCCAGCTGCTCGGCTGGCAGCAACCGCCGCCGCCACTTGCCAGATTCCAGCAGCCCGACCTTCGCAACTCGCCCGGTGACGTTGTCGGATTCCTGCGCGCGGACGTGCCCCTGATCAGGGCGTAACACTTGTGACGATAGTGAACACAAGGTGAAAATTTGGTTTTCGGAATGGGATTCCGCGGTTATACTCCGCCCGTCTGCGTTCCCACTGCCACCTCTTTCTTGTGGCGGGGTCTTCTTCCATTCCGACGTCGTATACGAGGGCGCCCATGTTGACGGTCGACATCTCCTTGCCCGATATCGATGAGCTGAAGGCGCTCGTCACCGAAGGACAGGAAAAGGGGTACCTCACCTTTGACGAGGTAGCAGCGGCGCTGGAGGAGATCGAGCTCACCAAGGAGCAGCTCGAGGACTTCTACACCTACCTGCTCGACCACAACATCGAACTCCTGGACGGCGAGTCCAAGCAGCAGGCCCAGCAGGAGCGGCTGATCCACGGCGAGAAGCCGCCCGAGCTCGACCTCACCGTCGAGCCCAGCCTCGACTCCCTGCGCCTCTACCTGCGCGAGATCGGCAAGGTGCCGCTGCTCACGGCCGACCAGGAGGTGAGCCTGGCGAAGCGCATCGAGCGCGGCGACATGCGCGCCAAGCAGCAGATGATCGAGGCCAACCTGCGCCTGGTCGTCTCGATCGCGAAGGGCTATCTGGGCCGCGGGCTCAGCTTCCTCGACCTGATCCAGGAGGGCAGCCTCGGCCTGATCCGCGCGGTCGAGAAGTTCGACTACCGCAAGGGCTACAAGTTCTCCACCTACGCCACCTGGTGGATCCGCCAGGCGGTCACGCGCGCCATCGCCGACAAGGCCCGCACCATCCGCATCCCGGTGCACATGGTCGAGAAGCTGAACCGCGTCGTGCACATCGAGCGCCAGCTGGTGCAGCGCCTGGGCCGCGAACCGCGCCCCGACGAGATCGCCCGCGAGCTGTCGATGACGGCCGATGAGGTGCGCGACATCCTGCGCATGGCGCAGCTGCCGGTCAGCCTCGAGAAGCCGATCGGCGAGGAGGAGGAGTCCGAGCTGGGCGATTTCGTGCAGGACGAGCAGGCGGTGTCGCCGTTCGACTCGGCCACGATGACGCTGCGCAAGGAGGACATCGAGCGCGCGCTGGACTCGCTGCCCGAGCGCGAGCGCAAGGTGATCGAGCTGCGCTTCGGCCTCAAGGGCGAGCACCCCTGCACGCTCGAGGAGGTGGGCCGCGCGTTCGGCGTCACCCGCGAGCGCATCCGCCAGATCGAGAACAACACGCTGAAGAAGCTGGAGAGCCTGCCAGAGGCGCAGGCACTGCGGAACGCGGAGTAGGCAAGCGATACAATCAGCCCGCTCGGGGGGGTGTCCGAGTGGCTAAAGGAGACGGGCTGTAAACCCGTTGGCTCTGCCTACACAGGTTCGAATCCTGTCCCCCCCACTACGAGATTCCGAGTTCCAGAGTTGTAACTGCTAGGTCGGTGGGTTGCCTGGTGGACTCGCCACGGGTCACGCAGCCCCTTGAGGTGATGCTCGCCGGCATCGTGAAATGTGAATCCGCTGCCGGCCACGAGGTCTTTCACGGTCTGTGAGACCAGCACCTGTGATGGCTTGGCGAGCGCCGCTATGCGTGCGGCGGTCGTAACGCTCACGCCGCCAGGCTTGCCGTCGATCAACTCGCATTCCCCGGTAGACTCTCGAGAACCCCGCCAGGCCGCTGAGCCACTCGCGCTGCAGGTCCACATCCCACAGAGCGTCGATGTTGCCGAACCAGTCGAACTGCCAGGCCAGATCCGTCGGGCCGTCTCCCAACGTCTGGTATGCGATGTACGCACCATCAGATGCGACCGCATAGCCAGTCACCGTTTCCACGTCCCACCACCCTCGATCGCACCGGCTTGCCACAGGTGCTGTTCGCAAAAAACCGGAAGCCAGCCTACAGCTCTTCCGCGCTGGCGCTCCCTGGGCACGACCATTTGCCCCGGCCGCCGTCGCGGCCGGGGCGCCGGCCCACCGCCTCAGTGATCGTGGGCCATGCTCAGGATCTGCTCCCGGGAGTACGACCCGACCATGTCCGGATGGTCGCTCTCGATGTGCTGCTCGACGTTCGTGACCAGCTCGTCGTCCGACTCGCCGCTGACGTCGACGCCACATGGGCAGTGCACAACCTTCATCTCCGACCTCCTGGTTGGTGGTCCGATGCTACTACCCTGAAACCGCGGCCTCTGGCACCTAGACTTCACAGATGGCGGTAATCGACGGAGAACGGCGTGTGGTCTCGGTGCTGATGGCCGACGTGGCCGGCTCGACGGCGATCGGCGAGCGGCTGGGCCCGGAGCGGTCGAAGTTCCTGTTCGACGAGGTCATGCGCCTGATGACGGCCGAGATCGAGCGCTACGAAGGCACCGTCGCGCAGCTGCTCGGCGACGGGCTGCTGGCCATGTTCGGCGCCCCGATCGCGCACGAGGACGACAGCGAGCGGGCCGTGCGCGCCGGCCTCGCCATCCAGCGTGCGCTGGCCGAGTACGCCGAGGGCGTGGCCGAGGCCTACGGCGTCGAGCTGCGCGCGCGCATCGCCGTGAACACCGGCCCGGTGGTCGTCACCCCCGGTGCCGGCGATGACAGCCGTCGCTACAACGCGCTCGGCGACACCGTCAACGTCACCGCACGGCTGCAGGCGCTGGCCGACGAGGCCGCGGTCACCCTCGGCCCGCAGACCGCCGCCCAGGTGCGCGGCTGCTTCGAGCTGGAGCAGCTGGGTGAGACCACGCTGCGTGGCCGCGAGGCTCCGATCGACCGCTTCCGCGTGATCGGCGAGCTCGAGCACGCCCGCCGCCGCCCGGCCGAGCCGCTGGTCGGTCGCGACCGCGAGCTGGCCGATGTCAGCGACGGGCTCGAGCGGCTGGCCCAGGGCATCGGCATGATCGTCACGGTCACCGGCGAGCCCGGCATCGGCAAGTCGCGCCTGGTGGCCGACGCCGTCGAGCCGCTGCGCGACCGCCTGACCGTGCTCGAGGGCCGCGCGCTGTCCTACACCGAGAGCTTCCCCTACTGGCCGGTGCGCGAGCTGCTGCGCGACTGGCTGGGCGCCGGCGCCACCGCCGCCGAGGCGCGCGTCCGCCTCGATCTGAAGACCGCCCTGCACGGGGTGTTCGGCGACGATCCCGAGCCCTACCCGTTCCTGGCGGCACTGGCCGGCCTGCCACCCGACCCCGAGACCAACCAGGTGCTGCGCGAGTTCAGCCGGGAGGCGATGCACCGCCGCAGCATGGAGGTGATGGCCGAGCTGCTCTGCCGCCTGTCTCGCGATCGCCCCCTGCTGGTCGTGTTCGAGGACCTGCACTGGGCGGACGAGCCGACCCTCGACCTGATCGACTCCCTGCTGGAGCTGACCGAGTCGGAGCCGTTCGGGATGGTGCTGCTCTACCGCACCGACCGCGAGGCGGGCTCATGGCGGGTCGGCGAGCGCGCCCGCCAGCGCTTCCCCCACCGCTACCGCGAGGTCGAGCTGCGACCGCTCAGCGACTCCGCCGGCAACGAGCTGCTCGACGACCTGGCCGGAGCACCCGTGTCCGACAACGTCTCGGCGCTCCTGACCCAGCGCGCCGGCGGCAACCCGCTGTTCCTGAGCGAGGCCCTGCGCGACCTGATCGAGCGGGGTGCGCTGCAGCGCAGCGACAACGGCTGGTGGGCCGACGACGCCGACCCGCTGGAGGTGCCGGTGCTCGTGCAGGGTGTGCTGCAGGCCCGGCTCGACCGGCTCGACCCGCCCGCCCGCGAGGTGGTGGCGGTGGCCGCCGTCGCCGGCCGCAGGTTCGGCACGCCGCTGCTCGAGCAGCTGGTCGATCCGGCCACGCTGCCCGCCGCGCTCTCGCAGCTGCAGCGCATGGAGCTGATCGTCGAGGAGCAGCGCCGCCCGTTTCCCTCCTACCGGTTCCGCCACGGGCTGGTGCAGGAGGCCGCCTACGCCACCATCACCGACGCCCGCCGCAAGGTGCTGCACGGCCAGGTCGGCCTGGCGCTGGAGCGGCTGATCGACGACGAGGGCGGCCCCAGCCCGCGGCTGCTGGCGCATCTCGCCCGGCACTTCCGGGAGGCCGACGACGCCGGCCGCGCCGCCACCTACCTGATCCGGGCCGGCGACGAGGCGCGAGCGCTCTACGCCGACCAGGAGGCGATCCACCACTACCGCGAGGCGCGCCGCTTCCTGCAGCAGCTGGGCGACGACCGCCGGTCGCGGGAGACGCTGTTCAAGATCGCGCTGGTTCACCACCTGGCGTTCGATTATCCGGCCGCCGAGGACGCCTACGACGAGGCCTTCGCGTGCAAGGTGGAGCCGATCGTCCAGGTCGAGGCGACGGAGCGCCTGGTCACCGCCACCAAGCGCCCGACCGAGCTGGCGCCCGGCCTCGACTACGTGGCCGAGTCCTACATGATCACCGAGCACGTGTTCAGCGGCCTGCTGCAGGTCGACGCCGACCTGAACGTGATGCCGGCGCTGGCCGACAACTTCCGGGTCTCCGCCGATGGCCTCAGCTACCTGTTCCAGATCCGCGGCTCCGCGCGCTGGAGCGACGGCGTCCCGGTCACCGCGCACGACTTCGTCCAGACCTGGAACCGCACGCGCGAACTGGATACCGTGACGGCCTTCCTGCTGGAGGACGTCGAGCATGCCGAGGCGCTCGACGATCACACGCTGGAGCTGCGGCTGCGCGAGCCGCGTAACTACTTCCTGTACGTGCTGGCCGCGTGTCCCTCCTACCCGTGGCCGGCCCACCAGGTGGCCGAGCGCGGCGACGACTGGCACCGCGACGAGCCGCTGGTGTCGAACGGCCCCTACGTGGTCGAGAGCTGCGACGACGAGCAGCTGGTGCTGCGCGCTAACCCGCAGTTCGACGGGCCTCGCGGCAACATCGACCACGTCTGCATGCAGTTCAAGCCGACCGCCGTCCGCGGTACCGCCGCGCTCTGGGAGGACGAGGAGCTGGACGTGCTCAGCAACGTCGAGCACCTGCTGACCGGCGCGCACACGCTGGCGGAGGTGAGCCCGGCGCTTGGCACCAGCATGGTCGGGTTCCGGCCCGAGGGCGTTTTTGCCGACATCCGCGTCCGGCAGGCGTTGACCGCGCCGCTGGTCAAGCTGATGGAGAACCTGGAGGACGCGGGGATGATGGTGCGGCCGGCCCGCGGGGGTGGGCTGCTGCCGCCGGCGATGCCGGGGCACCTGCACAACGTGCAGGCGCCGGTCGACATGGAGCGCGCCGCCGAGCTGCTGGCCGAGGCCGGCTATCCGGGTGGCGACGGACTGCCCGCCGTCCGGCTGGCCGCGATTCACCCCATGGAGCCGATGCTGGCCGGGCTCGAGGAGCTGATGGGGCGGCTCGGGGTGACAGTCGAGCTGGAGCTGCTGGATCAGGGCTCGATGGTGAGCACCGTCGACGCCGATAGCTGGATCTCCGGATGGGTCGCCGACTATCCCGACCCGCACGGCTTCTTCCGCGGGCTGCTGTCGAAGCGGCACCTGGGCGTGCTGAACGATCCCACCCTGACCCAGCTGCTGGCCGATGCCAGCGCCAGCCGCGACCGCGACGCGCGACTGGCGCTGTTCGCGGAGGTCGACCGCCGGCTCGTCTCCGAGGCGCTGATGGTGCCGCTCTCCTACGCACGGTCGGTGCTGCTGAAGCGGCCCTGGGTGCACGGCATCTGGTCGAACGCGCTGACCAGCCTGCGCTTCGACCAGGCGACGGTCGACCGCTAGCCGAGCAGGCGCTCGACCAGGGCCCGGTCGATCGTCTCGACCAGCTCGTCGGCAGCCGACAGCCGGTCGGCGGTCATGGTGCCGAGCAGGCCCAGGCAGTACATGCCGGCGGCCTTGGCGGCGAGCACGCCTGCCTCGGTGTCCTCGATCACCGCCACCTGCTCGGGCAGCAGGCCGGCCGCCGACCCGCGCAGCAGGCCCAGCGCGACCAGGTAGCCCTCGGCGTGGGGCTTTCCTTGCAGCACGTCGTCGGAGGTGACAACGCAGCTGAACAGATCGGCGATGCCGGCCGCGTCGATCACCGGCTTGATCTCCGCCAGCGCCGCGCCGGACACGATCCCGATCGGTGCGCACCCAGCCGCGGCCCGCACCACCTCCCGCATCCGCTGGTCAACCGTGCTGCCGTCGTGCACCTGCCGGCGGTACGCCTCGATGCGCTCGGCCACGATCGCATCGACGTCCTTGCGGTCGCCCAGCCAGGTGCGCACCATCATCTCGTCGGAGAGTCCCGCCAGGCGATCGATGTACTCACGGTGCGTGGGCGGCGTCGCGTAGCGGGCCAGCACCTCCGCGGTGACCGCCTCCATCACGTCCTCGTCGTCCGACAGGGTGCCGTTGAAGTCGAAGATCAGGGCGCGGAAGGGCATGGCGGAGGAGCCTAGCGAGCGTAGTTAAAGTCCCGGACATGTCCGATCGCCCGATCCGCGTCGGCGTCCAGCTGCAGCCGCAGCAAGGCACGCTCGCGAAGATGCGCGAGACCTGGCTGCGGGTCGAGGAGATGGGCGCGGACACCATGTTCAACTGGGATCACTTCCACCCGCTGTACGGCGATCCGGACGGCCCGCACTTCGAGTCCTGGACAGTGCAGGCGGCGATGGCGGAGTCGACCAGCCGCATCCAGATCGGCTGCCTGGTCACCTGCAACTCCTACCGCAACGCGAACCTGCAGGCCGACATGGCGCGCACCGTCGACCACATCTCCGGCGGGCGCTTCATCTTCGGCATCGGCGCCGGCTGGTTCCGCCGCGACTACGACGAGTACGGCTACGAGTTCGGCACGGCGCCCGACCGGCTGCGGCACCTCGACCGCTCGCTGGCGACGATCGTGCAGCGCTGGGGCAGGCTCAACCCGCCGCCCGTGCACGGCCGGCCGCCGATCTTGATCGGCGGCGGTGGCGAGAAGGTGACCCTGCGCATCACCGCCCAGTACGCCGACATCTGGAACGGGTTCGGCCTGCCCGATGTGGCCCGCCACAAAGGCCAGGTGCTGGACGAGCACTGCCGCCGGCTGGGGCGCGACCCGGGCGAGATCGAGCGCTCCATCGGCGGGTTCAACGCCGAGCGGGTCAAGCTGCTGGACGACTACCTGGCGGCCGGCGTGACCCACTTCATCATGGGCGTGGGCGGCCCGGACTGGGACATCGGCCAGCTCTCCGAGCTGATCGCCTACCGCGACCAGCACAACGGGGGCTAAGCGCTGCTGGGCAACGGCGGTGGCGCCGCCACCTCGCGACCGCGCGGCACCGACACGGGTGCGCGATAGATGAACGCGATCGTCGCCCACAGCAGCACGAACCCGGCCATCTGCCAGCCGTTGATGGTCGCGTCCAGCCAGATGTAGTTCACGACCAGGGCGGTCGCTGGGAAGGCCAGCTCGGCGATGGTCGC